>ENA-OWNK01000702-OWNK01000702.1-metagenome-genome-assembly--contig:-NODE-702-length-15380-cov-3.838825_pt1 | contig 15380 bp, 16 predicted proteins | sample MGYA00245343_ERZ651121 | MGnify/ENA primary metagenome ERZ651121 (study PRJEB26857, sample SAMEA4031775) | metagenome | biome: human; feature: oral; material: saliva | place: Philippines | collected 2014... | reverse complement strand
TCTAGCGGTTAGGACATCGCCCTTTCACGGCGGTAACACGAGTTCGAGTCTCGTATGGGTCACCATTTCTAAAAGACAAAATCTTATCCACATAAGCTTTAAAATCTAGTTAATCCAAATTTCAACTATTCAAACTATGTTAATTTCTAAAATTTTTAAATTACTCCCTCTTCTAGCAGGTGGGTGATTAGGATTTTAAAGCCTAGAAATATAAGTATCGCTCCGCCTAAAAAGAGTGCCTTTTTCTCTAAAATTTCACCCATAAATTTACCGATGTAAAAGGCAGCTAGACTTAGCACAAAGCACACCACGCCAATGATGAGCGCACTCTCAAATACATTAACCGCTTCAAAGCTAAGCGTGACACCAATGGCAAGCGCGTCGATGCTCGTGGCAAATGCACCCACAAAAATGGTCTTAATATCCATGCTTAAGGACTCACCAGCCTCGCTACTACAGGCCTCTTTTAGCATTTTAAAACCAAGAAAACAAAGTATAAAAAATGCGATGAAGTGATCGATAGAGCTTATAAATTTAGCAAAGCTAATGCCTAGAAAATAGCCAAGAAGCGGCATGAGAAACTGAAAAAAGCCAAGCATAAAAGCGATAAATAAAATTTTGCCAAAGCCAAGGCTTTTATACCTTGCGCCGTTTGCCATATTTAGAGCTGCGCTATCCATGCTAAGAGCAAAGCTAAGAAGTAAAAGCTGCATAAATTCCCCTCAAAAAAGGGTGAATTTTAGTGCAAAAATATTAAATTTATTTTAAGCGTTTAGATATTTTTTGTATGATTTTGCTTTAAATTTAAAAAAGGAGAGAAGATGAAAAGATCTCTTGTTATTCTTTGTGGCGCGCTTGCTTTAAATTTGCAAGCCGCAAGCATGGATGATATGATAAATAAAGGCGTCAAAATCGCCACTCACGCATCAAGTGGCGACTATAAAAGCTTAGTTAGCGAGGCGCTAAATGCTGCTGTGAGCGAGCTTTCAAAAGAGGGCTTTATAAACAACGCCACAGCTAAAATCCCGCTCCCAAAAAGCCTTGAGATGGCGTCAAATTTAGCCAAAAAAGTGGGCGGCGAGAAGTGGGCGCAAGACCTTAGCAAGTCGATAAACAACGCCGCAACCACGGCCGTGCCAAAGGCTGCTGAAATTTTTAGCGAGAGCATAAAAAATATGAGCGAAGCAGATGTCAAAAAGCTCTTTAACGGCGGCAGCGACAGCGTTACGAAGTATTTAGAGAAAAGCTCCAGCCAAAAGCTAAAGGCGGCATTTACGCCGATAATTGAGAAAATGATGAGCGATAATAGCTTTGCGACTGCCTATAATGGGCTAAATTCTTTCATCGGCAGCTCAGCTAAAAATAACGAAACGATAAAATCAGTCAAAAGCCTAGCTAAAAATTTAGGCGCAAGCGAGTATGTACCAGATGAAGGTGAAGACCTAAACGCATATATCACGAGAAAGACGCTAGATGGGCTATTTAACGTGATGAGCGAGAAAGAAAAGGGGCTAAGAAGCGGCTTTAGCCTAGATAGCGGCAAAAAGGTGCTTGACTCGATCTTTAAATGAGAAATTTAAGCGCTCAAAACAGAGCCGACATCGCTCTTATCGTAGTTGCCGTCGTTTGGGGCGCTACGTTTTTACCCATGGCAAACGCGCTAAAGACAAATGGCGTCTTTGTCATGCTCTTTTGCCGGTTTTTTCTCTCGGCTATCTTTATGGGCTTTGTCGCGCTTAAATTTACTAAGAAATTTGACAAAAAGAGCGTCACCCACGGCATTATCCTTGGAGCAGTGCTATTTTTGTCATTTGCCATGCAAACTTACGCTCTAAAGCTTACTTTTAGCTCTAGCGTCGCCTTTATCACGGGGCTTGAGTGCGTGATAGTGCCTTTTATGGCGGCTATATTTTTTAAAAATAAGATAAGCATTTTTGCCATTTTAGGCGCTATCATCGCTATTTTTGGGCTTTGGCTCTTAAGTGGCGCCACGCTCGCACTTGGGAGCGGAGAGGCACTAGCGCTTGTTTGCGCGATATTTTACGCACTTTATACTACGCTAAATGGCCACTTTGTAAGAAAGAGCGAGCTTTATTTGCTTGTCTTTGTGGTCTTTCTCACCGTCTCTTTGCTCTCGTTTGTCTTTGCGTTTTTTGAAGGTAGCATTGTGCCAAAATTTGATAGGGAATTTTTCATAGCGATATTTATCACGACGGTGATTGGCACTATATTTTGCTACTTTGTGCAAACGATCGCTCAAAGATACACGACCGCTAGCAAGGCGGCCTTGTTTTTCTGCCTAGAGCCAGTCTCTGCTGGGCTAATTGGCTACTTTTTTGCAGGCGAGATACTTAGCATCTGGCAAATTTTTGGAGCCATGCTCATCATCTTTGGCGTCATTTTTAGCGAATTTGGCAAGCAAATTTGCTCTAAATTTAAGCTCTAAAAGACAAAAAGTTTCATTTGAGAGTCTATTTTCTCATCTATAAACTCGCCGTCAAATCTCTCTTTTAACATCGCTAAAACCGTCTTTTCATCGTAGTTTTTAGCTCCGTTTATCTCAAGGTGCCAGCAGATATTTTCAGCTGCTTCTTGCACGCTTCGTCTAGCGATCCTAGTTTCGTTTAAAATTTGACTCTTAAAAGCGATGCCTTGCTCATTTAGCCACGCTTCAAGCCTATCTACTACGTTTTTTTGAGAGAGCACTCGGCCAAATTTTTCAAAAAATGGCTCAAGCAGATCAGAGCTTCTAGGCTTATCCCAGCCAAGATAGAGCTTTTGCTTGGCGCAGTTTTGAAATTTAGCAAAATCTTCATCGCTTGCAATGGCCGGGCTCATCGTGCAAATGGCGATATCAAAGCGCCTTGCTGGCTTAAATTCTCTCCACGAGCAAACCTCGCTGGTTAAATTTGTCACGCCAAATCTCTTTGCGTCCTCGTTTAAAATTTCTATCATCTTTTCTGAACTATCGATGCCAGTTATATGTTTAGCCGTTTTTGATAAAAATATGCTCCAAACGCCCGTGCCACAGCCGATATCAAGGATATCTTTACCACTAAAATCAACTCCCCAAGCTAAGGCTTTACCAAAAATTTGCTGCTGGATAGCGCTGATCTTGCCGTCAAATCTTTGGTAGTTTGACGCCTTTTTATCCCATAAATTTTGCATTTTAGCTCCTCATTTTTGGTTATAATTTTAGCAAAAAAGGTCAAAAATGAGAGATTTTATATATCACGTCACCATCCCGCCACAAGCCATCGACATGCATGGTCACATGAATAATGTCTATTATTTCACCCTTATGCAAGAGGCCGCATTTGCCCACTCTGCCGCTGTTGGCGACACGGTCGAGGCGCAGTATAAAAGGGGTGAAATTTGGCTCATTAGAAAAAATGAAGCAAAATATATAAAAAGCGCAAAGCTGATGGATAAGATAGAAATTCACACCTACACGCAGACTGAGGGCAAGGCGACATCTTGCAGATATTTCGAGTTTAAAAAAGATGGCGAGCTAATAGCAACTGGCAAGACGGAATTTGTCTATATCGATCTAAAGACAAACCGCCCAAAAGCTATCCCAGCTGAGATCATCGCGCTTTACTCGTGACCGCACTCGTCGCAAACGCCTTTTATCACGGCACTTTTTATATTTTTAGCGACGTTTAGGTGGGGCATATCGATGTTTGTTACTTTGTGGCAGACGTCGCAGATGAAGTAGGCTTTGGCTTCATTTGCTAGCTCGTAGTAGCTCTTGTGGTTGTTTTCGGTTTTTATCACGAGATTTTCTTTTTCGAAAATTTCCATACTTCTATAAAAGGTCGTCTTGTTTGCGTCAAGGCTCTCTAAAATTTCATCGTAGCTTAGCGGCGCCTTGGCGTTTTGTAAAATTTCAACAAGCTTTATGCGAAGCGTCGTAGCCTTGATATTGTGCTCTTCTAAGAAATTTCTCGCGTTCATCTTTGCCCTTTTCATTTTTCGTATATTAACGCTAAAAGATTTAAACTATATTTAAAAGAAAAGGCTAAATTTAGGCATTTGCTTTTTAAGTTGCAACCAAGTTGCATTTTGCTAAACTTCGCAATTATTTTTTAAAGGAGAGATAATGAGAAAAATTATCGTTTTTTTAGCTGTTTGTGCTTTGTCTCTTTTTGCAAAGCCGGTTGTGACTACTAGCATACTGCCAACGAAATTTTTTGTCGAGCAGATCGCTGGAGATACGCTAGATGTAAATGCGATGGTTGGCAAAGGCGCTGATCCGCACACTTATGAGCCAAAGCCAAAGCAGATGAAGGAGCTTGAAAAGAGCGAGCTTTACTTTGCTATCGGCATCGAGTTTGAGGATGCGTGGCTGGATCGCTTCTCAAAGACGTTTAAAAATTTACGCATCGTAAAGACGCAAGAGGGCATCGAAAAGATCGCTATGAGCGAGGAGCATGAACATGAAGAGCACCACGAGCATAAGCACGAGGGTGAGCATAAACATGAGCACCATGACCACGAGGGCGAGCACCATCATCACCACCATGACGGCCTTGACCCACATATCTGGCTTGACCCTATCTTAGTAAAAACACAAGCTGATAACATCGCAAAGGCGCTAATAGAGAAATTCCCGCAAAATGCAAAGCTTTATGAGGAGAATTTGGCTAAATTTAAAGCTAGCCTTGACGAGCTTGATAGCTTTATCAAAAACGAGCTAAAAGATGTCAAAACTCGCGAATTTATCGTATATCACCCATCTTGGGGCTACTTTGCAAAGCGCTATAACTTAGAGCAGATCGCCATCGAGATAGAGGGCAAAGAGCCAAATCCAGCTGAGCTAAAAGAGCTTATAGAAGAAGCCAAAGAGCACGGCGTAAAGGTCATTTTCGTGGCTCCACAGTTTCCAACAAAGGCTGCAAATTTGATCGCAAAAGAGACTGGCTCAAAGGTCGTCATGATAGACCAACTGCCTGAAAACTGGCTAGCCGAGATGAAAAAAACGGCTGAAATTTTCGCAAAAAGCCTATAAAAATGTTAGCACGCCTGATCGTCATTTGCCTACTAGCGATAAATGCCTTCGGGTGTGCTCTATGCTCGCTTTATAGCCCAACAGCTCACGTTAGCGCAAAATTTGTCGCGCAAGAAAATAACATCACGCAGATAGCCTTTACTTGGACCTTTTCGCAAAATTTCTCAGATATTATGAAGCAAAATTTTGACCTAAATCAAGATGAAAAGATAGATGATAAAGAGCTTAGAAAGATCCGCTTAAATTTACTAGACTACCTCGTGCCAAGGCACTATTTGACGCAGATTGAGTATTATTACAAGGACGAAAACGCCACTAAAATAGAGCCAAATTTAAATAATTACAAGCTCTATTTTGACGAGGGCAGGCTTAAATTTGATGTGAGTTTTAAGACAAATTTAGTGATCGCTGACGGACTTGTCGTGTCGGTTGATATGGAGGACAAAGAGGGCTATTTTAACTTCAAATTTACGCAAAATAACGCATTTTTGGTGGGTAAAAGCTTCTGGGCGATACCAAATTCAAACTCAAATTTGATATTTTTTACATTTTCAAGCAAAGAAGCAGCCAAAGCTCACAACGAAAAGCCAGCGCTTAAAGAGCTGCTAAAAGAGCCAGTAGTAGGCGCGAGCGATGAGAATTTAAGCCAGATAGATAAGATCGATGAGGCGAAATTTGACATCGTCTCAAAAACTAGCCTAAGCTTGCTTGATAGGCTAAAGCAAATTTTAAGAAGCGTGGATTATAAAAGCCCGCTTGCGCTGCTATTTTTGGCATTTATCTCATTTGGCTATGGCTTCTTGCACGCTGCTGGAGCAGGCCACGGCAAGGTGCTAACAAGCTCATATTTTGCCGCAACTGGAGGCAGCTACAAAAGGGCGTTTTTATTTGCACTAAAGATCGGCTTTTTGCACGTCGTGGGCGCATTTGTCTTTGTCTTTGCTAGCTTTTTACTGCTTCGTGAAGTAAGCAGCGACCTCACAAAGGATACTGCTAGCATAACGACTGCGTTTTCTGGCGTCGTGATCTTTTTTGTGGCGATTTTTATGCTCGTTAAAAAGATCAAATTTTATCTCTCAAACAAAAATGAGACTAAATTTTATATTTTTAGATCAAATCTAAGCCAAAATTTGAGTAAAAATACAAAATTTAAAAGTGAATGTGGCTGTCAAATTTGCTCAACCAAAAAGCCAAAGAGCAAAGAGGAGTGGCTAGTAGCGGCCGCTGCGGCTCTTGTGCCCTGTCCAGGCACGATCCTAGTTTTTGTGCTGGCAAATGAGATAGGTAGCTACTTTGCAGGCGTGATAAGTGGCGTATTTATGGCGCTTGGCATGAGCGTGGTGATATTTGTAGCGGCAGTTTTTGGCTCAAAGATCAGCACGAACATTAAGCTAAAAAAGTTTAAAATCTACGCAGAATTTGCAGCCCTTGGCATCATGCTTTGGCTTGGACTTTTCATTTTTGTCACGACATTTACGCAAAAGAGTCTGTTTTGAAAGATATTATAAAAATTAGAAATTTAAACTTTAGCTACGATAGGCAGGTCGTTTTAGAGGATATTAACTTAGAGTATAGTAGCGATGAGTTTTTAGCGATAATTGGTCCAAATGGCGGGGGCAAAAGCACACTTTTAAAGCTCATTTTGGGACTGCTTAAGCCTCAAAGTGGCGAGATAAAGCTCTTTGGTAAAGAGCCAAGCGAGGTTAGTAAATTTATAGGCTACGTGCCGCAAAATTTCCTCTCAAATCAAAGCTTTCCGATGATGGTTCTAGAAGTTGTTTTGATGGGGCTAATCGATAAAAAAATCTTTGGTTTTTACTCAAAAGATGAAAAAGCCCTTGCTCTAAGTGCCCTTGAGAAGGTCGGTATGAGGGAGTTTGCAAACGCAAGGATCGGCGAGCTAAGTGGCGGTCAAAGGCAGCGCGTCTATATCGCTAGAGCGCTTTGCGCAAATGCAAAAGTGCTCATCTTAGATGAGCCAACAGCAAGCATCGACACAAAAGGACAGGCTGAAATTTATGAAATTTTAAAGGGCATAAACGCAAATGGCGTGGGCGTAGTTTTGGTGAGTCACGACCTAAATATCGTGCTAAATTACGCTACAAAGATCGCTTATGTGAGTAAAAATTTACACATTCATAAAACGCATGAAAATCTTGCAAAGAGGGAATTTATCGAGCATCTAGCTAGAACGCACAGCCATTTTTGTGATGTCGAGATCGCACTTGGCGAGTGCGGTTGTGAAAAAACAAAGAGCAATGTTTTTAAATTTTAAAGAGAGAAAATGAGTGAAATTTTAGAGTTAAATTTTATGCAAAATGCCTTTATTGCGGGCATTTTAGTAAGCATAATATGCGGCATGATAGGCTCGCTTGTGGTGATAAACAAGATGACTTTCATCGCTGGAGGCATCGCACATGGCGCGTATGGCGGCATAGGGCTTGCATTTTTCTTCTCGCTCGAGCCGCTTTTTGGAGCGAGTATATTTTCACTATTTTTAGCGCTCATCATCGCCACGATCACGCTAAAAGATAAGACAAACATCGACTCTGTTATAGGCGCTATTTGGGCGATTGGCATGGCTATTGGCATCATTTTCATCGACCTCACACCTGGCTATAACGCCGATCTCATGAGCTATCTTTTTGGCTCGATACTTGCAGTTAGCGGCACAGATATCATCTTTATGAGCGTTTTAGACCTCTTGTTTTTAGCTCTCATCGCACTTTTTTACCGCCAGTTTGTGGCGATCAGCTTTGATGCGGAGTTTGCAAAACTTCGCGGGGTAAATACGACATTTTTTCACTATCTGCTAGTTTGCATGATGGCGCTTTGTGTGGTGGCTACAATCCGCGTCGTGGGGCTAATACTTGTCATCGCGCTACTTACTATACCGCCATATATTGCGCAAATTTTTGCCAAAAGACTTGGGCTAATGATGCTAATATCAACTATTTTTTCTATCATTTTTTGCTTCAGCGGGCTTGTGATCAGCTTTTATTTCAACCTCACAGGCGGAGCTAGCATCATCTTAGTCGCTTCGCTTTGCTTTTTTGCGTTTAGCTTTAAATTTAAAAGCTTGCGCTCGTAGCTCTTTTTAACCTAAAAAGCGTCCAAGCCAAAAAGCAAATCGCCGTAAAATAGACGCTAAAAAAGAGCGCTAGCCACATAAATTTGATCTCAAGTCCTAGCCAAAAGACCACCACGTAAAAGAGCGAGCATTGAAGCACGAGCTGTCTAAAGCCATTTAGCAAAAAGATCGCCACTGGGCGTTTTATCGCTTGTAGCGTGCTGCCTGAGATGTTTATCGTGCCGTAAGCCATGTAGGCAAGTGAGTTGATGCCAAGGTAGAGCTTTGCCACTTCTAGCACGGCTGGCGTGCTGTCAAAGAGCTTGATCGCGCTCTCGCCAAAAAGCCTTATAAAGATGTAGGCAAAGGCGCAGTAGATGAGCAAAAAAAGAAGCGATAGTTTGTAGCACTGCATCGCTCTTTGAAAGCTCTTAGCGCCGTAGTTTCTTGAGATGATGCTAAGCACTCCTGCTGCCATGCCGATGGTTGGAAGCACTAAAATTTGCTCGATCCTTAAGGCTATGCCATAGCCTGCCACTGCATTGACGCCGTAAAAGCTTACAAATTTTAAAAGCACGAGCGAGCCAAGCGACATTGAGAGGTAGTTTAGACAAGCTGGCAAGGCTTGCTTTAATATCTTTGCCCAGACGGCTAAATTTGGCACGAAGTAGCCTAAATTTCTGGGCTCTATCATCTTGCTCTTTCTAACTTTAAGAAAGAGATAGATCATGCCTAAAAACTGCACGCTAGCCGTTGCTAGTGCAAGACCTTTTACGCCAAGAGCAAAGATAAAAGCAAAAAGATAGCAAAAAAATGCGTTGATAAAAAGACCACAAAATAGCCAGTTGCGATAGCTTTTAGTATCGCCAAGTGCGACAAGTATGCCATTAAGCGATTTTATAAGCAAGAAAAATGGAGCTGCAAGAAAGATGACACCAGCGTAGTCAAGTGCTTCATTGATGTAGTGATGATCAGCACCTAAAATGACCAGTAAATTTGGCGCTAGCAAGTAGCCACATAGCCCCATAAATATGGCAAAAAGAAGCACGAAAATGATGCCATTTGCCGCATAAAGCTTAGCCATTTTTGGTTTGTTTGCGCCTAGGCTGTTGCCTATTAGCGCGGTGAGTGCCGAGCCAAAGCCAAGTCCGATGCCAACGACACTTAGATAGAGCAAAAAGCTCATCGCCATGCCTGCAACTGCAAGGGTTGAAATTTTAGCGGCGAAAAATGTGCCAGTGACGTTGTAAAGTGTGTTAAACATCATGCCCACGCCAGCTGGCAGCGAGAGCGAGATGATTAGTTTATTTAGCGGGTCTTTTAATAAATCCATAGCAGGATTTTACGTTTTTTATCTTTAAGATCTGTAAAAGAAAGTGATCTAAAATTAAAATTTTCAAGTTAAATTTTAGTATTGATACTTTATGCCAGTACCACCAAATTTTATAGTATTCACATCCTTGGTACCACCAGCAGTACCAGCGATCAGCTCTTTTGTAGCTTCAAGTGCAGGTAAACTCCATACTTTTTCGCAAAGACCACTGGTTGATAGATTAACACTTATTGTGCCATTTACACTATTTAAAGCAGTTATATCTAAGCATTTGTCTCTTTTAGCATATATGGGTTGCAAGACATTTGACATATCAGAAATATTTGCTGAAAATTTTCCTTGTGCAGTGTAGTATGAGCCAATGTCAGCGATGAGAGTTTGTATATTCATAGCAGCTTTAGCTATCTCAGCATCATCTCTTGTTGCAGCCAGTCTTGGCACAGCAACTACTGCTATGATACTTAAAATAACAATTACAAAGATCAGCTCGATCATCGTAAATGCTTTTCTCATACATTCGTCCTTGAAAATTTAAAATTTCAAGATTATACACTAAATTTTTTATAAATAAAAAATGAATTTTAAAATAGTTGTGAGAAGATAAAAAGGCAAGGTGCTTCCCTTGCCTCAAGAAATTCGTGCGTATTAAACTTGCTTAGTATTTTATACCCATGCCACCAAATTTAAGTGTACCACCTGTCTTGTTGTCGCTGCTTTCAATTAATGCTTTAACATTTGCTAAACCTGGCAACTTCCAAACATCTTTACAAAGATTCTCTTCTCCTATGGTTAGTTTTATCTCTCCGCTTGTTGAATTTCCAGTACCTACTTCCAAACACTTTTTACTTTTTATTTCTATCGGGCTTTTTACGTTTGACATTTTAGAAACATCGCTAGCAAATTCACCTTGTGAAGTGTAATAAGAACCCAAATCAGCAATAAGTGTTTGTATATTTGTAGCAGTTTTTGCTATCTCTGCATCATCCCTTGTTGCAGCTAGTCTTGGTATAGCAACTGCAGCTAATATACCCAAAATAACGATCACGAAGATCAACTCGATCATTGTAAAACCTTTTCTCATGACTCCTCCTTGAAATTTGTGTATTTCGAGCGAATTGTATCATAAATTTTGAAAAATGCAACTATATGTAAATGGGATATAAATTTTTAAAAAGTTGCCGATATTAGAAAAATGAAAAATAAAAATAGAGGTTTTATGAGAGTTCTTATACTTTGTATTTTTACCATTACCATATCATTTTGCGAGTATTCATCATATGAGCCACTTACGGTCACAAAATACAATGAAGAAAAAGCCATGCTTGGTAAAAAGCTTTTTTTCGATAAGAGATTAAGCCCAAATGAAAACTACTCTTGCCAAACTTGCCATAACTTATATTGGAATTTGAGTGGAAGCAATCAAAGCAGCACAGAAAAAGGCATGCTAAATCCTCCAAGTATCTTAAATGCAGCAGCAAATTATTTGTTTTATAACGATGCAAAAAAGACAAACCTAAAGGATCAGGTAAAAGAGTCTATAACATCAAGAATAGAGTTAAACTCAAACAACGATAAGGTAGTAGACACAGTAAACAGCATCTCTGAGTATAAAATTTTATTTAAAGAAATTTATGAGGACGGCATCAGTCTTAATAATATTATTGATGCTATAGTTGAGTTTGAAAAAGCAGTTTTAAGCATTGATTCGCCATTTGACCATTTTATATCTGGTGACGATAATGCCATAAGTGACGAAGCTAAAAAAGGCTTTGATATATTTAATAAAATAGGTTGTGTCGCTTGCCATAACGGTAGAAATTTAGGAGGGAATTTGATGCAAGATCTTGGGCATAATAAAATTTCAGCCCTAGATACAAATAAAAGGCTAAGAAGAGCACCTTCCCTAAGAAATATCGCAAAAACGGCCCCTTATCTATCTCATGGAGAGATGAGCGACCTAAAAGAGACATTACGTTATGTTAGCTACTATCAGCTTGGACACGAACTTAGTAAAGATGAGATGGATGCGCTATACGCTTTTTTACTAACGCTAAATGGCAAACGCCCAAGGATACTAAATGAGTACTAAGCAGATAAAAATCATACTTGGCGTTTTAGCTGTCACATTTTTCTTTAGTGCTTTTTTTATATATAAGGCAAATATATCAATTGACACAAATAACAAATTTATCGATGAAATTTTAGATCTAAAATTTATAGATAATGAAATAAACTACTCTCTAAGTAATAGTGCCAGCATAACAAACTACGATAATCTAAATGCAGATATAAATTTATTTGATGAAAATTTGAGTGAGTTATCGATGCTCAGTTATGGGGTTTTGTTGTTTCATCAAAGTGAGATAAAAAAATATATACAAGATATAAAAGAGACATTTAACCAAAAAGCATATCTAGCACGAAGGGCAAACTATGTAAGCTCATCAATAAATTCGTATATGTTAGTAAGTCAATATGAAGTACGTAATCTAAACATATCAAATAAATTAGAGCCTATATTTTATGCGATAAAGGGCGCGCTAGCTCTTGATCCAACACTTATAGATAACATATCAAATCAGTTAAAAACATATAAAAATGAGTATAAAAATGATGCTAAAGCTCAGATCATACTAGATAAAATGCTCTATGCTACTCAGCACATAAAAACTTTACAAGAAATTTCATATCAAGCTAACAAGCTAAATCTTGATAATAAAATAGAGAAATTTAGAGATAGAATTCTAACTATACAATCAAGTTTAGTAAGTGATGCAAAAATAGTTCAAATACTTTGTCTGATCACTTTTATAATATTTTGCATACTTAGCGCCTATCAAACAATGTTAGCTGTTAAGCATATGATGCAAATAAAACTCTTAAAAACTACTGTTGATAGCGGACATAGTTCTATCGTCTTTTGTGATAACGATAACAAAATTGTATACGTGAATAAAACCTTTGAAGAAAAGACTGGATATAAACTAAAAGAGATCAGAGGCAAAGATCCTAAAATACTAAAATCATATATGCATCCTCAAAGTTTTTACGCATCTATAAAAGAAGCTGTGCTAAATGCTAAAACTTGGGAAAGTGATGAGCTAATAAGTAAAACAAAAAGTGGTGACTTTTTATATGAAAAGGTGAAATTTTATCCCTTTTTCTTTAGGAACAAACTAGAAGGCTATATCGCTATAAAGCTTGACCGAACAAAAGAAACTTTGATGCTTAACGAGCTAACACAAAAAAATGAGCAGATAAAAATACAATCTTCAATAGACAAGCTAACTGGTTTTGGCAACTATTTTGCATTAACAGAAATTTTAGAAGCTAAAAAAGACGGGATACTAATCTGCCTAAGCATCAAAAATTTTAAAATGTTAAGATTCTTTTACCAAAATAAGGTCATAGATGCGATGCTAAAAGCTGTTGCAGATACACTAAAACTTTGCGTAGACGCTTCTAATATCAAAGCAAAACTATACAGGTTTCAAGATGATGCATTTTATATCTGGTACGAGGGTGATGATATAGTACGAGATATCGAATATATAAAAGAGTACTTTAGTTCAAACAGAATAAACGTAGTAGTAGATGGTAAATTTGAAAATTTGCCAGGTGCAAAAATGGTGGTAGGCGTTTCATTACCAAATGACACACCGCAAACCAACCGCCTAATGCAATCAGTCCTAGCAAATCAACTTGCTATCGACAACGGCAACAACATCTACTACTACATGGAAAACGATGCTATCGAAATGAAATATCACAAGAACCAATTAGTAGTTCAGTTGATAGAAGATGCGCTAGAAAACGATAGAGTCATAGTTGAGGCACAAGGAATATTTAATATAGAAGAAAATGAGGTAGAAGCAAAATACTATGAAGTGCTAGTTCGCATTATCGATCAAAATGGCAAAATACACTATCCTGGCGAATTTTTAGATATCGCGATGAAGACACAACTCTATCCACAAATCACAAAAAAAGTTATAAGCCATGCTTTTGATCTAGCTAAAAAGCACCCTGAGTATATGTTTTCTATAAATCTATCAAATACAGATATCGCCGATGCTAGTATGAGAGAGCTTATAGAAAATAAATTAAACGAATGCAAAGACCCTAGTAAAATTTGCTTTGAGATGTTAGAGAGCGAGGAGCTTAGCGACTATGTGGTAGTAAATTCATTTATAAAACGTATCAAAGGATATGGTTGCAAAATATCCATAGATGACTTTGGCTCTGGCTACTCGAACTACTACCGAATTTTAGAGCTTGATATAGATGTTATAAAAATCGATGGGTCAATCATAAAAAAGCTCCCATTTGATGAAAATGCAAGAGTTTTAGTTGAAACCATAGTAAGTTTTGCCAAAAAGCAAAACTACAAAATAGTAGCCGAATTCGTAAGCTCAGAAGAAATTTTAAACCAAATAAAGAATTTTGGAATTCCTTATGCACAAGGATTTTTACTAGGAAAGCCACATAGACTTGACTAAATTTCTATCTCTATGCCAACTGGGCAGTGGTCGCTGCCGGCGATCTCTGGCAAGATAAAAGCATCTTTTAGCCTATCTTTTAGTCCCTGCGATATGAAGAAATAATCAATCCTCCAGCCGACGTTTTTCGCCCTTGCGTTAAAGCGGTAGCTCCACCACGAGTAAGCGTCCGTAACGTCGCCATTTACGGCTCTAAAGGTATCTATAAAGCCACTTTTTAGCACCTCATCTATCCACGCGCGCTCGATAGGCAAAAAGCCAGAAGTTTTGGCATTTGCCTTTGGATTTTTCAGGTCGATCTCGCGGTGAGCGGTATTTACGTCGCCGCAAAATATCACCTCTTTGCCGCTTTTTACAAGCTCTTTGCAGTAAGCTAGAAATTTCTCGTAAAAGTCCATCTTGTAAGCTAGCCTCTCGTCGTCCTTTTGGCCGTTTGGAAAGTAGATGTTAAAAAGCACGATATCATCAAATCTATGCTCCAAAACTCGTCCCTCCGTATCGTCAAAAAAGGCCGCTTTTTGCGTTTGCACGTCAAATTTAGCAAGGCTCATCACGCCAGAGTAGCCAGCCCTTGCGCCTGAGTTGACACTGATATTTTTAAAGCCAAGGTTGTAAATTTCTTTTGGCACGTCATCTTCTTTGACCTTGATCTCTTGCAGTCCTAAAAAATCAGGCCTAACCTCATCAAGCCAGCCAAAGCCATCTTTTGCCACGACTGCGCGCAGACCATTTACATTCCAGCTAATAAGTTTCAAATTTCATCCTTTTTTTAATTATAATTATGCCAAAAATCACAAAAAGGAAAGTTATGAGAAACCAGCCAGAGTATAAATTTTTTAAAAATTTTGGCTACGCAAGAGAGGGTTTGGCTGAAATTTTTAAAAACGAAAAGAGCTTTCGCATAGAAATTTGCATATTTTTGATAGCTACGATCTCGCTATTTTTTTGGAAATTTGACCTTATTTTTAATCTATTTTCACTACGAAATACTTTTAATCTATATTTCTCGCATAGTTTATTATCAAAGAACATTATAACATTCTCTTGCTTGCATGTCGCTAGTAGTAAATTTTTAATAATTTTGTAAACATTACAGCGAATTTTATTCCTCTAGTATTATAGCATAACTCTACAAAGAAAAAAAGACGGCCATGGCCATCTTTCATTCTAAAGTAATTCTTTTATCGTTTTGCTACTCTATATCCTGCTGCTTGAGCTTCAGCTTCAGAATTAAAATAAACTACATTTTTAGGGCTTATTTTATCATAGTCTTTTTGTCCAGGAAGATGATATATTTTTGAATTTTTATTACCTTTTATGATTCCTTGTCCTGTTGAAGCTGGTGTAGAGGATGGTGTTGATTGAGAACCTGAAGTTAGAGAACTTGATTCATTTTTCACTGAACTTGAATCTTTACTTTCTTGCTCTTTTTTGGCTCCATTTTTTTTATCTAATCTTTCAGCTTCC
>ENA-OWNK01000698-OWNK01000698.1-metagenome-genome-assembly--contig:-NODE-698-length-15421-cov-12.375960_pt1 | contig 15421 bp, 16 predicted proteins | sample MGYA00245343_ERZ651121 | MGnify/ENA primary metagenome ERZ651121 (study PRJEB26857, sample SAMEA4031775) | metagenome | biome: human; feature: oral; material: saliva | place: Philippines | collected 2014... | reverse complement strand
GCCTCAAGGACAGCAAGACCAAGAGTAAGGTCATCATCCTGCTGACGGATGGTGCTAACAATACGGGGAATATCTCCCCGAAGATGGCTGCTGATCTGGCGAAGACCTTCGGCATATCGATCTATACGATCGGTGTAGGCTCGGGGGCTGGTGAGGCACCCTATCCCATACAGACCCCGCTCGGTACGGTCGTGCGCAATATGCCTGTCGATCTTGATGAGCCCACGATGCAGCAGATAGCTGACGTCTCTGGCGGGGCTTACTTCCGTGCTACAGACAATGAGTCGCTCGCTGCGATCTACAAGAAGATCGACCAGCTGGAGAAGACCAAGCTCTCGACGCGGAACTATCATACGACCTACGAGGAGTTCTTCATCTTCGTCCTCGCCGCAGCCTTCCTCCTTCTCTTAGAGTATCTCCTGCGCTCGACGATCCTACGCACCAATCCGTAAGACGATGAATATCCATTTCCATTCACCCGAATACCTCTACCTACTCTTTGCGCTCCTGCCGCTCTTGGCTCTCTCGCTCTTCGCCTACTGGCGACGTCGTCAGATGCTCAAGCGCTTTGCCGACAAGGAGCTGGGGCAAGCTCTTGCACCTCTGGCTTCGGGGAAGAAGTACGTATTACGTGACCTCTTGCTCCTCATAGCGGGCGCACTTATGATCGTCGTCTTGGCTCGCCCACAGCTGGCGGGTAGTAGCGACCAGGGGACAGATGATAAGGGTATCGAAGCGATGATCTGCCTCGATATCTCAAACTCCATGCTTTGTCAGGACGTCGCTCCCAGCCGACTGGACTTTGCTAAGCGCTCTATCTCTCGCCTCTTGGAGAATATGCGCTCGGACCGCGTGGGGCTGATCGTCTTTGCCGGGAGTGCCTTTGTTCAGCTCCCGATCACTACGGACATCGCTACAGCTCAGGACTTCCTCTCCGATATTTCGCCCGATATGCTCTCGGACCAAGGGACGGCTATTGGTCAAGCAATCATGCTTGCTCGTCAGTCCTTCTCCGACCGCAAGGATCTGGGGAAAGCGATCATCGTCCTGACGGATGGTGAGGACTTCGAGGACAATGCCACCGAGGCTGCGAAGGATGCCGCGAAGGCTGGTATCCATATCAATGTCGTAGGTATTGGTACCGACAAGGGCGGTCCTATCCCTACATCGGAGGGTAACCTCACCGATGACTCGGGGAATATGGTCGTCACCCGCTTCAATCCCGAGATGTGTCAGCAGATCGCTGATGCTGGTGCGGGTATCTTCGTCTCCTCGACCTCACAGTCTACCGTCGTCAAGGAGGTAGAGAAGCAGCTGGAGGAGCTCCCTCGCGCTTCGATCACCTCACGGTCGGGCAATGGTGCCGCAGAGGCCTTCGAGCCTTGGCTCTGGGCAGCGCTGGTGCTGCTCGTCATTGAGTTCTTCATCATGGGACGCAAGAATAAGTTCCTCATCCGTCATAATATCTTCGGTCATGAGAAGTAAGATTGCCATCCTCTATCTTGTTCTCCTTGCGCTGGGCGGCTCTTCGCTCTATGCACAGGGGCTCAAGTCCTATATACGCCGCGCCAATAAGCTCTATCAAGCCAAGGACTATGCGGGAGCTACACAGGAGTACCGCCGTGCCTTGCTCCGTGACAGCCTCTCAGGTAAGGCGAACTTCGGTATATCAGCAGCTGCCTACGGGCAGGGACGCTACGACGAAGCTAAGGACTATCTGGAGCGTGCTGCTCAAGATCCACGTCTCACGCCACGCCAGCAGGCTGGTGTCCTGCACAACCTCGGTAATGTGGCGATGCAGAAGAAGGACTATCAGAGTGCCGTCCAGTCCTATGAGGAAGCCCTGATCCGCAATCCCGAGGACGACAATACGCGCTACAACCTTGCCCTGGCGCAGAAGCTCCTGCAGCAGAACAAGAATAATAAGTCGCAGAGCCAGCAGGGCCAAGATCAGAATAAGGATAAGGACAAGGATAAGCAGAAGCAAGATCCTAAGCAGGACCAGCAGAAAGATCAGAATAAGCCTGACCAGAAGCCCCAGCAGGGGAAGGATAAGCAGGGCCAGCCCAATGAGCAGCGCTCCGGCGAGCTCTCGAAGGAGCAGGCTGAGCAGATCCTCCGCTCCTTCCGCACCGATGACGATAAGACGCGTCGTCGTGTAGAGCAGGAGCAGCGTCAGCAGCAGAATAGTAGTAATAAGAATAAGAAGAGATGGTAATCTCGATGAAGTCAGTAGCCTTCGCAGGGCACAGCCTTGCCCTATTCCTCTGCCTCCTCCTCTTGCCACTTGGTCTTAGGGCTCAGGTGGTGCGTGTCGAGGTGCCGCAGACTGTAGTCCAGGGAGCATCGTTCCAGCTCAGCTATACTTACTCGGGTAGTGAAGACTTCGAGCGTGTCACGGAGCCTAAGGTCGCAGGCCTGCAGGTCCTCTATGGCCCCGCTCGCCAGCAGATGAGTAGCTTCCAGAGTATCAACGGACGCAATAGCTCGACCTCCTCGGTGAGCCTCACCTACACCCTCATGGCAGAGCGTACGGGGAGCATCACGATCCCAGCGGCTACGGCTACCATCGGTGGCAAGCGTGTCAATGTCCATGGTGCTACGGTGCGCGTCCTTCCTCCCGATAAGAATGCTCCAGCAGGTCGCTCTCAGTCTGGTGGGGCTACTACTACGGGTAGCTACTTCTTCCGTGCGCTTCCTGGGGCTACTGTTGTCTATGAGAAGCAGGCCTTCCCCATACGCTACAAGCTCTATGCGACGACGGAGTTTGATATCAACTCCTTCGAAGCTCCCCAATATGATGGCTTCCTCTCCGAGAAGCAAGCCGATGATGGTCGTCGTCAGCTCCAGCTCGAGACCTATCAAGGGCGCAACTACCGTACAGTAGATATCCTCAGTGAGGTACTCTTCCCCCAGCGAAGTGGTACGCTCACCATCCCCTCTTCTAAGATCGGCATCCGTGTCCCTGTGCCTCAGGCCAGTGACGATCCCTTCTTTGGCTCGGCGGTACTTGCTGACCGCACGGTGGAGTCTGCTCCAGTGACCATCCAGGTGCGCCCCCTTCCCACGGAGGGGCAGCCCAAGGACTTCTCTGGTGCCGTCGGATCCTTCCGTATGCGTGCCGAGCTCCTCACGAAGACCCCTAAGACGAATGAGTCGGTGACGATTCGCCTGACTCTCGAGGGTACGGGCAACCTCAAGCAGGTCATCAGCCCTGCGATAGCCTTCCCTCAAGACTTCGAGGTCTATGACCCGAAGGAGACGTATGAGGAGAAGGTCTCCGCTACTGAGGTCTATGGTAAGAAGATCATCGAATACTTTGCTATCCCTCGTCGTACGGGCTCGGTGACGATCCCTGCACTGACCTTCTCATACTTCGATCCGAAGCTGGGACGCTATGAGACGCTTCGCTCACAGACCTTCTCGCTGAATGTGGCTCAAGGCCCAGAGACTGCGTCGGATGATCGCGGTAGCCTCCGCCAGCAGGAGCAGCTCCTGCGTCAGCTCCATGACACCGAAGGGGTCTCTGCTCCTAAGGGGCTTCGCTGGGCGACGAGCTGGAGCTATCTTTTGCTCTTCCCCCTCATCGCACTTCTCGGCTTCATCGCCTATCTCGTCATCGCTCGCCAGCGTGGTCTGCGTGCTGACAGCTTGGGCTACAAGGCCTCGCGTGCCAGCTCGGTGGCTACTAAGCGCCTGCGCACGGCTCATAAGCTCCTCAAGGCGGGTAAGCGTGATGCCTTCTACGAAGAGGCGCTACGTGCACTCTGGGGCTATCTCGGAGATAAGCTCCGTCTGCCTGTCTCTGAGCTGAGCCGTAGCTCGGTCTCTGAGATCCTGCGTACTCGTGGGCTCGACGAGGAGACGATCACGCGCCTCACACAGGTCATCGATGAAGTTGAGTTCGCCCGCTATGCTCCCGCTAAGGAGGGGGATATGCAGGCGCTGTATGATACAGCTGCTGAGGTCATCGGCGCTATCGATAGTCACAAGCTTTAGCCCTCCTTACTATGCGTACGATATTTCTTTCCCTACTCTGTCTAATCTCGACGCTCCACCTCGGGGCTACCGAGAAGGCGGAGATCTCTGTCGATAGTCTCTTCGCTGCGGGGCGCTACCGTGAGGCAGCTGCCGCTCTTGAGGAGGAGATCAAGACCTCTGGCGAGAGCTCCACGCGCTATGCCAATCTCGGTAACTGCTACTATCTACTGGGCGACCTCGGGCATGCAGTGCTGAGCTATGAGCGCGCTACGCTCTTGGACCCTCGTGATAAGGCGATTGCTGAGGCACGTGCTGTCCTCATCAAGAAGACCATAGATAAGCTCCCCGATGCGGAGAGCTGGTTCACTCTCACAGGGGCTAAGGTCGCCTATGCGCTGCCACTCACCGCACTCCTCCCGCTGGCACTTGTGCTCTTTACTCTGGCTATCGGCTCTTGCGTAGCCTTTGCCCTGGGGCGTACACGCCGTGGCAAGCGTATTGCCTTCTATACGGCGCTGGGGAGCTTCGTCCTGACGGCCTTTGTTGGGGCGCTGATCCTGCACTGGGTTTATGCCGAGCGCTCAGCTCGCGAGAAGGCTGTCATCACGCAGCCCGAGGTGAATGTCTACTCCTCACCCAGTGGGAAGGGGACGGTCAAGACCCAGCTGCATGAGGGTACGCGCCTTCGTCTGGTAGGTAAGTCCGTAGGCGAATACCAGCAGTTCTCACTGGGCGATGGTACGGAGGGCTGGATCGCCTCGAGTGCTATTGAGCCTATTGTAGCTCCTAAGTAAATACTTCTATGACGCCTCCCTTCCTGCCGGGCGAGGTCGCCCTACTGCGCGCTATCAATGGAGCGCATTCGCCCTTCTGGGATGCAGCGATGTTCCTCATCTCCAACGTCGGGGCGTGGACCTTCCCTGCGATAGCTCTCCTGATCTTCCTCTTCTATCGCCGTCCGAAGAGCGAGGCTATCCTCCTTCTGCTGATGGTGGGGCTGTGTGTGGCGGTAGGAGATGTCCTAAGCTCAACGCTGGCGAAGCCCTTCTTTGAACGTCTACGTCCCACGCATACGCCTGGGCTGCAGGAGAGCCTGCACTATGTCTATGGCTACCACGGGAAGCTCTATGGCTTCTTCTCTGGGCACTCGGCGAACTATACTGCGGTGGCTACCTTCCTCTGCTTGACCTTTAGAGATCGTCGCTTCACAGCGGTACTCTCGCTCTTAGTTGCCTGGGTTATCTACAGCCGTATGTATATCGGAGCGCACTTCTTCTCTGACTGTCTTGTGGGTATCCTTGTAGGCCTTGCCGTGGGCTATGGTGTCTACCGTCTGTACCTCTACATCCGAGGGCGAGTCCTCGCCACGGGCTATCGTGCCCCGCAGGAGATCTATCACGAGGGGATGCTTGCGCTGGTCTGTGCGCTCTGGATCTCTATCCCCGTTACGCTGATGATGGCGGTACAGTTCACACGTATCCTACGTATGGTCGGGGCTTTGTAGCTCACGCCTCCCTATACCTTATATACAGCAGCGCCCCATGATGCAGATGGCATCATGGGGCGCTGCTGTATATGCTCGGGGGTGGAGCTTATAGCTTGCGGATGAGGCTTAGCCCGTCACGTAGGGGGAGGATGAGGTTCTCGACACGGGGATCACGCTGTACGTGATCGTTGAAGGCGAGGATCGTCTGCGTCTGCTGGTCGGTGGGAGTCGGCTCCTCGATGACCTTACCGTCCCAGAGGGTATTGTCCGCTAAGATGAGGGCACCCGAGGGGAGGTGGGGGAGGATGAGCTCATAGTAATCGATGTACTCGCGCTTATTGGCGTCGATATACACGAGGTCGAAGCTGTGCTTCTCTAAGAGCTCGGGGAGGATCGTGAGCGCATCTCCGAGGTAGAGGTGGACGCGGTGGGCGTAGGGCGTACCGTCGAGGAACTCGTGGATGAAGTCCTCCATCTCATCATCTGACTCGATGGTATGGACCTCACCCCCTTCGCCGAGGGCTTCGGCCAAGCAGTGCGCAGCATAGCCTGTGAAGGTGCCAAGCTCAAGGACTTTTTGGGCTCCCGAGATACGGCAGAGCATCTGAAGGAGGTTGCCCTGCAGGTGTCCAGAGAGCATACGAGCACGCAGGAGGCGCACATGAGCCTCTCTCCAGAGTCGCTGGCGGTAGGGACTCTCAGGGGTCGTGTGACTTAGGATGTACTCCTCGAGTCGCTCGCTGTCGATGCTCATTCGCTGACGGCTGTTGCTGGCTCAGGCATCCCGAGGATCTCGCGGATACGGCTGGCGACTTGCTCCATCTGCCACATAGGCGTGGAGGTCGCCCCACAGATGCCGATGCTCTGTGGCAGGGGCTGGAGCATCTCGGGCTGGATCTCATCGGGAGAGGAGACGAAGATACTTCGCTCGTTGCCCTTCTGGCAGTAGCTGAAGAGTACCTTGCCGTTGGAGCTCTTGCCCCCTGCGACGAAGAACGTCAGCTCATGCTGGGAGGAGAACTCCTGGATGTGGGGCATGCGGTTGGACACCTGGCGGCAGATCGAGTCCTGGAAGTCGAAGCGGGCATCACCGATCATACGGCTACGGAGCGTATCGATGAGCTCGTGGAAGCCCGTCAGCGACTGGGTCGTCTGTGAGAAGAGTGCGATGGGGCGGGTGAAGTCAATCTGCTCGATATCCTCGGGGCTCTGCACGATGATGGCCTTCCCATCGGTCTGGCCGACGAGACCATTGACCTCGGCATGGCCCTTCTTCCCATAGATCACGATCTGACCACCGATGGGATCCAGCTCGGCGAACTTGCGACGAACCTTCTTCTGCAGGGCGAGCACGACGGGGCAAGTAGCATCGACGAGCTCGATGTTACGCTCACGAGCGAGCTGATAGATGGCTGGTGCTTCCCCGTGGGCACGGAAGAGCACGCGCTTCCCCTCGAGCTTCTTGAAGGCTTCGTAGTCGATCGTCTGCATGCCCTTGGCTTGCAGGCGGTCTACCTCCTGGTTGTTGTGTACGATGTCGCCGAGGCAGTAGAGCTCTTTGTCATCCTTCTTCAGCTCTTCTTCGGCGTGCTTGACAGCATTGATGACGCCGAAGCAGAAGCCCGACTGTTGGTCTATTTCGATCTTGGGATACATGCGTGGGGATAAGGAGTGGGGGAGAGGAAGGCTGGACTACGCCTTGGCGAGAGCTTCCTCAAAGTAGGAGCGCAGGAGGGCATCCTGCTCATCGTGAGTCAGGTGGGAGTTGTCGAGGACGCGGGCATCCTCAGCTTGGCGCAGGGGAGCTACCTCACGGTGCGTGTCTATGTAGTCACGCTGACGAAGGTTCTCCAGCACCTCCTCAAGGGTAATCTTGCTGTCGCCCTTGCCGCGAAGCTCGGCAAGGCGGCGCTCTGCGCGGATGACAGGGTCAGCCGTGACGAAGACCTTGAGCTCTGCCTGGGGGAAGACAGCGGTGCCGATGTCTCGGCCGTCCATGACGATACCACCTTCAGCACCGAAGGCCTGCTGCTGGGCAGTGAGGAACTCACGTACGAAGCCCAGTGCGGCGATGGGGCTGACGAAGGAGGCGACCTCCATCGTGCGGATTTCCTTCTCGACGTTCTCGCCGTTGAGGTAGAGCTCGGGTGTAGCACCTTCGTGGCTCTGACGGAAGCTCAGGGATACCTCGTTCAGGGCTTCGCGAAGCTCAGCCTCCTGGATCACTCCCTCGCGGATGAAGCCGCGTCTGAGGGCGAAGAGGGTGACGCCTCGGTACATCGCGCCTGTGTCGACGTAGATATAGTCGATTGCACGCGCGAGTGTACGTGCCATAGAGCTCTTGCCACATGAGCTGTAGCCGTCGATGGCCACGATGATCTTCTTTGTCATGGGTGTTGTCTTACCGTTCGTTTATCGTTTGTGGGGTATACACCCCCTTATCCCAACACGGGGTAGGGGATGAAGGTTGTATCTCCTTATAAGTAGCGCTTAGCTAAGGCTCGACGCACAGGCCCGTCATAGAGTCGAAGAGCGAGGTATGCGATGAGTATAGAGCCAAAGAGTAGTCCCAGTGCTCCTGGGAGTGACTGCTGGAAGGTCAAGTGGTGATTCTTTACCCATGCGTAGTAGCAGTAGAGTAGGGGGTAGTGCACCATATAGAGTGGATAGGAGAGGTCTCCCAGCGTGGTGCAGAGCTGGCGCATGCGAGGGCTGATCCTCTCTGATCGTACGTTGATGACAAGTAGGAGGGGGAAGAGGACGAGGACACACAGGCTGTCATAGAGTCCGTTGAGCCAAAAGGCTTCTTCTCCCCCCAGACGTGGGAGGACAGCCAGTAGCACGAAGAGACCAGCTCCAAGAGCAAAGGAGCCTCGCACAGTGCGGGTATGCAGGGTGCGGGAGAGGAGCAGCCCCATCGTCATGCTGAAGAGCAGACGGAGTGATCCACCCAAGGCATTCTCCGGCGTGAAGGCCCAGCCCAGGCAGAGGTCCCCTTGAGTCCCGTAGACAGCGACACCGATAAGCCCCAGTCCACTGATGAGGACGATGAGGCGCAGCCCCCACAGTGGGAGGCGTCGGAGGATGATCGCATAGAGGAGATTCCCTATGTACTCAAAGAAGAGCGACCACGTAGGGCCGTTGAGAGGGTAGATCTCCCCGAGCCCTCGTACGTCCATTCGTGTAGGAGCGGGGATCATCAGGGCATTGAGAAGGATCCCTACGAGGAGCATCCCAATGCTGATCTTACTGACATCCCATGCTTCACATCCCTGTGTATAGAAGAGTGCTCCACCGAAGATAGCTCCGAAGATCACCATAGGGTGTAGTCGTATGAGACGACGCCGTATGAAGCTCCAGGTATTCATCTTTCCCCACCGGCCATCATAGGCATAGCCCAAGACGAAGCCTGATAGTAGGAAGAAGAAGTCTACAGCGAGATAACCATGATTGACGCCTTGGTCAAGATGGCTGGTCGCAAAGGACTCAAAGATGTGGTACCATACGACGACGATGGCGGCGACACCACGCAGGCCATCGAGGAGTGGATAGTGGGGCTTGCTATCTGCGAAGCTTCCCTGAGGAGAGGAGCTGGATGGATGCATTTAATATATGGTGTAGAATACGAGTCAAGCCTCACCATGGAGGCGGTCGCAAAGATATGGAATTGCCTGCACTTATGGGATATCCGTATGAGCTTTATCAATATATAAGTGTCTGATGCTCAATGTGTCTTTTCACTCGACCCTCCCCTTTGGAGAGCTGCTGAAAGGGTGACTGCTTCGTGATTAGGGAGTGTGAAGCTGGGGGAGGAGGCTCAGAGCAATAGTGGTTCGCACTCAGTCCTATAGTGGTTCGATGTACGAACGAATAGTGGTTTGCATACGAAACAAGTAGTGGTTTGCCCCCCGTACCAATAGTCATCCGGATGCGGACCAGTAGTTGTTTGCGAATCGACTTCTTCAGCTTCGTCCGCGAGCTACGATCATGGTGGAGTCGAATATCTCGAGGGCAGAGCGAGCGGTGAATGCGCTCTCTGATATCAGCTTTGCCGAGGGGCAAAACGAACCAGTACTGGTCAGCGAGGCGATCAGTACTGGTCACTAATAGTTACTCGTACTGGTCACCCCTCGGAGCAGTACTGGTCGGCGCAGTGACCAGTACTGGTCGATTCTTCGCCTTCGGAAAGCCTTGATTATGACACACTCCAGAGAGGTGCTAAGTACCCCTATCCCTCCGTGCTATACAGGATAGGCCCCCCAGCTCCTTGTGAGCTGGGGGGCTTGTTTTTATCTCTGTGTGATGACGGCTCTGTAGGGGAGGGTGGTGCGAACCTATATTGGTCGGCGGGCTGACCTATATAGATCACTTGCTCGACCAATATTGGTCACGTCTGCGACCTATATAGGTCAGCCCGCCGACCAATATAGGTCTGTATCACATAGGATCCATCTGCACTCAAGCTGTGGTATAGAGCTTCGTCTGTATAGGCGTGGCCCCATACCTCTACCGCTATTAATCACTACATTTGTATGATACAAACCTCACTTATAGATATACAGTGCCTTATGAATGTACTTAAGACGCTTTCTCTCGTAGCGCTGGCGGGTCTCTCGGGGCTTGGCTATGCTGCTGCACAAGAGCCCCAGCGAGTCATCGCCCATCCAGGGGTCAATAACGCTCGCCCTGCCGATGCGCGTAGCCTCAAGTGGAAGGTCGCCGTCGGGCGCTTCTCCAACGAGACGCAGTACGGCAAGGGCATCTTCTACGAGCGCGACAATGACCCTATGGCGAAGCAGGCCCTCGATATCCTTATGACGAAGCTCAATGCTTCGGGGAAGTTCATCCTCCTCGAGCGTAGCGACTCGGAGAAGCTGGAGGCTGAGCTCAAGGCTGGGCAGGGCCAGCGTATCGGTGCTGACTACCTTATCCTCGGCTCGATCACCGAGTTCGGCCGCAAGACGACTGGTCGGGATGGCCTCTTCACCTCAGAGAAGAGTCAGACGGTAGAGGCGGGTGTGAGCATCCGTATCGTCGACGTCGCTACGGGGCAGGTCATCTATTCGGAGGAAGGTAAGGGGCAGGCTCAGACGACAAGTAAGAGCACTCTGGGTCTTGGCGGTAAGGCTGGCTATGATGCCACCCTCAGCGATAAGGCCATCTCGGGGGCTATTGATCAGCTCGTCGAGAACATCATCAATAAGTGCACCGACAAGCCTTGGCGCACCTACCTCATCAATGCCGATGCCGATGGTATCATCATCGCAGGCGGAGCTGCTCAGGGCATTCGTCCTGGAGATACCTTCACGCTCTACAAGCGTGGCAAGCAGGTAAAGAACCCTCAGACGGGTGTCTCCTTCTATCTGGCGGGTAAGCCTGTAGCGCAGCTGCGCGTAGAGTCCGTCGATGGCGATACGCCCGATACGCAGTATGCTATCGTCAGCGTCGTCTCGGGTAGCTTCGATAAGGGCGCCTTAGACAACTATTATGTACAGCAGTAAGACCGGAGCGATTATGAAGAAGCAACCATGCTACAAGCAGTGGACCGTCGGTCTACTCTCCCTCCTTGCCCTCCTCTTCGCTGGGACAGCCTGCGGGACAACCTCATCGATTTCGGGCGGGCTCAATGATGAGTCTTATATCGTCGTAGCCTCCTCGGGTACCTATGTCGGAAAGAAGGTCTTTGTCTTAGTCGATGACGTCTCCGCTGTGGGGATTGTAGCCGTTCGCCCCGACGCTGTCACACGACATGCGAAGCGCATCACCATCACCCCAGGGCGCCACACGGTCATCGTCCGAGATGCCGAGGGGCGCACGCTCTTCTCCAAGGAGATCTTCGTCTCCAGCCGAGCCGCAAAGACCATCACCGTGCAATAAATCGTAGATCCTCTTTTGCAACTGATGAAGTTCACTTATACCGCCGCCGCACTCCTGCTCTTTGCAGGACTCCTCTCGAGCTGTGGCTCCTCTCCAGCATTATATTCGTGGGGCGACTATGAGCAGACGGCCTATGCCGTCGCACAGAATCCCACCCCCGAGCGTCTTAGGGCTCTCGGCATGGTCTACGAGAAGCTCATCACTCAGCCCGAAGGCCTGCGCAAGATGCCTCCTCCAGGGCTCTGCGCTGAGTACGGCTACCTCTTAGCTAAGCAAGGTGATACCGAGCGAGGTGTGAAGCTCCTCGAGAAGGAAGCCGAGCTGTACCCCGAGAGTGCCGTCTTCGTCCGTCGTCTCATCAAGCAGCTGAAGAAATGAAGATCCGACTACACCGAGCCTTCTTGGCCGTAGGGGCATTCGCCTCGCTGGTACTCCTCTCCTCATGTGGACTGCTGAGCGAGCAGACGCAGCGCCGTGAGGATGCCTATGCTACACTCTACAGGGAGAATCCCCGCTCCATCGTCATCATGCCCACGATCAACGAGACCAATCAGGTCGAGCTGAAGGACAACTTCTATGCCACGCTGCTCAAGCCGCTCGCTGAGCGTGGCTACTACGTCTTCTCACCCTTCCTCGCGAAGGAGCTGATGGAGCAGGAGAGTGCCGCCAATGCCGAGGACTTCATCCAGGGGAACGTCGCGCCCTTCTACCGCGTCTTTGGTGCGGACGCTGTCCTCTTCACCATCATCCATCGCTGGGAGAAGGTCGCCCTGCGCTCAAAGATCGAGATCGATGTCGAGTACCTCCTGCGCTCTACGAAGACGGGTGAGATGCTCTTCTCCCGTCGCTTCGAGGGCGCTGTGGATCTGAGTAGTGACCAAGGAGGACGGGGCATCTTGAGTACCCTCATGGATATCGTCGTGGGGGCGATCTCTACCTCGATGACGGATAAGGTCGTGGCTGCTCGTCTGGCTAACCGCGATGCGCTGGAGAGCCTCCCAGCAGGTGCTTACCACCCCCGCTATCTCCAGGATAAGCGCGACCAAGTCGGCCCCACGCACGTCACGGGGCGTAACCTCAAGTAGCGTGTACCATGGACTCCACGGTACACCTCTTAGTCATTGACAACCGCGACTCCTTCGTCTATAATGTCGTGGAGCTTCTGCGCTCACTCCCCGAGCTCACCTTCGAGGTTATCCCCGAGGGTGAGCTCGAGCTCTCTTCGCTTCCCGAGCACGATGGGCTCATTCTCTCCCCTGGGCCAGGCGTACCAAGCGAGTTCCCCCGTATGCAGGCCCTCATCCGTGCCGAAGCGGGAGTAAAGCCGATCTTGGGTATCTGCCTCGGGCATCAGGCACTTGCCGAGCACTACGGCGCTGAGCTGGTGCAGCTCCCTGCGCCCCGCCACGGGCATGCCTCCGCACTTGTCGTAATAGATCCTGCGGATAGTCTCGTCGGTGCTATCCCCACGGGAAGCCTCGTCGGGCGCTACCACAGCTGGGCGGTCGACGATGCGAGCCTCCCGACTTGCCTCGTCCCGACGGCTTACTGCGCCGATGCGGGTGAAGGCCGTGTGCTGATGGCGATGCGCCACCGCACGGATCCCATGTGGTCGGTGCAGTTCCATCCCGAGAGCATGATCAGCGAGCACGGACGTGCCTACCTCTCGGCCTTCGCCACAGCCGTCCGCGCTTGGCACTGATAGCCCTTCCCATCCATCTACATCCCTTAGCCTATGTACTTCAGAGATATTGTCGGTCACGATAGCCTCAAGGCGCAGCTTCTTACGACGGCTCGTCAGGGGCTCGTCCCTCACGCCCAGCTCTTCACGGGGCGCGATGGCGAGGGCGCGCTGGGCTTGGCTTACGCCTATGCCCGCTACCTCAACTGCACCGACCGCGGGGAATGGGACGCCTGCGGACATTGCCCCTCCTGTCGTCGCTATGACGAAGTGGGGGATCCCGACCTCTCCTTCCTCTATCCCATCATCAACGCTTCGGGGAAGAACTTCTGCGAAGACCATATCGAGGACTGGCGCCGCTTCATACAGCAGGGCCCCTATACCTATTATGATGAATGGCTCGGACTCCTCGGGGGCGATGGGAAGAAGGCCTCGATCTTCGCCCGCGAAGGTGAGCCCCTGCAGCGCATGATGGGCTATCAGACCTCGGGGCGTGGCTATCGCATCCTCATCATCTGGCTGCCCGAGCGCATGCAGGAGGCCTTGGGCAATAAGCTCCTCAAGCTCGTCGAAGAGCCCCCCGAGCGCACCATCATCCTTATGGTCACGATGGACGAGCCGTCCGTCCTTCAGACGCTGCGTAGCCGCATGCAGACCCTTCGCCTTCGCCCCCTCACTGAGCCCGAGATAGAGACGGCACTGCGGGCGACCCCGACGGACTATGCCGAGGCGGATGCCCTCTACGCCGCTCACCTCTCGGAGGGCAACTACCGTAAGGCACTCGATCTCTACGAAGGGCGTGCCGCTGAGCTGGGCGAGGAATACACCCTTCTGCAGCGCATTCTCCGCGCGACGGTCAATGCGCAGCCCCGCGAGATGAAGCTCCTCGCCGAGGACCTCGCGGCACTGTCGAAGGAAGAGCAAGCGAGTCTCTTGGAGTACCTGGCGCGTATGTTCAGAGAGTTCTACCTCTACAATCTCTCCCTCCCCGACATCAACTACCTCACGAGTCGGGAGGAAGGCATCGCCCGCTACCTGCGCTCCTGCATCACGGGGCGCAACGTCCGTCAGGTCGAGGCTGAGATCGACGAAGCCGCCCGCCACTTAGCGCAGAATGTGCAGGCGAAGATGGTCTTCTTCGACCTCATTCTGCGCCTCACCTCGACCCTCGCTCCGAGCTACAAGCAGGCGGGAGTAAGGTAGTTTTTAGGGCTTTCCCTAATTGCTTATTGTATAGGGGGATAAGCCTCTTTCCGCAGAGGGTGAAATTTCCTTGCGGAAGGAAATAAATTTTCGTGCGCACGAAAATATTTTTTTGTGCGCACAGAAATTTCCCTGCGTGCACACGCAAATTTTTAGCCCTGCGGACGGCGTGTGAGATGCCCCGCTTGAGGGGGCTCTTTTCTTGTTCGCTATGGCGTGATTGCTCTTCGGGAGGCACCGCCCTCAATCGGGGCGCCTTGGACCCTCCTTTTACGCTCGGCGAAGCCCCCTCGTGCCCATCGGGAGATATTGCCCTATAAGCCGTATCTTTGCATTCCACAAGGGCTTGGTGGGTCGCATCCCACTCTCAAGGGGGCGAGCCTTCCGACGAATCAACGACAACGATGCTAAAATTCGATATCCATAAGACTTGTACTAAGACTGCCGCGCGCGCTGGGCGTATAGAGACCGACCACGGGGAGATCCTTACCCCGATCTTCATGCCCGTCGGGACGGTCGGCTCGGTGAAGGCTGTCCACATGCCCGAGCTGAGCGACGACATCCATGCGCAGATCATCCTCGGCAATACGTACCACCTCTACCTGCGCCCAGGGCTCGATACCCTGTACAAGGCAGGCGGGCTGCATAAGTTCAATAGCTGGTCGGGCTCGATCCTCACCGACAGCGGGGGCTATCAGGTCTTCAGCTTGGCGCATCGCCGTAAGATCACAGAGGAGGGGGTGACCTTCCGCTCGCACATCGACGGCTCGAAGCACCTCTTCACCCCCGAGCGTGTGATGGATATCGAGCGTATCATCGGTGCGGACATCATCATGGCTTTCGACGAATGTTGCCCTGGTGACGCGGACTTCCACTATGCGAAGAAGTCGCTGGCACTCACCGAAGACTGGCTGCGTCGCTGTGTGAAGCGCGTCAATGAGACCGATCCACACTACGGCTATCATCAGAGCCTCTTCCCCATCGTGCAGGGCTGTGTCTACCCCGAGCTGCGTACGCGCGCTGCCGAATTTGTAGCTTCGCTCGGCGCTGAAGGGAATGCCATCGGGGGCCTTGCTGTCGGTGAGCCCACGGAGAAGATGTACGAGATGGTCGAGCTGACTAATAGCATCCTCCCCAAGGATAAGCCCCGCTACCTGATGGGCGTCGGTACGCCGATCAACCTACTGGAGAAC
>ENA-OWNK01000691-OWNK01000691.1-metagenome-genome-assembly--contig:-NODE-691-length-15505-cov-8.583883_pt1 | contig 15505 bp, 6 predicted proteins | sample MGYA00245343_ERZ651121 | MGnify/ENA primary metagenome ERZ651121 (study PRJEB26857, sample SAMEA4031775) | metagenome | biome: human; feature: oral; material: saliva | place: Philippines | collected 2014 | study... | reverse complement strand
TGGATACTGGGAAAGCTTAGATGAACTTAAGAACCTAAATACTGCAGGCAAACTATTTGTTCCTACGATGGAAAAAGAAGAACGAGAAAAACTTTACAAAGGTTGGAAACGTGCAGTAAGAGCTACACAGATTTTTGCGGAGGAATAGAATATCAAAATACGAAAAGATTGCTTAGAAATAGTCTTAAAATAATACTTTAAAATTATCTTATTTTCTTTGAAACCCAATCTATCTTTTGATATAATCAAAGATGGAGAGAGAAGTTAGGGGGTATAATACTTCCGATAAAGATGGTGGCTACTTTTCTATGGAAGGAGATGGTGCTTATGCTCATAAGTAACAAAATCTGGACGAAAGGAGTAGCAAGTTGTCTGCATATGAAATCATACAAACGATTATTGGAATTAACCTTTTGGTTGTTACAATAGTTGGTGTATGCATCTCAGCATTAAAAAAAGACAATAAAAAATAACCATCTTTTATATACTTTGACAGGTTAAGATGATTATTTTTTAATAATACTTAATTAGAGTCACCGTCTTTAAAACGGCTCTCTCTTTTATGATTTTATTTTAACACAAATCTAAATATAAATCAAAAGTTTTGTTAGATAATATATACAACATCTTGCTTTCAGAATTTAATAACTTTATAAAAACAATAGACCTCAAGATTTAAATGATTTTTGAGGTCTATTACTTATAAATATAACCTTAACTACTTCACTAATTTAGAAAATTGGCTTAATAATGCATCAGTATCATTAGAATTATCACTTTTAATTAATCCTGTATCTGTTTTTCTAAATAAAGCATTAAAAATTATTAATTTTTCTTCCTTATCTACTTCTTTTCCATCTTGAATTAATGCTTGATAAAATCTTGTTAAAGCTGCCTTTTGTTCATATTCCATAGACATATGTTGACTTGAAACTATAATTTTAACAATAATTCTTATAATATATATTAGGAAAGATATTAATGCAACATAAATAAAAGATTTCGAAATAAATGGTATTCCCTTTGCCATTTCTTGTACATAATCATGAATTTTGTCAGCAAAATAACCACCCGATACTAACAATCCTACTATAAAAGTAAATAAACCAATCGTCCACCATCTTGACCTTAGTCTATATTGTACTGCTCTATTCTCCCATAATGTCTCAGGTGCTTCTAATTGCAATTTACTTTTGTAAGTCTCTTCTAATGTCTCTATTTGTTTTTCTTTATCATCTCTCCACTCATTAATTTTTGTCTTAAATTCATCTATTTCATTTTTATGTTTGTTTATAAGTATTGTTGTTTCTTCATATTTACCTTTAATTTGAGAATCTAGTTTCTCTACTCTTTCACTTACTGGTTTCACAACCTCTTTTTGAAAATCTTTAAATGGTAAGTCTTCTTTCCTTAGCTCTGTATTCAATACAAACAATGCTGGGATCAAATCATAAGGATACATACTATTCAAATTCTGCCCCAGATGACTCTTATTCTTTTCTATAAACACATAACTTATGATTGCTTTAGATAAATTATTATTTGCCCAGCTATTCAGATAATAATCAATAAACATTCGAATCATAGCTATTCCACTATCTTTATCTATAGGACTAGCTATATTCAATATATATAATCTTAACTCATCTGATAGTAAAGTAACGTTACTTGAAAAACTATTATATATAAAACCATAAAGTTTTTCCTTTGTAAGTTCATCCTCCTCTTCCAAATAATTTTTAAGATTTTTAACCCTTTCGTTCCATGTATTCCAAATATTGCGTATTTCTATACACATTTCTGAATCTAAACTTTTTTCTTCCCAATATTTTAGATTGGATTCAATTATACTTTCAAGTTCAGAGAATGTTATCTCTTCCTCCTTGTAATCTATACTATAATTCTCATTTGAAATCTTAAACTTAACATATTTGTCAATAAAAATAGAAATCTGTGAACTATTATTTTTCGGCATAAATACTCCTTACCTTATCTAAAATTTTATCCTTCAATCAACGCTCGTTCCTCTGCAGTTATACCGTACATATCGTAGACATAACTATCAATAGCATAGTCTGTATCTAGGATTTCTTCATTTAACTCTTCTATTTTTTCTTTTAATTCTAATTGCATTTCATAGTTTTTATCATTTACCGCTAATTCTAACAATTTATTTAGCTTAGATAATTTTCCCTTACTCTCTAACATTTTATCAGCTAGATTAGTAAGATATTCTTCTTGTTTTTGGGTTGGGGTAATTATAGGAATTAATAACATATATATTTTTCTGAACTCTGTTCCACCTGCCAGCATTTTTCCTGCATAAAAATTTAAATAAGAAAAATCTATTAATTTTGAATTTAATATCGCTATAAGATACTTAAGTTTTTCTCCTGTTATAAAGAAAGAAGTATCTAACATAGAGTATCCAAAATTATCATATGAAAAATTGACATTTTTACTAATTTTTCCATATACTATTTTTTCCTTTTTAAATTCTTCTAAATATGCACAATTCCTTAGATTATATGGTGTCAAACCTTTGTCTAATCTCTTAGATAAAGTAGGCTCAAATTCATTTAAATATTGCTTAAGTATTGGATAACCTTCGATATCTATCGCTCGTATACTTTCATTATGCATATTCTTATATCCATTATGCGTATTAATTAAATATAAATCAGAATAGGATATATCGTATCTTGATATATCTCTTCCTCGAAGAACTGGTACTAAGATTTCTTTATTTTTACGATCTTTTTTTACTAGTTCATCATATTTTTCTTTATCGATTATAAATGCATCATTTAATCCTGTTAATACACCACGATTTATTTCTACATCCCACTCTCCTAATGGTTTACCGATAGTATCAATCTTTTCCTTTACCTTTAATAGCCTATTATCCAAAAAGAGATATCCCTCTTCACTAAAATTACCCTGATTAGTTTCAAATGTTTTATTATTTTCTTCAGTTAGTACTATTTTAACTTGCGGATTCTGACGATTTATTTTTTTAACTATTATAACATTTGTTTCAACACCAGCATCTACAAACATTTTAACTTTCCCATGATCTTCTATTTCAATAATATAATATTCATTTAACATTTTTCGAATATTTTTACCGTAGTTGATTCTAAGCCACTTATTAGAAGTTATATATCCAAGAACACCACCTGTTTTTAAAAGTCGGATTCCAAGTTCATAAAAGTAACAATATAAATCTGCCGTTCCTATGTAAGTAGCATATTTTTCTTCCAAGATTGTTTTTATATCTTTAAGACTTTCTTGTCTTACATACGGAGGATTCCCAATGACTACATCAAAGCCACCTTTTGCAAAGACTTCCGAAAATTCTTCATTAAAATCAAATTCTGTAATAGAGTTCCCACTCTTAATATTATTATCTAGATTTGTTAAAGGTTTATCTTTAGTTAATGTTCTAAGCCATAGTGACAATTTACTTATCTCAACACTTTCAGGATTCAAATCAATACCATATAGACATTTGATTAAATATTCATTCTCAAGACTGGCATCATACATCTCATCACCATCGAAAAGTTCTTGCGTACGCCCTTTAAGATCGGCTATACGATCATTAATTTCATCAAGTTCTTTTTTCAAGTAGTCATATGCTGCGATTAAAAATGCTCCAGATCCACACGCTGGATCAATAACTTTAATACTTAATACCTTACTACGATATTCACGCCAAAAAGTCAGGTGTTTTTCAGCTTTAACACTTAAACCACGCTGTGTTTCAATACTTTCATCAGTTAACTCTGGTAATTTTTCAAAACCTAATTCAAGTTTTTTATCATTAAGATACTCACCAATAGATTTTTCAACTATTCCTCTAGTTATACGACTAGGTGTATAGAATACACCGTCTTTCTTTCTCTTACCTTTTTTCTTATCTGTCTCGATACCTAGGGCATCATTTTTCAATTCTTCTAAATCACTGATACTCTGTTCAAAGATACGTCCAAGAATATTCTCATCGACATCAGTATTGAAATCATAGTCTGCCAGTGTTATTAGTTCTGTGAATATGACATCATCTAACACTAAATCATCTAATATCTCATCATATTTGAACAATCCACCGTTGAATTTATTAATCCCTTTTTGCTTATTCCCTTTATCAATATTCCTACACAACATAGTAAATAACTCATGTTTAGTTACATTCTCATTAGAGCTAAGTACCATAGTTTTATAACTATTCGCTGGTATTATATTCTTATCTTCACAAAAAGCTATAAATAAGAATCTATCCAGTAGTTTCTGTGATTTTTCAATTAGAACATCAGCGTTATATGTCCTATTATCTTCTATAACCTGTGAAACTATCTTACTTCGTATTGTTTTATACTTAGTATAGAATTCACGCTCAATTTTTTCTTCTTCTTTAATTTTTAAATCTATTAAATTATCTAGTTTTCTATCAAGAATATTTTCTTTTGATAACAGGTATAAAAATCTTTTTAACTCAAAATCATCTTCAAGGTCTTCTATATAAAATCTCTCGTATTGATTTTCATCATTCTTATCATATAAACGAATTTCATTAAAGTTACTTATTAAAACCCAACGACAATTCCCACCAAACTTAGGAGCATATCCAAATCCTTGCTCAACGGGTGTTCTTTTATCACCTACGCGGTTTTGTTTTTTATCTAAATCATAATATTTAAAATCTTTTAACTCAACTACAGCCATAACTTTTGATTCTTCAGAAGTGAATTCTCCTAAAACTATGTCAGGCTTTTGTCCATCCACATCGGTTTTTCTTTCTAATTCATATTCCCAAGTTTCATTAAAGCTGTTTTTATATCCTAGAGTTTTCTCAAAAACCTCAGTAGCGAATCTTGCTTGTAGTTGCTCTTCATTATAATCTTTTATTTTTCCTGATTTAATGAAATTAATAAAATCTTGTATCTTCGCTTTTTTTTCCGACAGTTCCTCTTTACTAATTTCAAAACTCTCTAACTTATATTCAATAAAACTTTCTTTAAATATTCTATTATACTTTTTTCTTATTCTGTTCATTCTTATTTCTCAATAATCTTTCAACTAACTATTTGATTCTAGTTAGTTTATTTTAATTATTCCCCTTCCTTCCCTACTTTTACAATATCTATTACGCTTACTATTATATCATATTTTCTGTACATAAAAAAAGACACGTAATAGTAAGTTATACTTTCTTGAAATAAAATTTTCACAGTGATATAATTAAAGTTATAGGTGAAAACGTTTGCCTTAAATTGTTAAACTAGAAAAGTTGCAATTTTTATAGAAGAGGTGATTTTATGAAGATAAATAATTTTACAAAATGCACACTAGCTGTTGCATTGGGATTTGGCCTTAACTCTCTTACTGTTGCAGAAGCAGCAGATAACAATGCGGAAACTCCAGCAAGTGATAAAATAAACAAAAGTTTTATCGAACAGTTTCCTTTTGCTGAAAAATTTACAGATAAAGATGGAATTGCAGCCGTAAGAATAAAGAGTCCTGACGTACCTTTAGTTAACAAAGAAAAGGGTTATTCTAAGGAAGTTGTTAGGGTCATCAACTACAAACAAGGAGCAGCTGGGACTGTAACTAACAGAATTTATCAATATGTTAGATTCTACGGCGCGCCTGTACACGAGGTTCCAAAAGACTCTCCAGTTAATGATGTACCAGAATACAATGGTGGCGCTAATCCTATCGATCCACCTATTTTGGAAAAACCAGAATATAACGGTGGTGCTAATCCTATTGATCCGCCTGTTTTGGAAAAACCAGAACTAAAGTTTGAATATAAACTTATTGATCCACCTGTATTGGAAATACCAGAATATACTGGCGGGGCTAATCCTATCGATCCGCCTATTTTGGAAAAACCAGAATTAAAAGTTCCAAATACTCCAGAAAAACCAAAAACAGATACTCCTAACAACTTACCTAAACCAAATCCAAAAGAGAACAACCCACAAAATAACAATAAAATTCTTCCAAATACAGGTTTAGAAACAAGTTCAAGTATGGCTATTATCGGAACTTTAGCTTTATCAATTATTGGACTTACAATTTTAAAACGAAAAAATAATTAATAATTCTTTTTTACTTATTTACTCAGTATCAGAAAAGAAGATTATAAGATATCCTCATCTCCTTTGATGAATCTAATTCTTATAATCTTCTTTTAATTTTCTTATCCTAATAACTCTTCATATAACTTCTTATCTAAATCTTTAAACACATTAAATACTACTTTTAAGTCAGCAGCAGGGTTTTCTCTAAAGAATTTCTTAACCTCAGCTACCGCTATTTCAGCAGCAAGATCATTTGGAAATCTAAATTCCCCCGTACTTATACAGCAGAAAGCAATACTCTTAAGATTATTCTCTATAGCAAGTTTTAGAGAATTTCTATAACATGAAGCAAGCAGTTCCTTATCATCGTCTTCAACGACACGATATATTATTGGGCCGACAGTATGAATAACATGTTTAGCTGGCAAGTTGTACCCCGCTGTTATTTTAGCTTGTCCTGTTTTTTCAAAACTACCTTGTGCTTTTATAATATTATCGCATTCTTTTCTAAGTTGTAGTCCTGCCTGAGTATGAATGGCATTATCGATACATCTGTGTAGAGGAATTAAACATCCTAGTAAAGCCTTGTTCGCCGCATTAACTATCGCATCTACTTGTAGTGTTGTAATATCCCCTTGCCATATATAAATATTATTTTCAATTTCTGTTAAATCTTCTAATGTTGTTATTCCTTTAGCTTTTAGAATCTCTTGCAGGTATTCATCTTGAACTTCATAGAATTCGCTCGGTAAGTCCGATACTTCCCACGTATTCATTAATGATCTAAACAAATCTTTCTTTTCTTGTTCCGTTTCTGGTATTACTATTTCTGAATTTAGTGTTTTTATTAAATAATCTAGTTTTTCCATATTCTGAATACTTCCTCCATATAACTTGCTTTTATTATATACCTTACTTAAATACGTGTCTATTATTAAGATATACACTGTATTTCAGAGATTAGCAAAATAGTCTTAGATTTTAATAAAGTTTAAATGAAAACTCATGGATACCGTAATTTATTGATATAAAAACACGACTTCAAAAATTAGGGCATAAACCCTAACTTTTGAAGTCGATATATTTTATCTTATTTTTGTTTACGACGTTTTACATAAACAGTTAATCCTACTAAAGCTAGAACTGCTATTCCAGCGTAAACTGTCACATTATTATCTAATCCTGTTTTTGGTAATAATGAATTAGATTTTGAAACTTTTCCGAAATCTTCATCTACATTAAATGTACTTTCTTTCTTAGTTTCTTTTCCTACAAAACCACCTAGGATATCCTTGATTGATTTTTTAGAGACTTTTTTCTCCGCTTCTTTTAATGCTTCTAATGCTTTATCTACTTCTTCTTGAGTAGCTGTTGCTGAAGCTAATAGTTCTTGTGCTTTTTGAACTGCATCTAGATAAGCTTTCTTATCTTCTGCACTTGCACTTTCAAAACTATCTTTCTCTTTGACTTCTGCTAAATGACTTAGTTGTTCATTTAGTTTTTTCTTGTCTACTTTTGGTGTTTCAGGTTGAGGTTTGTTTACTTCTTCTTTCTTAGGCTCTTCAGCTACTGGTTTTGGTTCTTCTTTCTTAGGCTCTTCAGCTGCTGGTTTTGGTTCTTCTTTCTTCGGAGTTTCAGCTGCCGGTTTTGGCTCTTCTTTTGGTGCTTCAGTCGCTGGTTTTGGTTCTTCTTTCTTCGGAACTTCTACTTCTTTACCGTCAAGAGCATTTTCAGCTTGTTGTAATTTTTCTAACACAGCTGTAACTTCTTCTGTAGTTGCATCTTTGTTATCAAGAACTGCTGTCGCTTCTTTTATAGCATTTACGAAGTTATCTTTTTTATCTTGTCCTGCATTTTTGAATTTAACCTCAGTTTGAAGTTTTTCAGTTTCTTTTAATTTTTCAATTAATTTAGCTTTGTCTACTTCTTTCTTCACTTCTGGTTGTTGTGAATTAGCTAATCTTACTTTACCTTCATTTAGACTTGCTACCGCACTGTTTACTTCTTCTTGAGTTGCATTTTCGTTTTCAAGAACTTTCTTAGCTGCCTCTAATACTTTGTTATATGCATCTTTAGCTTCGATAGTAGCATTTTTGTACTCTTTAGTTTCATCTAACGCTTTGTCCGCTTCTATTGCTTTTTGAAGTTCTGCTTTATTCACTTCTGCTTTCTTCTCTACTGGAGCATTTTTTGGAGTTAGTGCTACGAAGTTACTGAAGCTATCAGTAGTGAATGTAAGCTTACCATCTGTATAATTAACACTACTTACAGCTGTTAATTTTCCATCTTTTTCATGGAAGAAGCGCTCTGGAGCTTTCGCTAAATCTAATGTTACCGTTCTATCACCAGGAACTTTAACTTCTTTTCCTGTTGCATCTACAATATGAATTCCAAAGTATTCAACATCATATTTGCTTAAGTCTACATTACCTTCTGTTAATTGTTTTTGAATATTTGCCTTCTCTTCTGCAGTTGGTTCTGTTACAACAAGTTTGTAATTATTATAAAGTTTCTTCTCAGTGAAATCTACAGTACCTTGTGCTTTAGAGTTCTCAGTAGTTCCTACACTTGCTACTTTTTCTGCAACATTCAGAACAACTTGTTTCTTATTGTGCCCATCTTTTACTACTAATTCAAAGTTGTTTTCTGCTGGAGTATATCCTTCAGGTGTTACTATTTGAATTGTATATGTTCCATTTTCTAAGTTTTTCTGGAAGGCATTTTTTCCATATAAACTTGTTGGAAGTGATATTTTCGTACCATCTTGAGCTATTGCATAAACCTTTGTACCTGCAGGAACTTGCTTATCAAAGCTGATTTCTGTAGCATTTCTGCTGATTTCATCTACTCTAAATTCAACCTCTTTTGTTGGTTTATCTTTCGTTATTTCAAAGTCAACTTTTGATGGTGTTAGTAGTTTGAACTCTCCATCTACCATCACTACTTCAACAGTGTATTTTCCGAATGGTAATGCTTGGTATGTACGTTTATTCCTAGAGAAGTCTTCCCCTACGATTTCACCTTTTTCATTAGTAATCTTGTAACGCAGACGACGTGAATTGTTTCCAGTTCCATCACCTTTCTTAACTTCTACTTCTAAACTTCCTTTACCATTACCTTCAACATTCGATAAATTAATACTATCCTTGTTATCTGCAAAGTCTTTTACTTCAAAAGTAAGATCTTTTAATTCTACACCTTCTGGAATTGTATAACTTCCATCTTCATTTGCTGCAATAGTATTTTTACCGTAGCTTAATTTTTTGTAGAATACTCCACTTCCATCTTCTAGTACTGGATATGGTGTGAATTTACGAGTTGCTTCGTCGTAGTAACCACCGTTAGCACCTGTGATTTTCGGAGCTTTTCTATCGATTACTACATTGAATGTTGTCTCTTGCATATCTGCACCACTTACTGCTGCACTATAAGAAACTACATATTGATATTCTCCATCAGGAAGAGGATTACCGTTATTGTCAACACCTTTCCAGTTTGTCATAGTTAATGATGTGTACTTCTTACTTGTGTTATTGTAAAAGTTTTTATTACCAGAACCATTACCATTTTGATAAAGTGGGTTCTTACGTTCTACATCATCTTTAGCGTATACTGAAAGTTTTAGGTTTTCAAAGTTACGGTAGAATACCCCTCTCATACCTATTTCATCATAATTCTCATCACCATTTGGCGAGAAGAAAATTTTATCAGTAAAGAATCTTTCACCAGTAACAGGATTTACATATGCTCCTGCTAGTGTTCTCTTATCTTTTTTATCTTCTTTATAAGTTGTTAACACTCCTGTGAAGTTCATGTCCGTTAATGAATCCCAGTTATTAGGATTTGAAGTATAACCATACTCATATGTTGGTTTTTCTCCATTTTTCATAGAATAAATTGGTTTTTCTAATACTGGTAGATTTTGGAACTGACCTTTAAATCCTACAAATGGAATATTAGCTTTTAATGCACTTTCTTCATCATAGAAAGTTACAAATCCTTCTAGATAGTATCCATTAGTAAATACTTTTTCTAGTTCTTCTTTGAAACTTGCAGCATCAACCGTAATTTCTACTTCTTTTTCACCTTTTGCTGGAACTTCTACAGTAGCCCAATCAGTTGTCAATAACTTCTTAGGAGTCATTGTAAGTTTACCATTCCAATCTACTCCAGCATCTTCACCATAATAATTATCTGTAGTTAGGTGAGCTGCATATTGTAGGCTTTGAGCCTTATCTGCTAAATTGTGTAATACTAATTTAAAAGTAAATTTATCCCCAACATTTCCTAGAGAAACACTTCCGTAGTTATTTTCTCCAGTCACATAAAGATCTCCATATGCTGCTTTATTCGCATCGATTAGACCTGCACCTTGAAGACGTGGTGATCTATATGCTGTTGTGTATCCATCAGAATATACCTGTGGATTGGCCGTACTCATGATTAATCTCTTCGCTAAGCCTTGAATTTCTTCTGCACTTAAGTTCGGGAATCTTTCTGATAATACTTGTTTCACAAGAGTTATAGCTCCTGCAACGTGAGGTGATGCCATACTTGTTCCACTATCAAGACCATATCTTCCATCATTATAAGATGATAAGATATCTCCTCCTGGAGCTGTTACGTCAGGTTTTAAGTATCCATCAACACTCATTCCCCAACCAGTAGATTCATCAAATTCACCTTTTTTAGGATTGGCTTGTTTGTCCCAAGTACCATTGAATGTTATTTTATACTCTCCTTCATGTGCAGAAAGTTCATTACCAAATTTGTAATAAGTTGTTACCACAGGGAAATCTTTATCTTGTCCATTTAGTGTAAGATTATAAATAGTATCTCCTTCATTGAAGTAGATTACCGCTCCCGCTGCTCCATATTGTTTAGCTAGTTTAACTTTTTCTTCAAAGCTATTACCACCACGTTGGATAAGAGCGATTTTTCCAGTTAAATCTTTATCAGCGTAGTTCTCCGCTTTACCAACTCCTACATACACATAGTCGTAAGCTCTCTTCTCAAATTGTTTAGTATAACTAAAAATTGGCATTTTCCCATTATCAAAATCGGCATTGTCTTTAAGTTGCTCGATATTCGCCACTTCTCTGTTAAGAACACTATTGCTTATATTCGCTACAGAAATTGCATCTTCTGAAACCGATGGTCTTCCTACAGTTCCGTAATCTGGATTAGCTGCACTTGGGTTTGTTTGCCCACTAGCAAAGAATGCATTGTTCCCAGCCGCTGCAACTATATTAACACCAGCTTTTTTCGCAACTTCCATCGCACGAACTAAACCGTCACCTACTTCTACCACTGAACCAGCCGGTGAACCTAAACTAAGATTTATCGTATCTGCACCTAGTTTAATAGCATCTTCTATCGCTTTTGTATAAATATAAGATTCTGTTCCTGCATTCTTAGTATCCGAGAATACACGCATGAAAATTAACTGTGCTTCAGGTGCTATACCTGTTACATAGTCACCATTTGTGAATTTCTCCTTAGGATTACCTACAGCAGTCCCAGCAACGTGCATACCGTGTGATTTATAAGCACTTTGTTTAATATCATTATTCCAGTCGTTATAGTTAAATGCAAATGGTAATTTTTCACTATACCACTTACCATAGTCTATACCCGCTTCTTTTTTTATTTTTTCAATTTCATCTTTAGTTTTATATTTAGATTTTGAATTATCTGATAATCTAAGCACTGGATGATTCGGATCAAGTCCTGAATCTAATACTGCGACAACTTTTCCTTGTCCTCTATATCCTTTATTCCAAAGTGGTTGTATATTAATAAGATTGTAACTATCTAATGCTTTAGAAAAATCATTAGTTTCAGTGCTTTCTTTCTTCTCTTCTTCGCTCGCTACATTTTCGGGTTTATTATAGCTAACGCTCATTTCAACAGTATCTACAAAATCTAACTCTTGAATTTTTTTAGCATTTGAGAATGTAGTTTCTAAGGCAAAACCATTCATTAATGTATCGTATTCAAACAGTTTCTCATAATCGATACCTTTATCTTTAATATCTTTTAATGCCTTTTCCCTAGGTGCTTTTGTTGATTCGGTAACTTCTTTAATTCCTTCTTTAGTTTTTAACTTATTAGGATCAACATCGCCCTTCAACTTAACGATAACTTTTACTTTATCATCATTTTGAAACTTATGTTCTTCACTTTTTGAAACATTTGATAACTCATCTTTTTTTTCTTCCTGAGCTAATGTTATTTTCGATGATACTCCATAATTAAATGTACTGATATTTCCTAGTAGTAATGCTGCACTTAGCACACTTACAGCTGCCTTTTTAGTCAGTGTCATTCCTTCATCTCCTATCTCTTTTAAGTGTATTTAAAGTATATTTCTATATTTTAACATATATTATCTGAAAAACAAAGTCAATATTCAGATAAAATGCTTTTATAAATTAAAATGAATTTTATTTTTTTATATTTGATATAAATTTTCTAGAAAAAATTAAAAACCAAGCACATCATCTTTTGCGCCTGGTTTTATAATAAAAAAGTTAATAAACGACTTAAAATGCAATCTTTTAGCTCTTTTATACACTAATCGACTAATTTTTTGTCGTTTAAAGTGTAACTATATTAATTAATATTAACTATATATACATCTTAATTATTTCATACTATTTATACTTTGTCAAAAGCTAATCTAACTTAAAAATTTAATTTATACTTTCATAAAAAATAAATATAAATTGAATTATGTTCTTTAATTTACTTACCTTAACAGAAGGAACTGCCTCTCTATACTTTTACATACTTTCGCCAACAATTCTTTGCACGAAAATACAACGATATTATTTTTTGCAGTTTATATATAGGTGAGTAAATATTTCCTAGGAAATTAACTGTACTTTAATTTTCCAAACTATACTAAAGTGTGATAAAATAGAAACTAATTAAAAAATATAGTTATGGCGGAGGTAGAATGAAATATTTAACTAGTGAAGAAGTAACTAAAGCGAAAAAAAATATTAGTGAAATAAAACCTTATAAAACGACTAAAGAGATTATCTTTTCTAATATTTTTACTTTTTTCAATGCTATGAACTTAGTCTTAGCGGCATTTATAGCTACAACACTTAGATTTGAAAATATGTTATTTTTAGGTGTAATTACTATAAATACTGCGATTGGTATTTTTCAAGAAGTTCGTTCAAAAAATGCCCTTGAAAAGTTGAGTTTGCTAGGTAGAAGTAAATACCGAGTAAATCGTGATAATAAAATAAAAAATATAGATTCTGAAGAAATCGTCCTTGGAGAATATCTACATTTAAATCTTGGTGATCAGGTTCCTGTTGATGCCGAAATCATTGAAGGTAGTATCGAGGTCGATGAATCACTGTTAACTGGTGAAAGTGACAACATCTTTAAGACTACTAACGATAAAGTAATGAGTGGCAGTAACGTAGTTAGTGGCAGTTGTTTAGTAAGAGCTATTGCTGTCGGAGAGGATAGCTATATTAATAAGCTTGCTAAAAGTACTAAGGAATTTAAGAAATATCCATCTAAGCTTCGTGACTATATGGATAAAATCTTAAAAGTTATATCTATTCTATTAGTTCCTGTCGCAATTATGCTATACATGCGTGGTGCTAGCCTAGGACGTGGTTATGTAGAAATAGTTCTTCGTAGTGCTGGAGCTTTAGTAGGTATGATTCCAGAAGGTTTAATCTTGCTTGTCAGCGTCTCTCTTGCAGTTGCTGCGATGAAGCTTGCTAAAAAGAAAGTTCTAGTTCAAGAATTATACTGCGTGGAAACTCTTGCTAGAGTAGATGTTCTTTGTTTCGATAAAACAGGAACTATTACTACAGGTAATATGAATGTTGTAGAAATTGATGACGAAGTTGCAGAAAAATTATCAAGTTACCTTGCATATTTTGATGACGAAAATGCAACTTCAAGAGCTTTAAAGAACCATCTAACGTGTAAAAAACAATGGAATGTAGAAGAATTAGGAGCCTTTTCTAGTAAAAATAAATATTCATTTATAAAACTAAAAAACGGTGGAACATATTTCTTCGGAGCATATGAATTTTTAGGATTCTCGAATGAAATGGATGAATATTATGAGAATCTGAAAAAAGAAGGTTATCGAATTTTATCACTAGCCTATACTGAAGACAGTACAAACATTCCTACTAATATGAAACTCGTGGGACATGTAGTTCTATCGGATGAAATAAAAGAAAACACAAAAGAAACATTCAAATACTTCGAATCGCAAGGTGTTGAAGTAAAAATAATCAGTGGAGATAACCATATAGCTGTGTACGGTGTCGCTAAGAAAGCTGGTTTCAAAGAAGATGCTAAGGCTATTGATATGACAAAAGTAACTGAAGAAAATTTTGAGAAAACTGTTCTTGAGAATGATATTTTTGGACGTGTTACCCCTGAGCAAAAACAAAAAATGGTAGCCGTATTACAAAAAGCTGGAAAGACTGTCGCTATGAGCGGAGATGGTGTTAATGATGTACTTGCTCTTAAAAAAGCTGATATTAGTTTTGCTATGAATGGTGCTACTAGTGCTGCAAAAAGTGTATCAAACATCGTATTTTTAACAGATGACTTCGGAGTATTCTACGATATACTTATGGAGGGTCGTCGTGTTATTAATAACATTCAAAAGGTAGCTTCACTATTCCTAACAAAGACATTCTTCTCGATTGTCTTCTCAATACTTAGTGTAATCTTCGCCTTGGAGTTTGCTTTTATACCGATTCAATTTACGATAATTTCAGCGATAACAATCGGTATTCCATCCTTCTTCCTAACTTTTGAAGCGAATAAGGAAAAAGTAAGTAATAACTTCATGAAAGATATACTGACAAACGCTGCGATCGGTGGTGGTATTTTAGTAGCTACAGTACTACTAACAAACTTCGTTATCACAGATAATTCACAAGCGAAATTCATCTGTTTCCTTCTTGCATTAATAAATGGATTATGTATGGTTGCCAAAGTCAGCCTACCTCTTAACAAATATAAAGTTGCACTACTTTCTATGTTAAGTATAGCTGCAATTATAGGTGTGGGAGTTAATATATTTATCCTGAAAAATCACTTTACACCATTAGTATTTTCTCAAGTGATTTATATAATTATTCTTGGATTAGTAATCTCGACTGTTCACTTCTTTACGAGAAGAAAGGTGAGAAAATAAAAATTTATCGCTCATTTATCGCTCATTTATCGCTCACTTTAAGTTATGAATATCATCTAAACACCGATATAATAACTTTTCAAAAGAATATAACAAAACCCTAGACTTGGTTAGTTCCAAATCTAGGGTTTATTTTCTTATTCTTCGTCAGAAGGTTTTTCTTTTGATTTTTCGTCTTCTAGGGCAAGCTGTGCTCCAACCACCTTGGGCACACGTCGTC
>ENA-OWNK01000688-OWNK01000688.1-metagenome-genome-assembly--contig:-NODE-688-length-15544-cov-5.984182_pt1 | contig 15544 bp, 13 predicted proteins | sample MGYA00245343_ERZ651121 | MGnify/ENA primary metagenome ERZ651121 (study PRJEB26857, sample SAMEA4031775) | metagenome | biome: human; feature: oral; material: saliva | place: Philippines | collected 2014... | reverse complement strand
GAGCTTTTTTTCGATCTGCCCCTTGTTTCTCTCATCGCCCTCCTCCTTTTCGTTTCCTTCCCCCATGCTTCGCACATTCGTCTTCGACGCCTCTGCTTGGTGCTCCCTCGCGCATGACACACGCGCGGGTGAGCGCGCACCCGCGCCTTGCGCACTCAGCAAGTTTCACTTTTTTGCCTTCACCCATCACCTGCAACCTACTGAACTACTGCTCGTTAGGGGTGAAGGCTTTTGCATTTCCACTATCTGCTCCGGAGGGTGAAGGATCTTCACCGAAACCTTCACCCTCAAAATGCTGTCGCTCAACAATTTGCGCCCATCGGGTGAAGAGGTGAAGGCGAAAAACGAAAAACACCTGACACGCGTATGCGCGCCCGCGCGTTGGGCTTCGGTTGTGAACGCCCGACAAACGAATCACACCCCACTGCGCTGCTGTCGCCCCCGGCTGCACGCTTCAGTTCAGGATAGGCGGAACACGCCCCCCCACAAACGCAAACTGCCAGCCTTTGCAATTTGGCGACACGAAAGAAAAGAAGCACGAGAGGAAAAAACAATTTCCCGACATCAAAATCAGCGGTCTACGAAAGATATTGTAATTTTGCACTCGCCTTGGGCGCCGCAGCGAAACACGGCTTTCGCCCCAAGCGCCATCCGCCACGTATTTCGTTTGGCATCCGATGCCCCCCTTCTCCCGCCTCTTTTTCCTCTCACTATCGCGCGCTAAATGCAATCTAAATTCCGGCTCCCTTCCATTCCCGGCCTCTTGCTCATTGTTCTTTTCGCAGCAGTCGCCACGGCTTTGAGCACCCTCCCTTTTTTCCAACACTTGTCACTTTCGCCCCTCGTTCTCGGCATTCTCATTGGTATCGTTTTTGCCAATACGCTCGGCCGTTACCTCCCCGAGGAGTGGCGTAGCGGGCTGAAGTTTTGCAGCAAACGCATTTTGCGCATCGGCATCATCTTCTTCGGTTTCCGCCTCACACTCGCCGACGTGGCACAAGTGGGGCTGTCGGCCGTGGCACTCGACATTTTCATCGTGTGCGTCACAATCGGACTCGGTCTGCTCGTCGGCAAGTGGCTCAACATGGACAAGGAAACCACCTTGCTCACCTCATCAGGCAGTGCCATTTGCGGCGCCGCGGCCGTGCTCGGCGCAGAAGCCACCCTGAAATCAGAAGCCTACAAGACGGCGGTGGCCGTGTCGACCGTTGTGCTTTTCGGCACGCTCTCCATGTTCCTCTACCCCGTTTTGTATCGCAATGGCTTCTTCCCGTTGTCCACTCATGAAATGGGGCTCTACACCGGTTCGACGGTGCACGAAGTGGCGCACGTGGTGGGGGCTTCCAACGCCATGGGCAAGGAGGTGGCCGAGGTGGCGGTGATCGTCAAGATGATACGCGTCATTCTGCTCGTGCCGGTGCTCCTCGTCTTCAGTTGGTCTGCTCGCTCGCGCAGCGAGAGCGTGGCGGCCGATAAGCGCCGTCTCGTCGTCCCTTGGTTTGCCCTCCTCTTCCTCTTGGCCATTGCCCTCAACACATTGCTCTCGCTCTCGCCTGCCGTGACCGAGCCGATCAAAACTGTCGACAATTTCGCCCTCACGATGGCGATGACGGCCTTAGGCTGCGAAACCACGATCGACAAATTTCGCCAAGCCGGTTGGCGTCCTTTCGTTTTGGCGCTCGTGCTCTATGTTTGGCTGGTGTTCGGCGGCCTTTTGGCCGTCAAAGCTCTGTCTTGGGGCGGCCTCATCGCCTAATTGTCGACTTTCCACAAACCAAACGACTTCAAAACTGCAGTCGTTCGATCTACTTCTAAATTAGAAACAGCCTCATCCGCAATGCTCGTCCATGAGCGTTGCGGATTTCTTTTTTGAATCGGGCACCCCCTTTCTGCGGTTGGTTATCGACCAGCAGCAAAAGGGCTCATAAAGTATCAGTTGCTCGACGGTTCTTTTTCTGCTACACACTACGACTTGAACCGGCGTACACTCCTTATGGTATAACATTGCGAGGCTGTTTTCTCAAGAAGACTACTATTTTTCAATGAAAAACCACGAAAAAATCAATTTCCCAGAAAAAAAACTTCAGGTATGAACGAATATGGCACACCCTAATCCTAACTTTGCAGTCGTTAAAGTTATATTTCACACAAAGGGATAGAACGACTATGGCACTCAATCAGACCAATAAGCTCGTGTGGATAGTGGAAACACTCGACAAAGCCCAAAAGCTGACTTTCGAAGAATTGAACAGACGCTGGATGGACTATGAGGAGATGAGCAATGGCGAAGCTCTGCAAAAGCGCACATTCCACAAATGGCGGGACCACATCGCCGACACCTTCGGCCTGTTCATCCGATGCGAAAAGTCGGCACCCTATCGGTATTATATTGCCAATCGGGAGGATATAAAGGAGCGCAGCATAGCGCAGTGGCTGCTGAGTACGCTGTCGGTGAGCAACTCGCTGCTCGAATGCAAGTCTCTCAAAGAGTGCATACTTCTCGAGGAAGTGCCGAGCGGACGTAAGTATTTGGAACCGATTGTCGACGCAATGAAGAAAAAACGTTTTGTCCATATTCGCTATTTCAACTATCGGAAAGAGCGGGAGCGAGAACATCGCGTGATGCCGTTGTGTGTCAAACTATTTAGACAACGCTGGTATATGGTGGGGCGTACCGGTTCGGACAAACTCAACATGGTTTTCTGCCTTGACCGTATTCGGGATTTCCGCTTGTCGAGTTGCTCTTTTGACTACCCGGAGGACTTTGTTCCACAGGAATACTTCAATGGTTGCATCGGCGTGATCGCCATGGAAGATTGCCCGAAACGGGACGTAAAAATCAAGGTTAATACCATCCAAGCAAACTATCTCCGCGACTTGCCTATACATGAATCACAACAGGAGTGCGAGCGAACAGACGAATATAGCATCTTTTCCCTGCAGGTGCGCCCGACCTTTGACTTTCAACAAGAACTGCTTTGGCATGGAGAAAACTTGGAGGTACTGGAACCGCTTTGGCTCCGCAAGGAGATTGCCGGGATCATCAAGAGAATGTGGAATAAGTATAACCGATAAGAACGCGTAAAGTGGGAACTACTGGGCTTTTTGCCATAGTCGGCAACCTGCTGCGCGACGCCCCAAATTAGAGATATACTGCGACCCGTGTTCAAAGGAGGCAACTCCCATGCTAAGCTGTATACGCCCACGAGAACTTTTTTGCATCACACCCTAAAACCGAAGTAATGGGAAACAATTCAGACTACCTAAAAGAAGAGAAGCCCGAGCAGTTGAAAGTGAGCATCACCCCTATTGGAGAGCTACCTTTTGATCTGTTGACGATTCCGCCCTATCAAAGACCTTACAAATGGACAGCAAAGCATGTCAACCAACTGATCTCTGATCTGATCACCTTTCGAACACAGCAGCATTACAGACTGGGAACGCTGGTTTTGTACAAGAACGCAATTGTTGACGGTCAACAACGTATTCTCACTTTGGCTTTGCTAATTCGTGTCATGTTCGATTGTTTGGAAGACGACAAAATGAAGTCCGCCAATAAAGAGTTCGTCGATAAGATCACCGAGAAGTTTTCGGAACAAGCCTCGTTTAGCAACCATCATTCTCTGCACAACATTGTTGAGAACATTCATACCATTGAGCGGCGCAAGACAGATTTTGATCCGCAACTGTTCGATTTCCTATTGACGAAGTGCGAATTTGTGGTTGTGAATTTGGATGATCTCTCAGAAGCCTTCCAATTTTTCGATTCGCAAAATGCCCGCGGTAAAGATTTGGCACCGCATGACCTGCTGAAAGCCTACCACTTGAGGGAAATGTCTTCGCTCACAGAGGAGGAAAGTAAGCATATTGACGAGTGGCAAAAACAACCTACTTGGCACCTGAAAAGGCTCTTTCTCACCTTGTTTCGAGCCAAAAGATGGTCGAAGGGAAAAACGGCGAAAGAGTTTACGAAGGAACACACAGATTTGTTCAAGGGCATTTCGCTGAAAGACGGCAAGCGCTACCCCTTCTGTCAGATGGAAATCATGGCACACGTCTTCACGAAGATGTACAATGAAGATCAAGTCCGCGCGATAGACAACCGGCACATGGCTTATCCCTTCAATCTCGACCATCAGATCATCAACGGAGGGCGATTCTTCGAAATGATTAGCCATTATATGAATTTATATGAGCGTGTGCACCAATACCCCCAAACCCTGCCCAAAGGAAGCCCGGCACTGGAGATTTTAAAGTTGATCACTTCTTATAAGGACTGCGAAAGAACAGGGGACAGGTATGTCAGGAGTATGTTCTATACGCTACTGCTGTACTACGTTGACCGATTTGGTGAAGAAGAACTCGACAAGATTATACCTCTATTCTTCATTTGGGCTTATAAACTTCGGCTGGAATTATCGGCTGTACGACTGGCCTCCGTGGACAAATACGCTGCCCAATGGGGGAGTTTGTTCAGGAAAATCCATGAAGCCAAAACACCGTATGACCTCATCAACGTCAACATTGAAGCAGTAAGAGCCGAGAAACGCTCCGACTGTGATGAAATAAAGCAAAGATTCAAAGCATACAACAAGTACAATGGTAAAAATTGATAGTGAAGTTAAGCAACTGACTGTAAGGGAATTTCTGTCAGATGGGCAATATGTGATTCCCATTTATCAACGCAACTATGATTGGGGGGAAAGAGAGACCTTGCAGTTGCTGGAGGATATCTCAGACTACGCGCAAAAAAACAGCAATCAAAAATACTATATCGGTTCGGCTGTTGTATTTGTTCGAAATGTGAATGGGACAACCTATTTCGAAATGATAGACGGCCAACAACGTTTGACAACGCTGACCATTTTGGCGAGTCTGTTGAAACACGAAGGGAAGGCTGACTGGTTCAAGCAACCGAATCTGTCTTACGAGCACCGAAAAGAGGCAGATGAGGCACTCAGAAGGCTTCAAGAGGGCATGCAATCCGAACATCCCGCAGCACGAAATATAGTAAATGTATATGCTTTGCTTAAAAAACATCTGTTCCCTGTTCTCGAAGCCAAAGGATTGGATAAAGCGAAATTTGCCGACTACCTTTTTAATCAGGTGAAGATTCTACGCATTCCACTCCCGCATGATACTCAACTGAACCATTATTTTGAGATCATGAACACACGCGGAGAGCAACTGGAAAAGCATGAAGTGCTCAAAGCCACGTTGATGAGCAAACTGCAGCCTGAAGAGCATCCCCTCTTCCACCGGATTTGGGAGGCTTGTGCTGACATGAATTCCTATGTGCAAATGAAATTCTCTGTGGAGAACAGAACGATTCTTTTCGGTGAGAAGTGGAGAGAACTTCAGTTTGATCAGTTCGATCCTTTGCGCGAAGCCCTTTTCAAGCAGAAAGACGGTGAGCAGAAGTCAAAAGAAAACAGTGCTCCTCTCACCCTCAATCGTCTTTTTGAAGATGCGAAAAAGGGGAGTAAATACGGGCAGTCTGAGGTAGGAAGTGAAGGAACGGGAGAACAAGAACGATTTGGTTCAATTATCAATTTCCCGAATTTCCTGCTGCAGGTGCTCAAGGTATGCTACCACCGCAGTGAATTCTATCAGGAGGAGAAGAAGATAGATGAACAAATTAGACTCGACGACAAAGGCTTGATCCCGATCTTTGAAACCGTGCTTCAGTCTTTGGCCAATGAGGAGAAACAAGCGGAGTTTGTGAAGTTCTTCATCATCAAGTTGCTTTTTTTGAGAACGCAATACGATCGCTACGTGATCAAACGAGAAGAGAACAACGGCACCGAGAGCTGGAGTTTGAAAACGATTCAGAAGTATGACAAGAACAAAGTTGATTATGTCAACACATTCAGTTCAAACGATGAAGGCGGAGATGCAAAAGCAGTGCGACTGCTTGAAGCAATGTTTCATGTCTCGGCTCCGACTCAAATTTATAAGCATTGGTTGAATGCCTTGTTGTATGCTTTGTTCCATGCTCCTAAAATTGGGGAAGAGCAAGTTAGCGCCTCATTCCTGCGGGACCTGCGGAACCAGTTGTACAATCTGGCCCGCAGTTTTATGCTGGATGTCTATCTCGCGAAGGAGAAGACAACATTCGAAGATATTGTGTATCGCCAAAAGGGCAAGCCTGCTCATGACCTCAACAATATAGACTGGGGGAGAATAGATCAGGGGTGCAGCGTGCACAATTTCATTTTCAACTTCTACGATTTCATTACATGGCAGAATGCCCCTCAGAAATACCCAAAGTTCGATTTCTCCTATCGTACTTCGGTGGAGCACTTTTATCCACAAAAACCGATGAAAGGCTATCCAGTTTTGAACGACGATGTTCTGCACAGTTTTGGCAATCTCTGTCTGATCAGCAGTAGCATGAATTCGAAGTTCAGCAACAATATGCCCAAGGCTAAACTCGCAAACTTCGGTCTCGACGAAGAAGTGCGGAACGGCCTTAGCCTGAAGTTGCTCGAAATGATGGATATCGTAAAAGTAAAAGGCAATTGGAGCGAGAACGAAATTAAGGTATTCAATGAGGAAGCTAAGCAGCGTTTTCAGGAAGCATTAAGCAATCTGGGGGAAGAGAAACAATCCCCCAATAGGACATAACCAGAAGGAAGGGAAGGAATGAGAAGGGCTTCAACATTTGCCCACCTCATCGAAACAAAATAGATTACACACACAACCTATAAATAGTATCATTATGAGTATCAAAAGTATCGAGCTTAAATTCTCAGAGGTCGGTATGACAACACCCGATCAACCGCGAAAAGCCAATTACATCCCGGTGGCAGTTTTGACATTTGACAACCGCAAGACCAAGAAGCGAGTCTATCTGGAAGGCATGCTGGAGGATAAGCGATCGGTAAATGGCTACTTCGGAGGACAAACATTTATTGTTCTTCACGTTGACGAAGAGTTCCGCGTCTTCGACTTGCAAGGAACGTTCCACGGTGCTGTTTCAGCAGCAGAATACGGCACACCCATTGATGGGGGAGAAGATTGCTTCATTCTCTGCAAAGGCAGAACCATCACGAGGATATCCGATAAAGGAGTCGTTGGTCGTTCAAGAGAACTCACCGACGAAGAATACGCAAAGTACTTTCCGGAGTGAATAAATGGTGAGTCAGCGGTTGCGATTTGAAAACTCTGACAGCTCATGTCGCAAACAGAAATGGTATGAATTCCATAAAGCGAGCACAAAATGAACGAACACAACTTGTCATTAGAAAAGTTCCTCGCGGAACTACGGACGATCACGGAGTGGACTGTTCCACTTGATAAGAATGATTGGCAAAGTTTCGAAGACAATGGAAACGATCACGTCCTTGTTTTGAAAACGGCAACAGATGATTTCACCGAGCCATACTTGCTCACGCTGTGTCATCACATTGTTGAACAGTACAAAAAAAAGGAAGTACCCTGTGCCAATCTCATCGAAGTGCTCATTCTCCTCCGCTATCCGGTTCAAGTCTCGCCCATGATGAACGAAATTGCCATGGCATACGAGAGCATAAAACAAATCGCTCCTCTCCACGTTGATTGTGAAATAAAGTGGGGGCTAGCGCCAAAAGAGGAAGGCTCTTGCGAGATGATCTGCATGTTCAATCATTCAAAAGACGCATAGTATAGAGCCATCTATGTGAAGCTAGTTCGAAGCGATTTGTTCTTTACTCCCGAATGTATTGTGAGAGATATCGTTCGGACAACCAAAGGTGAAAAGCGGCTTGCGACATCGCTTCTTGGCACTTGATATGAGGGCCGAATACGAAGGTATTCACTCCCCCTCACGATCCTAAAATTATTTTTGCGGTTCATCCGCCATTTCGAGTCGTCGGCGTTAGACGATATTACTCGAGATGGCGGATGCTGCATAAAAAAAGACATCCCGACGCCGAAGCGCCGAGATGTCGGGAATGTGATTGCTTGATGAAGCGGGACGGGATTAGCCGTTCACCTTCTTCATGTGAGCGATGAGTTCGAGCACCTTATTGGAGTAGCCGATCTCGTTGTCGTACCAAGAAACGACCTTCACGAACGTGTCGGTGAGGGCGATACCTGCCTTGGCGTCGAAGATGGAAGTGCGCGTGTCACCGAGGAAGTCGGAAGAAACGACAGCATCTTCAGTGTAGCCGAGTACACCCTTGAGTTCGCCTTCGCTGGCTTCCTTCATGGCAGCGCAGATCTCGTCGTACTTAGCGGGCTTGGAGAGGTTCACCGTGAGGTCAACAACCGAAACGTCGAGGGTGGGAACGCGCATCGACATACCGGTGAGCTTGCCGTTGAGTTCGGGGATCACCTTACCCACAGCCTTAGCGGCACCCGTGGAAGAGGGGATGATGTTGCCCGAAGCGGCACGACCGCCACGCCAGTCCTTGAGCGAGGGACCGTCAACGGTCTTCTGCGTAGCCGTGGTGGAGTGAACCGTGGTCATGAGACCGTCCGTGATGCCCCATTTGTCGTTGAGCACCTTGGCGATGGGAGCGAGGCAGTTGGTGGTGCAAGATGCGTTCGATACGAACTGCGTGCCCTTCTCGTACTTGTCGAAGTTCACACCGCATACGAACATGGGCGTGTCGTCCTTGGAGGGAGCGGACATAACCACGTACTTGGCACCGGCTTCGAGGTGAGCCTGAGCCTTCTCCTTGGTGAGGAAGAGACCGGTGGATTCAACTACGTATTCTGCGCCTACGGCATCCCACTTGAGGTCGGCGGGGTTGCGTTCTGCAGTCACACGGATGTGCTGACCGTTCACGATGAGCTCGCTCTTTTCTACGTCGCAAGAGATCTCGCCCTTGAACTGACCGTGCATCGTGTCGTACTTGAGCATGTATGCGAGGTAGTCGACCGGGCAGAGGTCGTTGATACCCACAATCTGGATGTCGTCACGATTTTCGACGGCAGCGCGGAAAACGAAACGGCCGATACGACCGAAACCGTTGATACCTACTTTGATCATAATAGTTGAGTTATTAAATAGGGGTTGATTAATGATGAACTTGGATGTGAAAACGGGATTTTGCACCCGAGGGCACACTTTTTCCCCGTTCTGTGCAGCAAAAATACAAAGAAGTTTCTACTTTTGCAGTGCACAAGCAAGAAAAAATTGAAGCACATGGCTAAATCCACATTTCTCCAAGATTTTAAGGCGTTCGCCGTCAAAGGTAACGCGATTGATATGGCTGTCGGTGTGATCATCGGCGGCGCATTCGGCAAGATTGTTTCCTCGATTGTCAACGACCTCATCATGCCGCCCATCGGTTGGCTCATCGGCGGTGTTGATTTCAAGGAGCTCTCCATCAAATTGCCCGCCGTGATCGAGGGCCAGTCTGAGGTGACCATCAATTACGGCAACTTCATCCAAACGGTGCTAGATTTCCTGATCGTGGCGTTCTGCGTCTTCATGCTCGTTCGCGCCATTCAGTCGCTCAAGAAAAAGGAAGCCGAGCCTGAGGCTCCCGCTGCTCCGGCCGCTCCCACGCAAGAAGAACTGCTTGCAGAAATTCGCGATTTGCTCAAAAAACAAGGCTGATCCCGCCCTACCCCCTCGGGTGACGCAAAGACGAACCTGCTCTTTGCGTCACCCTCTTTCATTTTTTCCAATTTCGTTCTCTCCTCTCGATGCAACAGAAAATCATCATTCTTGACTTCGGGTCGCAGACCACCCAACTCATCGGTCGCCGGGTGCGTGAACTCGACACCTTCTGCGAAATTCTGCCCTACAACAAATTTCCGCACGACGACCCTTCGGTGATCGGCGTCATTCTCTCCGGATCGCCCTTCAGCGTCTACGATCCCGAGGCCTTCAAAGTCGACCTCTCAAAAATTCGCGGACGACTTCCCATCTTAGGCATTTGCTATGGAGCACAATACATGGCACAGCTCTACGGGGGAAAAGTGGAACCTGCGGCGAGTCGAGAATACGGTCGCGCAAACCTGCAAACGATTGAGCACGACAATCCGCTCTTCAAAGACTTCCTCCCCAATTCGCAGGTGTGGATGAGCCACGGCGATACCATCACGGCCATCCCCGACCATTTTCGTTGCATCGCTTCCACTCCGGAGGTAAAATTTGCGGCCTACCAAGCTGAAAACGAGGCTTTGTGGGGTGTGCAATTCCATCCTGAGGTATTCCACTCGCTGCAAGGATCGCAATTGCTGCGCAACTTTGTGGTGGACATCTGCGGCAGTCGACAAGACTGGAGTGCGGCCTCTTTCGTGGACAGCACCGTGGCCGAACTGCGCGAGCAATTGGGCAACGACCGCGTCATCCTCGGACTCTCGGGCGGCGTCGATTCGTCGGTGGCAGCCGTTTTGCTCCACAAAGCTATCGGCGACCGACTCACTTGTATCTTTGTCGACCACGGTTTGCTCCGCAAAGATGAGTTCAAGACCGTGATGGACGACTATAAATGTCTCGGCCTGAACGTGATCGGCGTCGATGCCAGCGACAAGTTCTTCGCAGAACTCGCCGGAGTGGAAGAGCCGGAACGCAAACGCAAGATCATCGGTGCGGGATTCATCGACGTATTTGACGCAGAAGCCATGAAAATCACCGATGCGAAGTGGTTGGCACAGGGCACGATCTACCCGGATCGCATCGAATCGCTCAACATTACCGGCAAGGTCATCAAGAGTCACCACAATGTGGGCGGACTGCCGGAGAAAATGCACTTGCGCATCTGCGAACCGCTGAAGTGGCTCTTCAAAGACGAGGTGCGCCGCGTGGGACGCCAAATGGGCATGCCCGAACACCTCATCAATCGCCACCCCTTCCCCGGTCCCGGACTGGCGGTGCGCATTCTCGGCGACATCACGCGCGAGAAAGTACGGGTGCTGCAAGAAGCTGACGACATTTTCATTCGCGGCTTGCGCGATTATAAGATCCGCATGGACGTGGATCAGGCTCGGCGCGTGCTCGCCGCCGGCGTGCCTGCCGGTGCGCCGCGACACGGAGAAATAGAAGTTTCGCTCTACGACCAAGTTTGGCAGGCCGGTGTGATTCTCCTCCCCGTGAAGAGTGTGGGAGTGATGGGCGACGAACGCACCTATGAGCAGGCCGTAGCGCTGCGGGCTGTGACCTCTACCGACGCAATGACGGCAGACTGGAGCCATCTGCCCTATGATTTCCTCGCCCGTGTGAGCAATGAGATCATCAATAAGGTGCGCGGCGTGAACCGCGTTTGCTACGACATCTCTTCAAAGCCGCCTTCGACCATCGAATGGGAGTAAGCACCGAAAAGGCGCCACACTTCCCTTTCCTCCAACCTACAATCCCCGATGTTTTGCGCATCGGGGATTTTTTGTTTCCACTCCGGCAAAAATTGTTCCCCGCTTTCTCAGATTTGCATACAACATATTTTGGTTTTTCGCAAGCAAATCACGATATTTGCCAAACTATTCTATATCACTGCGAAAAAACACGGAGTAAAGTGCTCCGAATGCCTTCGCATCTACCTTTTTTTACCTCAAGCTCACGACTATGGCGCTGATTCAATGTCCTCACTGCGGAAATCCGTCTGTTTCCGACCGTGCAACCCACTGCCCGCATTGCGGTAAGCCCGTGAACCGGGCAGCTTCCCCCACTTCTTCCACTCCCCACGGCACGCTTCCGCCGCCACTTCTCCCTCAACGACAAAATCCACTCCCCTATGTACTACTCATTGTTCTCGCCATTCTTTTTGGCGGAGCGATCATTGCGGTGACGCTCTATCTCAATCGAGAAAGCCACACGACTACATCGAGCACCGCGAGTGAAGTAACCACAGACAACCCAACAGGCGAGGAAAGTGCGGAAGAAGGAACGGAACAGCACAACAGTGTCGCGCCCGTCTCGTACACGCTGAAGGGAACATGCGACGGAACGCCGTTCCAAGTCGTGCTGACACGCTTTGGACATGGCGGAATTAACGGCGACTACAAGAACCTGGACAGTGGAACCAAAATGAAACTCGACGGTACTTGGGAGGGAGGCAACCTCGAATTCACGGGACGCATTCAAAATGTGCGATACGAGTTCAAGCTCCACAGCAATGAGAACGCTCCGCGTGCGCTTCAAACCTACTACTCGGGCTCACTGGACATCATCTGGTCGGGCGGCCAGAAATATCGTGACGTGGACTTAACGATCGTCAGCAAAGAATAGGTCCTTGCGTCCCAACCCTGAAGTTTGCGCCCGACCGAAGTCGAGACTTACCGCCGTATTGTCAATTCACAAAGTCATCAAATTGTAATTTCTCATTCGCAAAACACGAAGAATAGGGAGCTTTTCTTGGTTTCTACGGCAAAAAAGCGTATATTTGCAACGATTACTCAACAAAACAAGTATGTCACAACTCCCTAAAGTAAAGCAACACCGTCTGCACAACGAAGGAAGCACCACGCTGGCGCTCGCCGGTGCCACACTTTTGGTTGTAGCAGCGCTTGACTACTGGTTGCTCTTCGAGTGCTGCCCGCTCGCTTTCTATATTATCCTTGCAACGTTCGTCGTCGTTTTCGCTGTTATCGTCAATTTCTTCAGATGCCCGATGCGTATTTTCACGGGCAATCCGGAAAATGTCGTGGTGGCACCGGCCGACGGCAAGATTGTGGTGATCGAAGAGGTGGAAGAAAACGAATATTTCCACGATCGACGCAAGTTAGTCAGCGTTTTCATGTCGGTGACCAACGTACATGCCAACTGGTTCCCCGTCGAAGGGGTCGTGAAAATGGTGCGACACCACAATGGTAACTTTGCAAAAGCTTGGCTTCCCAAGGCCAGCGTGGAAAACGAGCGCAGCACCATCGTGATCAGTACTCCTTCGGGACATGACGTGCTGGTGCGACAAATTGCAGGAGCCGTGGCGCGCCGCATTGTGACCTACGCCCGCGAGGAACAAACGTGTAAGCTAGACAACCACCTGGGATTCATCAAGTTCGGTTCGCGAGTAGACGTTTATCTTCCCCTCGACGCTGAAATTGACGTGGTCATGGGGCAGAGCACAACGGGCAACACAACTGTGATCGGACATCTAAAAAATAAACAAGCTGAAGCTTGATCTCCTCCATAGCGCGCCCTCCAAATGGTAAGGGCGCGTTTTCTTTGTCTCGTTGCGAGAAAAAGCCGGTTTTCGTGCTTTCGACAGTAGAACCTCCCCTTTTACCGGCAGGACTAACGTCAAGTAGCACTGCGCAATAGAGGAAACCACAGAAAACTCCAAATTGCGTTCGTCGAAGTGGAAAACTTCCCCTCGCTGCCACAACGTGCTTCAGGAAAAACGAAGCGCGAGCCGCCACACGGGCGGACCTTCGTGCAAAACCTTCCACCGATAGCATACCACTAAACTCACTTGTTGTGAAAAAACATATTCCCAACTCCATCACTTGCTGCAATCTCATCTGCGGCTGTATTGCGATCCATTTTGCAATGGGAGGTGCACTTCCCCTCGCCCTACTCTTCATCGTTCTCGGCGCCGTCTTCGATTTCTTCGACGGATTCACCGCACGACTCCTCGGCGTGTCCAGTCCTATCGGCAAAGAACTCGATTCGCTGGCCGATGTGGTCACGTTCGGCGTGGCGCCGGCTTCCATGGCCTTCACCCTTCTCAGTAACATTTCGTGCAGTGCCGGCGGACGGTGCCCGATGGCGCCCTATTTCCCGTACGTGGCATTCCTCATCGCGGCATTTTCGGCACTCCGACTCGCCAAATTCAATCTCGATACGCGACAGAGCCACTCTTTTATCGGACTCCCCACACCGGCCAACGCCCTCTTCTGGGGTTCGCTCTCCGTTTCACTCACCTCTATGCCGAGCTTGCCCGCTCCATTAGTGGTGCGCTCGGTGCTGCTCCTGCTCATCCTCCTCTCGTGCTGGATCATGGTGAGCGAAGTTCCCATGTTTGCGCTCAAATTCAAGCATTATGGTTGGCATGGCAACGGCATTCGCTACTCGTTCGTGCTGCTTTCTGCCGCTGTGGTCGTCGTTTCTGCGCTGCTCAACGCCGTCTCGCTTGCACCGGCAGTGATTGTGGTACTCTACGTCTTGGCTTCGCTGCTCACGCAACACAAATCTACGGAGGAAAACGAGGCATAATCCTAACTTGCCTTACGGAATCCGTCAGCTTTCAAGGAGAACAAACGTGTCAATCCACAACGTTGGCACGTTTGTTGCATTTCTTCCATATACCAACGACTATCGCTGTTTTTTTGCGCACAACAGTCGGGTCGGCATCTCCTCTCGTAAGGAGAAAACCCAAACACTCGACATATAGGACTGAATTCCTGCAAGCTCCTCCCGAACGTCTTTTCGGCGTCCTCCTTTTTTGAACCATCACCCCAAACCTCTACCGTATGAACTCCACTCTCGGATGTCTTTTCGCCCTTGTGGTAGGATTTATTGTCTTCTTTGGCATTGCTTTCGGACGCATTCTGAATTTCATCTTGTCGCTCTTCGGAATTCGCCTCCCGAATGGCTTTGACATGCCCCACGATGCCAACCAACAAACGCGAGCCGACTTCAATGCACGCGAACAACAAAACGCAGGTCGACAAAACACCAGCAGTGGTTCCGCGGGAACCCACACCGGACGGCAGCAAGAAAAGATCTTCACCAAAGACGAGAGTGAATACGTGGACTTCGAAGAAGTGAAATAAGGCGCTCAACAGAGATTTCACCCACAAGTGCGCTGAAATTCGCGCACCATTCCATACAAAATCCTCATTCTATCGCAAAGTTTGCGACAGAAGGAGGATTTTTTCATGTCGATACCGGTAAGAAACTCACCAATCGGCTGTGCAAAAGAAGATAATGGACGACTCTAGACAAGTGTTAGACGCTTGAAGGCTCGTTCTGTTGGAATCTTCGCCACATGGGCTAACATCTTGACTCTAGCCTTGCGTCTACTTCTATCAAATGGAGAGGAAAAGCCAGTTGGTAGCAGTCGTCAAGCACTGAACCATTGGAGAAGGTGATGCCTTGCGTGAGCTTCACCTCTTGTACCGTTGCTGAGCCTTCCAACGATACCGCGGACTGCAATACCTGAGGCATCGTTGTTTGTTGCAATTCCAAGAGATGAGAAGAATTGCTTCGCGTCATCTCAAGTTCGTTTCCCGCTAGTAACGTTGCAGTACCATGCGATTCGTGGGCATGCCCGAAGCAGTGGAGCCGTGGACAAGTGCTCAACACTTGATGACGCAAAAGAAAGTTGCCCCAGTGCATGCCACTGCTCTCATCTAGGATCATATAGGGCGGCTCGTGAGTGATGAGTACATCGATCCCCATAGGGATGAGTAGTTCCGAATGATTATACCCTAAACCAAAGAAGCTGATCCCCTCGATGGTGCACGCTTTGTCTTGCAAGAAATGCACATTGCCTGGCAAATCCTCTATATCGAGCGCATCCCACAGACAAAGGTCGTGGTTGCCCGTGACGAAAAGTTTGTGACGATGCGGCAACTCTATCCACCAGTTGAGAAAGTCAAGCGCTTCTGCTTCCGTTCCTCGGTCAGTAAAATCGCCGGAATGTATCACAATATCAGATCGGAAGAG
>ENA-OWNK01000684-OWNK01000684.1-metagenome-genome-assembly--contig:-NODE-684-length-15578-cov-9.927849_pt1 | contig 15578 bp, 6 predicted proteins | sample MGYA00245343_ERZ651121 | MGnify/ENA primary metagenome ERZ651121 (study PRJEB26857, sample SAMEA4031775) | metagenome | biome: human; feature: oral; material: saliva | place: Philippines | collected 2014 | study... | reverse complement strand
ACCCATTTGCCCTTCCTGCAGGTCATGACAATGCTGGTTTCCTTTATGACCAAAACTCAGGTCGCTTCCTACTTTTCAAGACAGAGGCCCCTTGCTTTGTGGTCTACACAGCAAACTTTGTGGATGAGAGTGTCATCATAGGAGGTCAGCCAATGGTACAGCACAATGGGATTGCCCTTGAAGCGCAAGCTTTACCAGATGCCATTCACAGCGACCTCAAAGACCAAGTCATTCTTAAAGCCGGTCAAACCTTTACAAGCAAGACACGTTATGAGCTTGTTGTGAAATAAAAGGATAGGAATTTCTACTTTTTGGGGAATAGTATTTACCTTATAACATTAGTAGAAATGGGCAAAGAATAGGAAAATATGATATAATTTAATATTGAAAATACCTGTCCTATCTAAAGGATAAAAGGAGAAAAAAATGAAGAAAATTGTATTTGCTAGCGCCTTGGCTTTGACTTTAGCTGGAGCAGTTTTGACAAATGATGTTTTTGCCAATGACAGACTTGTGGCAACACAATCTGCAGATGGTAGAAATGAAAATGTCTTGAGTTCAGAAGTGCTTAACCCTGCTAGTGGCAATGTTTTGGTTGGATTAAAGGGAGAATTTTTGACTCCAGACCAACAAGCTATCTTAGATGCCATCAATGCTATCCGTAAAGAGGCAGCTGACGAAGGCTTGGTAGATAAGTATGTTCCTATCAAATGGTCGACTGACCTAGAAAAGGCAGCTTTTGCCAGAGCTGCAGAAGCTTCTGTAACCATGGACCATACTCGTCTTTCTGGTAAAGAAATCTGGAGCGCCTTCCCATCAGGAAACAGTGTACTAGGAGAAAACTTGGGTTGGAACCATGATGGTTTTCTAAAAGCTCTTGAACAATGGCGTGCTGAAAAAGCAGACTACGTGAAGAAAAAATCAGGTGGTTCAACAAATGGTGGATCTGGTCATTATCAGACTTTGATTAGTCCTAAATTTACACACATGGGGATTGCTGCCTTTAAGAACCCAAATAACCCATATAATGCCGTAACGATTGCTCAGGCTTTTGGTGATGCTGCTACTTCAGAAGAGTTGGTAGGCAGTTACGGTCCTGCTATTCAATATGCAGAAGTGACTTCATCTAACTTGTCAACAGTTAAAAATAAAGCAGTCGTAGTTGAAAAAGCGCTGAAAGAATTTAGAACTTCTAGTTCAGACCAATCTGGTTGGGTGAAAACAGATGGAAAATGGTATTTCTATGAGTCTGGTGATCTGAAGACAGGCTGGGTGAAAACAGGTGGTAAATGGTACTACTTGGATGACCTAGGTGTCATGCAGACAGGATTTGTAAAAGTAGATGGTAGCTGGTATTACTTGAGTAGCTCAGGTGCTATGTTTACAGGCTGGGGTACAGACGGAAATAGATGGTTCTACTTTGATGGCTCAGGAGCTATGAAGACAGGCTGGCTCAAAGAAAATGGAGTCTGGTACTACCTTGATGCGTCTGGTATCATGAAGACAGGTTGGTTTAAAGTTGGCCAATACTGGTACTATGCATATGGCTCTGGAGCTTTGGCAGTCAGCACAACAACACCAGACGGTTATAAAGTAAATGGCAACGGTGAATGGGTAAACTAGAAACTAAAGGAGTTGCTTTAACAACTTTAGATAACCTATATTTGTTAATATAATTTTAAAGATGGAGAGAAGAAATAGTACTTCTCTTCATTTTTTGTTGACAGTTTATTTCTGAAAAATCGTAAAGTAAGTGTGGTGGGAAGTTCGTCTTAGCTTTTTCAAATCAGTTAATTACTTAGTTACTTGATTTTCCCTATCCATTCAATTGTATATCTATCCCTAGAATCTTTTTTGAAATTGATGTATAATGGTAGGTGTTGTATATTTTACCATAAATTAACATACTAATTTAAAAATGTAAAAAGAGGGGAATATGAATTTCAAAACTACTGGAGAAGAAAGACAGAATTTCTCGTTAAGAAAATTGGCAGTTGGCCTTGTATCTGTAGCAGTTGCGTGTTTCTTTTTGATGGGAACTGGCCTACAGACTGTATCTGCCCAAGAATCTCATGCCGTTAATTATACTTATGTTTTAGAGTCGGATTTGACTGATGAAGAGAAGACTCTCTTAGTTACATCCCTACCACAAGTAGCGGAAGAATCTGGTGCGACTTACTATCTTGTTTATCGAGCCAATCAAGTATTGCCCAATACGGGGACCAGCTCTTCATTAGGGACTGTTGCCTTGGTGGCAGGCCTTAGTTTATTGATTGTAGTAGTTCTTAAGGGACGTGATGGCAAGAGCAAGATTAGTCGATTCTTGTTAGTAAGCGCTCTAGGCAGTCAGTTGCTGTCTCCAACTGCCCTTGCCTTGACTAGCGAAACACTAGCTGCTTATAACACCCAACTATCGGTTCAGGCAGGAGATGCCTTGCCAGCCCCGGTTGATATTCCTGGTTATACATACATAGGATATGTGAAAAATAAAGTAGACGTTGTTAAGCAATCAGATAAACAGAAGGCGCATGACAGCAAGTCTAACTTAGAAAATGTAGATAGCTCAACGATAGAGGAACAACAAGGAGGAACACCTTCTCCTATAGAGTCTCAACTACAAAAAAACAATGAAACTGTAGTGCAAGCAAAGGGGAGCCAAGAGCCGGGTCATGAGGGCGATGCCCTAGTTCAACCCGTTCAACCGACTTATACAGAACCCGTTAGCACCCAAGGTACACAAGAGCCCGGCCATGAGGGTGAAGCTCTAGTTCAACCAGTTCAACCAGCGTATACAGACCCAATTAGCACTCAAGGCACACAAGAGTCAGGTCATGAAGGCGAATCCCTGGTTCAATCAGAACTACCAGTTTACACAGGTCCTCAGGAGGGAGCTCCAGTTGAGCCAACAGTGCCAGAGTCTACAGAAGTTGTTAGCAGTAAGGGCACGCAAGAGCCCGGCCATGAGGGTGAAGCCTTAGTTCAACCCGTTCAGCCATCTTACACAGCTCCAATTAGTATCCAAGGTACGCAAGAGCCCGGTCATGAGGGCGAGGCTCTAGTTCAACCCGTTCAACCAGCCTACACAGCATCGATCAGTACTCAAGGCACACAAGAGTCAGGTCATGATGGTGAGGCTCTAGTTCAACCCGTTCAACCAGCGTATACAGATCCAATCAGCACTCAAGGTACCCAAGAGTCGGGTCACGAGGGTGAGGCTGCTGTAGTAGAGACTCTTCCTGAACTGCCTTTGACAAGCAATCATCGTACAGTAACAGAAACCATTCCTCATGAAACTGAAGAAATTGAAGATGCGACTATCTTAAAAAATCATCGAGAAATTGCTCAGGAAGGAAAAGCCGGTTTACGGACAATCGAGTATGAAGATTATCTCGTAGATGGTAAGGTGGAAGCTAGCAAGGAAATCTCACGTACAGAAGTAGAACCAACCAAAGAGATTGTCAAGGTTGGTAGTCTTGTTAAAACCAAACCAACAGTTGAAATTACTAATCTGGTTAAAGATGAGAGCAAAAAAGCTGTAGCAGTCACCTATCACTTAGATGACCAAACGTCTGCTTTTGTTAAGGCCAAGGCTCAAATTTTTCAAAATGGAATACTAATTAAAGAAGTGGATTTGAAAGACTTATCCGTTCAGCAAACGATTGATGGTTTGGACTACTATACTCCTTATACAATTAAGACTTACTTGACCTATAATCTAGGTCAATCTGATCAGGAAAATACAGAAGTATCAACGAAAGATTTTCAATTGGACTATAAGAAAATTGAAATCAAAGATGTGGATGAAGTGGGGCTCTATGGTAAGGAAGATGGTCACTACCGTCGCTATCTGAATTTATCAGAAGTACCAAGTGATTTGTCACCTTATTTTGTCAAAGTCAAATCAGATAAGATGAAAGAAATGTTGCTACCAGTGAGCTCTATTAAGGAAACAGAGGATGGGAAGTACAAGGTAACCGTTGCCTTCAATGAACTGGTTCAAGAGAAAGATTCAGCATACAAGGATAACTATAGCTTCACAGTTGATAAGCAAAAGCTTGCCAAGGACGGTGTCTATACTTCTTTCAAGAAACTGATTGCTGCCATGCAGGGTAATCTAGCTGGAACCTTTAAACTTGGAGCTGATATGACAGCTGATGAAGTGTCCTTAGCTAAGGGACAAACCAGCTATGTGACAGGCACTTTCACTGGTAATCTTATCGGTGCGAGTGATGGGAAGCCGTTTGCGATTTATGACCTCAAGACAGCCTTGTTTGATAACTTGACCAAGGCTACTGTGAAAGATATTGACCTTAAAGCAGTAGCGATTAAGAGTCAAGATGACACAGCCAGCCTAGCAAAAGTAGCTACTAATAGTCAGATTAGTAATGTAGCTGTAGAAGGTCAATTGACAGGTAGCAAGTCAGTTGCAGGTTTGGTAGCGAAGGCTCAGGATACAGAAATTACTAATAGTTCCTTTACAGGTAGCATTCAGGCCAAGCATACGGATGCTTCTCCTTACTATGTGGGAGGTATAGCAGGGCTCTTATCTGGTACTAAGGCTAAGATTGATAAGGTAGCTGTTGATACAAGTATTTCTAGCAATGCCCGCAACAATGACCAATTTGCTGGAGGTATTGTAGGGAAAGTTCAAAGTGGTGCTTTGGTCTCTCATGCACTAGCAAGTGGAACCATCCTCAATACGACAACCTATCCTCGAGTCGGAGGTATAGCAGGTTCTACATGGCAAAATGGCCGTATCCATCATGTCGTTAGCATGGTCAACGCTGGAGATGGTTATGCTATCACAGGAGACCAGTACAGGGGAGCGGACATCAAAGATGCTAGCACTGTTGTTGAGAACAAGAAGGCCGATCTCTATGCGACCCCAATTACCCAAGACCAGGCCAGAGAAAAGGTCCAGTCTTATGGGATGACAGTGACACTAAACGATACAGGTCAAACACTCAAGGCCAATCAGCACAGTGTGGACTATACTCAGTTAAGCCAAGGTCAAGCTAGTCGAAAAGTTGCTTATCACAATATTGAGAAATTGATGCCTTTCTATAATAAAGAGCTAGTGGTTCACTATGGAAATCAAGTTGATCCTACGGATAAGCTTTATACTACAGAATTGCTGGATGTTGTACCAATGAAGGACAATGACATCATCACAGATATTCAGGCCAATAAAGTAGCTATCAATAAACTGATGTTGCATTTTGCTGATAATACAATCAGTTATCTGGATGTCACCTACAAAGAAAACTTCAAAAATACACAAATTGCAGAGTACAGCGTAGCAGGTAAAAACTTTATCTTTACACCAGAGGCCTTTTTATCTGACTATACAAAAGTGACCAATCAAGTTCTAGCAGATTTGCAAGGGGTCGAATATGACTCAGCAGTCATGAGAAGAGTTCTGGGCATTGAGGCAGATGCGTCGCTTGATTCGCTATATTTGGACAAAGAATTTGAAAAAGTTAAATCCAATATCGGCGAACATCTCCGTAAAGTGCTAGCCATGGACAAGTCTATCAATACGATGGGAGATAGTGTAGCAACCTACATCAGCGAGAAAATCAAGAACAACAAGGAAGCTTTCTTGCTTGGTTTGACTTACCTCAATCGCTGGTACAATATCAACTACGATCACATCAATACCAAGGACCTCAATACCTATAAGTTTGACTTTGATGGCAATAGCACAGCTTCAACCCTGGATACCATCATTGCCCTAGGTCAGAGTGGTATGGAAAATCTCAAGGCATCAAATAATCCAAGTGCCTATGAAACAACACTGGCTGCTGCAAAAGGTCGCAAGACAGTGACGGATTTACTAGAGTCTTACAGGAAGCTCTTCTTACCAACTAAAACTAATAATGAATGGTTGAAGACGAATACCAAGGCCTATATAGTAGAGAGTAAGTCAGCGATTCCAGAAGTGCGTGCTAAACAAGAGTCAGCTACACCAGATAGTAACTATACACTGGGAGTCTATGATCGTATTACGGCACCAAGTTGGAAAGTAAAAAACATGCTCCTACCTTTATTAACATTGCCAGAAGAAGATGTTTATGTGATTTCAAATCTTTCTACCTTGGCCTTTGGTGGCTACGAACGCTATCGTGACCGTGTCAATAATACGGTCTTATCAGGAGAAGAATTGCGTCAGTATGTCCGTGCTAAGGTCGACCAGTCGGCTGAATGGCAACGAGACCACTACGATATCTGGTACCACCTCCTTTCACCAGAATACAAAGAAAAACTTTTCCGTTCAGTCATGGTGTCAGATGGCTTTGGTATGAAAGATAGCAATAGCAAGTATTACTGGGCTACCCTGTCTGATAAGGCCATTGCTTCTATCTACAACTTCTTTGGACCAACTGGTAAGTGGTATGGGGAAAGTAAAGGAGCTGGAGCCTATGCCAACGGTTCAGAGGTTCACTATGTCAGCGACCGCTTGTTAGATAAATACGGAACATCTGTCTATACCCATGAAATGGTTCATAATTCTGACGGACATATTTACTTTGAAGGAAAAGGTCGTCGTGAAGGATTGGGAGCAGAGTTGTATGCCTTAGGATTGTTGCAATCTGCTGACAACCTAGATAAGGATGCCATTGTCTTGAATACTCTCTATAAAGGGGATAAGGATTCACTAACTCGCTTGCATACTTATGACCCGACAAGCCGCTTCACATCAGCTGCAGCCTTGCAAGAGTATGTTCACGGTATGTACGATGTCTTGTATACCTTGGATGCTATGGAAGCCAATGCCATTTTAACTAAGTCAAATGATGTTAAGAAAAAATGGTTTAGAAAAATAGAGAATTTCTACATTGAGGACAAGTACCATAAACAAACTCATGCTGGAAACTCTGTTCGTCCATTGACAGATGCTGAAGTAAGTAAACTAACTAGTCTGGATGCCTTGATTGACAATGATATCATCAACCGTCGGGCTTACCGTGATAAGAGCGACTATACTCGTAATGGCTATCATCTGATCAGCATGTTCTCACCGATTTATGCTGCCCTCAGCAATCCAAAGGGTGCGCCTGGTGACATCATGTTTAGAAAGACAGCCTACGAATTGTTGGCAGAAAAAGGTTATCAAGATGGGTTCTTACCATATGTATCCAACCAATATGCAGAAGAAGCTAAACGAAACGGGGACATTACCTATTCAGATTGGCTTAGGAAAGATGTGGGACTCATTACTGATAGCCTCGTATTGAAAAATGTCTTTGCCAACCAATACGCTTCATGGTCTGATTTCAAGAAGGATATGTTCAATAAACGTATTCGCAAGCAAGACCAGTTGAAACCAATCACTATTCAGTATGAACTTGGTGTACCAAACAGCAGCAAAGAGATTACAATCCGTTCAGCTGCCCAAATGCAAGAACTCATCGATCAAGCAGTGGCAAAAGATGTGGCGAACATTGACCGTACGACAAGCCATGCTCCTGCAAGCTGGGTACACTTATTAAAACAAAAAATCTACAATGCCTACCTACGTAGCACAGATGATTTCAGAGAATCGATTTATAAACAATAAGAAAACTCCCCCACGCTATCCTGTCTAATCCAGTCTATCTTGCAGATGGTCAGTCTTTGTGATAGAATAGCATAAAGTCCTTTTGAGGGGGAACTTGCTAGGAAATCCCCAAGCATTGTAACGGATGAACCACCCTCGCCTTTTTGTGAGGGTGGTTTTTCCTTTGTAAGCAGAAAATAAGAGAGAAAGAGTCTACATCATGTCGAGAATTGTCAGCATCCATCCAGCCAAGGAAATCCATCGTTATGGCTTTGAGAGTACCCAGGTCTATCGAGCCCATATAGCACGACATCTGGGTTTGGAATATGTTCACCTTGTATCGAGCCCTCAGCTTCGTCCTGACTGGAAGAAAGATTTAATCAAGTTAGGATTTTTAGAAAAAGAACTGATATGTGTTCCGCATAGTTTTTCAGATATAGGTCATGCAGACTTATCAGTGAGACCAGAAAGTCTAACGCTAGCAGATGGAGATCAGGTTGAACTCAATGAGGATGGTTTTGTGGCCTCAGTTACCTTAGGAGATGGCTCGGGGAGATATTACTACACCAAGGGTCCCTTCTTGTTTGAAGATTTCAAGGAGAAGGAACTTCGTTGGTATCATGAAAATGGGGAACTGGCCCTGGAAGGACGCTTTATCGATCCCTTCAAAGAACCCTCTCCTGTCACTATCTTTTACCCAGAATACATCTACCGCATAGGAGGAGAAATCCGTTCTGAAGAGGACTTGCTAGTTAAGTTCTTAGCCAAATGGGCCCAGCAAACCGACCTCTTTATCCGTGACCAACAAATCGTACCCAAACCCAGCCTTTGGCGTTACATGGAAAACACGGATAAAAATTATTATGAAGTCGTCCATGAAAATGTCATGCGAGATTTACGCCTCGCCAATCTGCGCAAGACAAACAAATACCTAGTTGCCAGTGAAGTGTTGACTGATACTTTGGCGAAACAAGGGTATGACACTAAGTTTTTACCACCAATGTTTACAGAAAAAGTAGGTCAGCTAAGAAAAATCGGACCTGTTTTGGACTATTGCTTAGTGGGCCATATGGGAGAAGGCAAGAACGTTGAACTTGTCATTGAAGCCTTTATCGAACTCTACAAACGTGGCTCCAAGGCCCAGATTACCTTTTATGGTGGTACAGAGGAGCGTCTGGAGGAACTTCGTAATCGCTACGATCTGCCACCAACCATTCACTTTAAAGGTATCGTTGACGAAGTACCTTATCATCTCCACCAATGCTATTTGTCTGCAAGTTATACAGAGTTATTTGCTAATGCCTGTATTGAAGCCTTGAGTCAAGGTTTGTTAGCCTTGTTATCTGATGTGGAGATTGCCCATCGTTTCTATGCTGACCAGTCCAATGCCATCAACTTGTTTAAAACCAAATCAGAGTTGATTCAAAAGATAGAAGAGATGGAAGAGCCTGATTTTTATCTATCGAATGAAAAAAATCTAGCCTTAGCCTCTCGCTATTCTCTGGAAAAAGTAGCTCACAGATACAGAGAACTATTAGATAGGAATTTCTAGGATGTTGGGAATTCTAGTCACCCTAGTGCTCTATTTCTGCTTGATTTCCTGGATTGCCTATCGAAAAAAAGGGAGCGAAGAGGACTATTATCAGGTTAAGAAAGCTGTTCCAGTGACAGTTTTGGCCTTCTCAGTCTTTGCGACCTTACTCAGCCCCATTTCCTTTCTGACTCTGGTGGGGAATGCCTATACAGGCAGGTCCTATCTCTGGTTTGCCCAGTGTGGCATCTTTCTAGCCATTCCACTAGCTCATCGCTATTTTCTGCCCCTCTATCAAAAGGGAAACTATGAGACAGCCTATCATCTTTTAGAGGATAAGTTTCAATCGGCTGGCATTCGTTCACTGGCTTCAGGACTTTTCATCCTCTACCAGTTGGGGCGAATAGCAGTGGTGACCTACTTGTTGTCTCAGGCCTTAGCACCCTTTATTCCTATCAATCAGCTGGTCTTGTCAGGTTTACTCCTTCTTTTGACGGTCTATTATCTGGCAAGGGGTGGTCTCTGGGTTGTGCTGTGGACGGACTTCTTTCAAGGCTTGGTCCTACTGGCTATATTGGCCCTCTTTCTACCAAGAATTGCCCAATCTGGTTTAGTCGTGAATAGCAGTCAACAGCTATCTCACTTTGCAGAGACTCTGGATGGGAAGATGGTCTTTATCTTAGTTGCAGGAGCAGGTTTTAGTAGCTTGTTTTCCTACGTTTCTTCGCAGGATATCGTCCAACGTTTTAATAGCAAAATAGGGCGTCAGAAGATTGGAAAAATCTTATGGCTACAGGGACTCTTGTCCTTTGGGATTGCTAGTCTACTCTATCTGATTGGCTGCTTGATTCGTCAGGAAAATTTCGCTACCAGATCGACCAATCCTGTCCTCATTGCTTACGCTCGGGAGAGTCTGGCACCTTGGTTTGGTAGTTTCATCATGCTGGCTCTCTTGGCAGCAGGTCAATCCACAGTTTCTTCTAGTATGAATGCAATCGTGACCTGCTTGAAGTTGGATTTCGCTTGGACAAAAATTCGCTGGTCGCCAAGCCTCCTATCCTTTGTCTTAGCAGGTCTGTCCTGGCTCCTCTGCCTCTTACTCATGAGTGCAGAAATCTACTCCATCTACGAATGGATTAACGGCTTTATGGGTCTGACTTTAGGTGTGATTGGCGGTTTGTACCTCTTGGTCTTACTCCTCAAAAAACCGAGTTTACAACTAGCTAAAATCTATCTGGTCTTTAGTCTAGGAGCCTTGGTCCTCTATCATTACAGTGGTTTCTTTGCCAACCCAAATCCTTGGTTAAATAGCATCATTACTACTTTATCTGCTCTTTTTATCTCATTTCTAGGAAGACTATATGAAAGCAACATCTAAACCCATAGCCGTCATTTTGATCCGTTCGGGTTCACGCGGCTTAGTGGATAAAAATATCAAACCGCTTGCAGGCAAACCCTTGGTTTTCTATACCATAGAAGTCGCTCTAGCCTCCAAGCTATTTAGTGATATCTGGATATCCTCAGACTCACTAGCCTATCTAGAACTCTGTTGTCAAGCCTATCCAGAGATTCGTTGTGTCCACAGACCAAAAGAATTGGCCTTGGCAACAACCTCTAGCTTAGAAACCTTACGCGACTTTTTACAGCCCTTTGAGGAAGAGCAGGTCTTTGTCAATCTACAGGTGACTTCACCTCTTAGAGAGGTAGAGCATCTCATCGAGTCCTATCAACTTTACTGTCAGTCTGGCGCTGACCATTTGATTTCCTGTGTTAAGGCGGACAAGAGTCGTAGTCTTTACTTGCAGTTTGCGGAGTCGTCATTTATCCATCCCCCTCAAGTTTCCAAGCACTATGCTCGGCAGAAAGAGCCTGTCTATTACTATCCCAACGGTAGTATTTGGATTTCTCGCAAGGACCTTTACCTACGAGATGAGAGCTTTTACACGGATAAGACAGTAGCCTATGAAATGCCCAAACTCTATTCTTATGATATCGACGATGCCTTGGACTTTGAAGTCGTTGAGACCTTGCTGCACCATCACCACCTAGGAGAATCAAAGAGATGAAACACCTCATCATTGCCACAACGCCCTTGCAGGCCAAGATTGCCCAGCATATCAAGGGACTCTATCCTAATCAGGATTTTGTCAGCCTTTATGTCAGTCCTGTCAAAAATGCCCGTCAGGAGCATTATGCTAAGGATTTTGACCATGTTCACTATCCTCAGACGGCAGAGGACTTGGCTCAGATTTGTCAGGAGCTGGCGGGAGACTATGACACCATTTTTTATGCTAGCTTTGACAATAGATTGATTCTAGACTTGGTTGCTAGCTCTACTTACCAGCACCTCATGAGTTTCGATGATGGCTATGCGGATATTTATCCCTTGGGTATGTATGCTTGGCCCCTTCAACCCAGTCAGGTGGGCTCTTTGGGCTTGACCAGAGATGACTTGATTGAGCGGACGGAAAAGCACTATACTCTCTATCGCAGCGACTACCATGTCGTGGCTAGAGAAAAGCTAGTTTATCTGGAGCATTTTTTTAACCTGCCTCAAGCTCCTGTTTCAAATGGCAAGACAGTCAAGGTTCTGCTGGGGCAAAAGTTCTCTGAAGAGGACGATCAGATCTCCATCCGCTTTATCAGTACCTATGCCAAGGCCTTGGCCATTGACCTCTATATACCCCATCCCAAGGAAACCTTCACTATCCCTGATGTGACCTACTTGGAGACGGAGCTGATCTTTGAAGATGTCCTAGCCCAACTCTTTCAAGAATACGAGTTCGTTCATGTTTATCACTTCACTTCGTCGGTCAGCCTCCACTTAAAAGATCTGCCCCATGTGACCATCACAGGCATTTCCCTCCCCTACTATGAGGACCGTCAAAAAGAATTGCGACGATTGGGTTGTCAGTTTGAAAGGGTTTCACTTGGCTGGTAGCATAAATGTATATTTTTAAATATGCAAATCCATACCTCTGTATGGATTTTTTATATATACATATAGTGAAAGACTATAGTCTGAATGATCAAAAAGTGCTTAAATTTCTTGTATAAGCGTTATAGAAGTGTTAAAATACAAGTGTTGGGTTTTAGAGTTTATTAATTGTTATTCAATATAACAATATGATAAATTATGAAAACCATACAAAAAATATTAGTAAAGGATACTAAGGATGTTTATAAATAAAAAAGAAAAATTTTCCATTCGTAAGTTTAAAGACGGTCGTTCAGACTCAGTCAAAATCGGTACAGTCGGTCTGATTGTCGGTGCAGCCCTTGCAATGGCAGGACAACCCCATATTGCAGAAGCAGCGATGACAGAAAACAGCGACAACACAACAACGATCTCAAATGATAAGGGGTCAGTAATTGTAGATACAGCTAATATTGAGAACCCAGATGCAGGTAGGGCATTTTCAACTGATCCAACTGCAGAGGGAACAAATACAATTACTAAAACTGGAAAAGTAGACTACAAATATGTAACTGCTGAGGGTAATACTGTATTAGAAGAAAACAAAAACCAAAACTCTGGTGCTGATAAAACGATTGAAACACCATACGATGTATACGGTAAATCAGGAGAAGTTTTCAAAGGAACTACAGGTGGCGATGCAGAATCTAGCGATCTAGATAACGCTAAAGAAAATGGTAAGAAAGAAACGATCGAAAAAGATGGAAAAACTTACCACCTAATCGGAGAACCTAAGGTTGAAACTACTGGTGACGGTGCTGGAGTTTACTCTGATACAACTCTAGGTGATGTAACTGCGAAATTGACTCCAGAAGGATTAAGTAATGCAGAAGGTAAAATCACTTATGATGGTGTAAAAGCTGGTGGAAAAGCTTGGATCGTTGAACAAACTGGAAAAGGTACATATGGTAAATATGTACAAGCTGATTCAGGTGCAATCACTTCTGATGATAAACTGAAAGAAGCTTTCACAGCTGGAGAAGCAGCAGCAAAAGATTTCACTTCAGCTAACGTAACTGCTGATGGTGGCATCAAAGAAGGAGACTACGTTTTCGTTCTTGAGAAAAACACCTACACTACTGTTAAAAATATTGATACTAGTTTAACTGCAGGTGTAAGGTTGTCTGCTAATAGAGCTGACGGATTAGGTCCAGACTATACTATTGATGATATTTATGCTATGGTGCAAAAAAGTAAAGATAATCCAGATAGTCTAGTTAGAGAAAAAAATAAAGAATTTGTCAAAGGATATGTGGCGTATCTAACTAAAAAAGGTTTAGAAGATAATTTAGTTACATTAAAACGTTTTATGGCTATCGGACATTCACCAGGAGATGATGCTAAAGTTATTGATAGTGACGATTCTTTAGATGAAAAAGGGCGCCCTACACTTGAGACGCACAGAGATACTAATAATTTAGAACTTAGTTACAGTTCCGATCAAGTTTATCCAGAGAATGTAGCGACTGATGATGCTAATATTGATTTTGATGCTAGATTTGATAATTTTACATTAACAGCTGAAACTTACTCTTACCGCGACGAAATCACTCCACTTCGTGCATACCGTTTAGCAAGTGGTACGACAACAATCACTTACACTTATGCAGAAGAAAAAACTCGTGAAGTAGAGAAAAAAGGTTCTGTAGTCGTTAACTACCAAACAGAAGACGGAACAGAATTAAAAGCTCCTTACACTGATACTCCTGAAACAGTAGCTGAAGTAGTAACTGAGAAATACTATGTTGATGCTGATGGAAATGATGTAATTGTAAGTAGTACTACAGCTTCTAAAAACGTACCTTACAACACTAAAGAAAATGAAACTGAAAAACCTCAAAAACTTACAGATGCACAAGGAAATGTTTACTACCTAAACGAAGCAAACACAATGACATCTGTAAATGGTACAGAAACTACATCACCAGCTGAAACAGGAACAGTAGTAGAAGGTGTTACAAAAGTAACTTACATCTATGAAAAAGCTGGATCAGTAATCGTTAACTACAAAACAGAAGATGGAACTCCACTTGCAGGAACAGTAGTAGACGAAGATGGAGCTGGTAAAACTGTAGAATCAGGTGCAAAAGACATTGATAATGGTAAACCAGGTACAGCTTATAACACTGCAGACAATGGAATGAAACCAACTCGTATTAAAACTGCAGAAGGCAAAGTATACGAATTAGTTCCAGACTTAACTGAAGGTGAAGAAACAGGTGAGGTTGAATCAGGAACAACTAAAGAAGTAACCTACGTTTACAAAGAAGTTAAAGGTAATGTTGTCGTTAAGTATGAAGATACTGAAGGTAACACACTTGCTGATGACGAAAAAGATGAAACAGATGCTTCTCTAAATGTTAAATACGATACAGCTGACCACAAAAAAGAATCTATCGAGAAAGATGGTGTTAAATATTACTTAACAGCTAAAGAACTGAAAGATGGTTCTAAACCAGCTACTGGAGACGTAGTAGAAGGAACAACTACAGTAACTTACGTTTACGAAAAAGCAGGACAAGTAGTAGTTAACTACCAAACAGAAGACGGTACTCCAATAGTAGGTGTTGATGCGGCTGGTGCTAACGTAGCTTCAGGTGCAAAAGACACTGTAGATGGAAGACCAGGTTCAACATATGATACTTCTGATAACGGAATGAAACCAAACCGTATCACAACTGCAGAAGGAAAAGTATACGAACTAGTACCAACAGCAACTAAAGGTAATGAAACAGGTACAGTAGTAGCTGGAGAAACTAAAGAAGTAACATACGTTTACAAAGAAGTTACTGGAGACGTAGTAGTTCACTATGTTGACACAGAAGGTAACAAAATCGCAGCTGATAAAGATGATCTTAAAGGTGCATCTCTAAGTGAAAAATATGACACTGCTGTTGATAACAAACCAGAAAAAATCACTGCAGAAGACGGAACTGTATACTACATTACAAAAGCTGGTCTTAAAGATGATTCTAAACCAGAAACTGGAAATGTAGTAGAAGGTAAAACTGATGTAACTTACGTTTATGAAAAAGCTGGATCAGTAATCGTTAATTACCAAACAGAAGACGGAACTCCATTAGTAGGAACTGCAGACGGTAAAGATATTGCTTCAGGTGCTAAAGATACTGACAATGGAAAACCAGGTTCTGAATACAACACTGCAGATAACGGAATGAAACCAACTCGTATCACAACTGCAGAAGGAAAAGTATACGAACTAGTACCGACAGCAACTAAAGGTGTAGAAACAGGTACTGTAGAATCAGGTAAAACTATAGAAGTAACATACGTTTATAAAGAAGTTAAAGGTAATGTTGTTGTTAAGTATGAAGATACTGAAGGTAACGTACTTGCTGAAGACGAAAAAGACGAAACAGATGCTTCTCTAAACGTTAAATACGATACAGCAGACCACAAAAAAGATGAAATCACTAAAGATGGTGTTAAATACTACCTAACAGCTAAAGAACTTAAAGATGGTTCTAAACCAGCTACTGGAGACGTAGTAGAAGGAACAACTACAGTAA
>ENA-OWNK01000672-OWNK01000672.1-metagenome-genome-assembly--contig:-NODE-672-length-15744-cov-3.955638_pt1 | contig 15744 bp, 14 predicted proteins | sample MGYA00245343_ERZ651121 | MGnify/ENA primary metagenome ERZ651121 (study PRJEB26857, sample SAMEA4031775) | metagenome | biome: human; feature: oral; material: saliva | place: Philippines | collected 2014... | reverse complement strand
TGAAGAAATTTTTAGCAATATTATTAATAACATTAAATTCTTGTAGTATGTTCAACAACAAACCATCATACACCAGTTATTTCAGTAAAGAAGAGTATCCAATAATAGAAGCAATACACAACAAGGACAAAGAAAAGTTGTGCACTCTGATGCAACGTGGATGGAACATCAACTCTACTGGCAAGGGAGGTATGACTTACTTGGAATATGCCGTATTTACCGACAACTATAAAATGACGGAATTTCTCCTTGAAAATGGCGCAGACCCTAATCTTATTTCACTTGTGGACCCTGATGACCGATATGGTCCAGAAGGTATGCTCCCACTTTCGTCTGCATGCCATAGTAAACACAGCATTAAATTTGTCAAGTTGTTAATAAAATATGGTGCCAATGTAAATGATGACCGTGCACCTCTGCCTATATTTGCAGCAGCATTAAATAATGATAAGCGAAAGATAGAATACCTTTTAGAGCATGGTGCAGACATCAATAAATTGCAAGAAGGCTTTAATACAGTTATAACAGATCAAGTTACTGCTGGCAAATGGCCTATGGTTTTATGGTTATGGGACAAGGGTGCAGACCCAATGAAAACAGGAGAGGACGAAACCAACGTTGCTGTATGGGTACAAGAACGCATAGACGGCACAGGACTTACAGAAGATGGAGAACGTGTCAAAGCTCGCCTTGAAAGTATCGGTGTGAAGTTTCCATATAGACCAGTAAAAAAGGAAAGTATGGAAATTGACAAATAAAGAAGAATATGAGATAAGGAACATATTACATTTTTTATATATGACGCCCTACAAAAGAACCGTTATAAATAGATTATTATTCGTGGGGAAAATGAAATATCCGTGCAGTTTTGTAAATATAATTTCTTTGGAAAATGGTAATTTCGATTTGGCGTTGCGAAAGCGTGGGTTTTGCGATGCAAAAGAGCCGCTTTTACCGTGCAAAACCTACGCTTTCACAATGTAAAACAATAGGTTTTGTAAAGTGTTGGTGATTAGGATGTTAGGTGATAAATTTTGTTGTGAAAAATATTTACATGGTTGTTGCGTTTTTCTGCTTGTGAAATAAAGTGTATATGCGGAATAGGGCAACGTTTGAAACGTTTCTTCTATTTTGCAAGATTGAACTATATGACAATTCTTTTGTTGCGTTTTTACAGTCCTATTTCATATCAGTGGGTTTGCAGGCGAATAGCTTTTAATGGTTTATTGCTATGATGATTTTTATCTTTTGTATGGGAGGTTGTTTGTAATAAGGTGCTGCATAGTAACTTTTGTATAGAATAAGAGAATTGCTTTATTCTGATTTTCTATTTTGAGTTTGTAGAGTATAGTGTGCATATAAACAGAGTAGAATAATAGCAAGCGTAATTGTTAATTGCTGTGTTTGTTGGTTGTTTTTTTTATTTTTTCTTGCATAGTATCATTATTTAGTTTATCTTTGCCCATCGGAAAAGAAGAATATTAGATTCTTTGCAAATTTAACTACAAACAATTTAACAACAAACAATTTTAAATTATGAAGAATTTTTTACGATTGAGAGTATTGGTGGCAGTGCTTACTGCCGTTTTTGGAGTGTCTAACAGTTTCGCTGACAATGATCTTGACGAACAACTTGTTTTTCTTGGTCAGAAGATGACTAAAGAAAATGGTAACAAACTTGACCCTGAGCGTAAGTGGGTTAAGTCTGGAACTGTGAAATTTGATGCTGATGCTCGTACTATAACATTAGAAAACGCTGAGATTGTTGTTACTAAAGAGAACTGTCCTCAGTATAAATCAGAAAGTGGAGATTGGTATCCAGTTATCGGTACTTTCCGTTTTTATTGCCCAACTGACAATATTACAGTGAAGTTGATAGGTAAAAATTCTATTACGACAACTCAGACAGGTTTTGTGATGCTGACATATCAAGATGCAGAGTCTGTGAATATTGATATGACGGGTGGAGGTAGCCTTACTATTAATGCTGGATTGAATGGTATCGATGCCAGACATACAGGTACACTTAACATAAAAGACGTAGATATGAACATTAAAGGAGCCAGATGTGGTATTTGCGGCGGATATGCAAGTCGTTTGATAGTTGATAACTCAAATGTTACATCTGAAGGTAAATACGGTGCAATTTGCTCTTTCAAGAAGTTCTCAATGAAGGGTGTAAAGTGTGTTTCACCTGTTCCAGACCCCAGTGCAACTCCAGAAGATGAAGAGGACCCACAAAGTACTAAAACCGTTTCGTTTGAAAAAGGCGGTGTAACCAATGCGTATGGCACTCCATGGGGCTTGGTTGTTTTGGAGCGCGAAACTACAGGTATTGCTACTAAGCCAGCTGTTAAGAACAATGTAACAGTAGTTGCTGTTTACGATGTATCTGGCCGATTGCTCAACGATTTGCAGAAGGGCATCAATATCGTTCGTTACAGCGACGGTAGCGTGAAGAAGATTGTTAAGTAAGCAATGCTGAGAAACGAATTTGCATCGAAAGAACAGTAGTTTATAAATGTTTGAGTACGATGTAGAATTCGTTCGGAATACTTTAGGAAACTCATACCTGAAATGGTTATGAGTTTCCTTTAAACCAAAAAGAAGTTAAGGTAACTTTAAAGAAGTTTGCTATTGTAACTTGTAGAGTTGGGAGAATTTTAGACTATAAATATAATAGAATTAGAATTACTTTAGAACTAAACGTATAATCTTATGAAGAAAATATTGCTTTTACTTGTACTCTTTTCAGTGGGAAGTATAGTACGAGGCAATCCTGTGAGTTTGGAGAAAGCACGCCAAATAGCTTTAAAGTATATTAAAGGCAACAGTGCTCGCTCCCCCCGTATGCACGCACAAACTTCAAACGCTGTAAAGAGCGTGCAACTCTCTACCGATGCTTATTATGTTTTCAACGTAGGGAGAAATGATGGATTTATTATTGTAGCTGCCGACGATAAGGCACCAGCCGTTTTGGGACATTCTTACAACGGTACATTCGATGAGAAGAATATTCCCGACGGAATGAAATGGTGGTTGGAATGTTGTCAGCGTTATGTGAAATATGTTGCTACCCATAAGCAACCGACAATGTTGGCAAAGCCAGCAAAGCTTCAGGATTTGTCTGGATTGATGACTACAAAATGGAATCAGACAAGTCCTTATAACCTCAGATGTCCGAAATTCGATGAAGGATATGCTGCAACGGGCTGTGTTGCTACTGCAGCAGCGCAGATTTTGAAGTATCATGAATGGCCACAGAACGAAACTTCGGTGATTCCAGGCTATGAATCAAAAATGCAGAAGTACGAACAAACCCTTCAAGACCTCCAACCAAAGAAATTCAATTGGGGAGCAATGAAGGACAGTTACAAATTTCAAGAAGATGCGGACGAGGTTGCTTGGCTTATGCGCTATGTCGGACAAGCTGTGAAGATGCAATACTCTCCTAAGGAATCGGGTGCCAATGTTTTGCTGACATCGTTCAAGGAATATTTTAACTATGCAGCTACGGCACAAGAAATAGAACGTTCGTTATATACGGAAGCTGAATGGCAGCAGAAAATCTACGACGAGATAAAGGAAAAACGTCCTGTGTTGTACACGGGTGGTAAGTTTGATGTTGTGTCTGGAGTCATTGGTTATCACGCCTTTGTTTGCCACGGCTATAAAGATGGCAAGTTCCTTATAAATTGGGGTTGGGGCGGTTTGTCAGACGGTGAATACGATTTGTCTGTGCTCAATCCGACCTTACAGGGAACAGGTTCGTTCTCTGGTGGCAGCGGTTACACCATTAAACAAGCTGTCATTGTTGGTTTGAAGCCAAACAAGACAGGTCAGCAGCCTGAGAATGCTACCAATACTATCTTCGTGAAAGATATAAAAGATGTACAAGACAAGTATCAGCGAGCAGACAATTCTGCAGATTTTGTCATCGACAGAATCGGCTTGAAGGTCTTGGCAAACAATTACACGAAGCAGAAGATAACATTTGGCTGGCAGCTTAGAGATGCAGAGAACAAGCCAGTAGAAGGCACAGCAATTCTTGGTCAGGTAGATATTCTTAATATGATGCCCAACAACCGCACATACGAATGTGTGAGCAATTCGTTGACTTTCGGTAAGAACCTGTCTGCGGGGATTTATTATCTTGTTCCAATGTATGCTGCCGAATCAGATGGCGGCAACACTTGGAAGCCTTGTGTAAACTCAAGTATGTATATCAAACTTGATGTTAAAGACAAGGAAATGCTTGCTACAGCTTTCAGCAACAGAAGCGATGTGGAATGCAAAACGCTGACACACGAAGGACAAGCAGAGGAAAATATCGAAACAAAGATAACTGCAACGCTTGTAAATAAAGGTATATCAAATACCGTAACCGTATATCTTTATGACACAACGACAGGCAAGAATGCGAATGCCGTTGGCTTTATGATAGATGCAAAAGCAGAGCAGAAAGTTGAAATTCCTTATACTCCTAAAACAGCGGGCAAACATCGCGTTGAACTCTATGCTGATAACGTAAGGAAAGTGAAGATAGGCGAACTGGAAATAGATGTTAAGGAAGGCTTAGATGCTGAATTAACGCAAAGTGGCTATAAGATTAAGAATGCCCAAGGCAATGTTGTAATGGACAAATTTGAATGTGATGTTACTGTAGAAAACTGGGGCAATGACTCTTATAAGAACAAAATCATAGCCATTCTTTCCGACCGTAGCTCTGCCAATGTGGAAGTATTGACCCAAGATGTTGATATTGCTGCAGATGAAGCACAGAAACTTACATTTACCTTTAGTAAGATGGAAGATGGTGGCGAGTACTGTGTGAAGATTTATTATATGAAAAAGAATCTGCAAACAAGACTTTCTCTTGCTGCTCCGCCATATTATACATTCCGTTTGAGCAATGGTATTGAGAATGTAGAAAGCGGTAATGCAGAGAACGGTATTGTAACAATCTACCGCATTGATGGCAGCGTGGCAGCACGTGTGCAGCAAAATGTCGTGAAGCAGACGCTGAAAGAAATGCCTCATGGTGTTTATATCATAAATGGTAAGAAATATCTGAGCTATTAAAAATATAAGAATGTCTAAATTTAATATACATAAACCATAACTAATTGAAGGCAGTGTAGGCTTTCGAGAGCAATCTTAAGAGCCTATCACTGCATAAGATTAAAAAAGAAACTATAAACTATGAAACATTTATTTATGTCATTGATAGTAGCTTCTGCCTCAATGTCGGCAGTAGCACAAGACATACAGATGATGAATACACCAGTCCTTTCAGGAGTGGTGGCAAAGGCTAAACCACAAATTGAAGCAAACCAACGTTTAATAAGCGATTATCACGAAGTAGGAGGATATGGAAATGCTCCCTTTAACAATGGAGAAAAAATGATAGGTTCTTTCTACTCTCAAGAGATGTTGAAGCCTTTCATTGGTTGCAAGGTTAAATCAATTAGAGTACTTTCTGCAGATGCAAGTCGTATCCAGAATGTTTTTATTAAGGAAGGAAGCACTATATACGATGCCGCAGAGGTTAAGGCAGAAGGAACACTTGGCAATTCTATTGGCGACAATTGGTACGAAGTTAAGCTAAGTAAGGACATTGAGATAACAGCAGAAACCAAAGGATTTGCAATCGGATACAATTTGGTTGCTGGCAATCAAGGTAAAATAACCGTCGGAAAGAATGGTGTAAACTCTTATAGAGGCAATCTTTACACTTATTTTGGAGCAACGAATGAATGGATAAACCGTTCTACAACCCAGCCATTGACATTGCCATTGCAATTGGTAGTAGAGCCTGCTGCTGGAACAACTATGAGCGAACTGGTGGTCAGCCATATCGAATTGCCAAATTATACTGAGGTTGGAAAAGCCATTAATGTAGATTATTGGCTAACCAATGCAAGCTCAACACCGATAAACGACTTTGAACTTGACGTTCAGATAGACAATAAGAGCGTAAAGACCATAACGGTGGAACAAGGCGTTGGAGTAGGAGAAACTAACAGGAAGTTTAGTATTGCTGAACTTCAGCCGAATATCTCTACTGCAGGTAAGCACAATCTTGCCTTGGTATTGAAGAAAGTAAACGGAAAGGAACTTAAAGATGTGAAGGGCGTTGAGAACAATCACAAGGTTCTTTATTATAAAGAGGTGGTTGCACGCCAGAAGACTTTGGTGGAAGAATATACTTCTGAACGTTGCAGAAACTGTTATAGAGGTATTCAGAATATTAAAGAACTCAAGAAGCGACAGCCTGATATGGTCATGGTTGCAGTACACCTTAACGAAACCTCATTCCCTGATGATGTAGCTGCACCAGAGAGCCAGTTTATCAAACGAATGGCAAATGTCAGCGGATTGCCTTCTTTTGCTTGCAATAGAACTGCTTTTATTTATAATAAGCAGGAAACCATTGCAAATCCGAATATTGCTGGTGAGTCTTCTCCTGAGCTTGTAAAGGTGATTGATAATTTCTACAATTTTTCAAAGAAGAATACTTGCGTGTTCTCAACACTTGGCATCGTGAACAAATACGATAAGGACAGCAGGAAGATAAAAATAACAGTTACAGGCACAGGCGTGAACAAGGCGAAGGAGTTGCTCGAAGACTATGCGCTCTTTGTTCTTGTTACGGAGAATAATGTAGACGGACACCAAGGCGACGAAGGTGGATATCTCGTGGAAGTTAAGCACCAAGATGTACTTCGCGGATACGTTTCAGATGTAAAGGGCGACAACGATCTTGTGTGGGAAGGTGATAACTTCACAAAGACTTACGACTTTACCATACAGAATGATTGGAAGCCTGTTGATTTGGAAATAGTAGCATTTATTGCTCCTAAAATAAAGGAAATCGGTGTGAATCTTGAGAGCTTGGCTGTGCAGAACTGCGTAAGCGAGCCTCTTGCCAAAGACCCTAATGCTATTGAAAATGTAGCGACGGACTTGCCTGCAAAGGAAATCGGACGCTACAATGTCAAAGGTCAGCGCATATCAGCACCACAGAAGGGAATCAACATTGTGAAGTTCTCTGATGGCAAGGTGTTGAAAGAAATAGTCAAGTAACGATTAAAAGAGATATGCTGTTCCGCAGAAATGATGGAACGCATATCTTTTTATTCCAACGAATGCAAGACAATTTTATTTATTAACAATTAATACATCATGTTATGAAAAAAACTTTTTTATCACTTTTAGTACTACTTACTTGTGCTATCAGCACAGTTAGTGCGCAATTACCATCGGTAACGCTTAAGGACATTAATGGCAAAACTGTACGTACAGATACTTTGTCAAATAATGGAAAGCCATTCATTATTGATTTTTTTGCAACTTGGTGTAAGCCTTGCAACCGTGAGCTGAAGGCTATTAGCGAAGTATATAATGAATGGCGTGAAGAAACAGGTGTGAAAATCTTTGCTGTCTCTATTGACCAAGCACAGAATGTGAACAAGGTAAAGCCACTTGTAGACGAGAACGGCTGGGAGTATGAAGTGTTGCTCGACCCGAACAGTGAGTTTAAGCGCGCTTTAGGCATACAGATGATTCCTTATGTTCTTATTTGCGATGGCAAGGGGAATATTGTGTACAAGCACAACGGCTATACAGAAGGAGCCGAAAACGAGTTGATAGAGAAAGTTCGTGAACTTGTAAAATAGCAAATAGTTATGAAAAAAAGTATCTGGTTGCTATGTCTACTTGCTCTTGGTGCAGTAAAGGCTACTGCACAAGAGCAGGACGATACCGACAACGGGAAGGTCTCTGTTACAGGAAGTATTCAGAGCGATATTCTTATCCCACAGGAAGACCTCAAGATTGGGTCGCCCAAGTATAAAGACAAGGTATTGACGAACTCTTTTCTCGACCTTAACCTCATTAGCAAGAATGTAGATGCGGGTGCTCGATTTGAATTCTTGAGATTCCCATTGCCAGGTTTCGAAAAGGATTATAAAGGGTATGGCGTACCTTACTTCTATTTGAAGGGAAAGTTCGAGAAGCTTGAAATTACATTAGGAAGCTATTACGAGCAGTTCGGTTCTGGTTTTATTCTGCGAACTTACGAAGAGCGTAGTTTGGGAATAGACAATTCATTGTTAGGAGCACGAGTTGTTTACAAGCCTTATAAAGGTATTGTGATGAAAGCCATAACTGGCGAACAGCGCAGATATTGGGCGCACAACGACTCATGGATAAATGGTGCTGACCTTGAATTAAACCTTGGCGAATGGTTCAGTGGATTGCAAAAGAGCGATACACGCATTATGTTAGGAGGTTCTTTCGTAAACAAATATGAGAACAACAAGGACGACAACATCATGGTAGACCGTACACACAAGTTAAATCTACCACAGAATGTAAACGCATGGGACGCTCGTATTCAATTGCAAAAAGGCGGCTTCAATGTACTTGCCGAGTATGCAGAGAAAACACAAGACCCTTCGTTTACAAACGGCTACATCTATCGTAAGGGAAATGTGGCTATGCTTTCTGCCTCTTATTCACAGCGTGGAATGAGCGTTCTTTTACAGGCAAAGCGTTCTAACGACATGGCTTTCAAGAGCGACAGAAACAGCATTGGTGTATCTTCGTACATCAACCACTTGCCAGCATTTACCCAAGACCAAACCTATGCGCTTGCAGCATTCTATCCTTATGCAACCCGTCCTGACGGCGAGTGGGCATATCAAGCACAGTTGGGTTACAAGTTTAAGCGCAAAACCTTCCTTGGCGGTCCTTATGGAATGAATGTGAAAGTGAATTTCTCACACGTTCATGCCATTGACAAGCACACCAACCTCGCAGGTTCTATTGACAACGCTACTGTAAAAGGTTCAAAAGGCTACGGCTCTGCCTTCTTTAAGTGGGGCGACCAAACCTACTATCAAGATTTGAATATACAGCTTGAGCGTAAAATCTCTAAGACATTCAAGCTGAATTTGATGTATATGAACCAGTTCTACAACAAGACAGTGGTAGAAGGTGAAGGTGGTATGATACACTCTGACATCTTTGTTGCAGACGGTAAGTACACTTTCTCGCCAAAGGTAAACCTTCGCGGAGAGGTACAATACCTTTCTACAAAGGAAGACCAAGGAAACTGGTGGTTCGGTTTGCTTGAATTGGCAATCGTTCCTCATTGGATGTTTACAATAAGCGATATGTATAATTCTGGTGACAGCAAGCTACATTACTATCAAGGATTTGTAACTTTCAATGCTGGTGCCCACAGATTGCAGGTTGGCTATGGCCGTACACGTGCAGGCTTTAACTGCTCTGGCGGTGTATGTCGCTATATACCAGCAAGTAGAGGTGTTACAGTTTCATACAATTATAATTTCTAAACAAGACATAAAATGAAAAGAATAATTCCATTACTAATAGCGTATGTGGCAATATTTTTCTCTTCATGTGCAAATGTAGATGAAGGCGATAGATATATTAAAGTAGAATCTTCTGAAGCTAAGCGTGCCGTACTTGTTGAAGAATTTACAGGACAGAAGTGTATAAACTGTCCTGAAGCGCACGAGCAATTGGCACAGATACAGAAGGAATATGGAGAAGATAAAGTTATCGCTGTCTGCATACATGCTTCTGCATTGGCAGTGGCTCCATTGAAGACACAGGTTGGTGAAGAGTATTATAAACACTGGAAGGGTGATGGTGTTCCTGGTGCTGTTATTAATCGCTCTGGTCGTATGCAACAAGTAAGTGCATGGGCAGGTATTATTAATAGCGAACTTCAGAAACCCACTTCTGTTTCGCTTTCTATGACCAATAAGTACGATGCTGCTAATCGTCAATTATCAATTGATGTAAATGCGTTGAGTCGTGAGAAATTCGATGGTAAGTTGCAAGTATGGATAGTAGAAGATGGTATCGTTGCTAAACAACTTCTCAAAGGCAATCGCGTCGATGCCAACTATGTTCACAACCACGTGTTCCGTGCAGCTGTAAATGGAGCATGGGGAACGGATATCGCTTTACAAGAGAACGTTGAAGCAAAGAGCAATTTCTCTATTCAGTTAGATGCAAAATGGAACGAGAAGAACATTTCAATTGTAACTTTCGTTTACAACGACTCTGGTGTGCAACAAGTAATTAAGCAACATGTAAATAGCTAATAATATTTTTTTAAGTTAAATAAGAAAGGAAAAAAACAATGAAAAGAATACTGTTTTTAGCAGCTGCATTGCTCTCAATGGGTATGGGCGCAATGGCTCAAAATGCAAAGTCTGCACTTCAGTTTGTTAATGGCGAAGGCAAAGTAATTCCTGATGGTTCTGTTGTTGAGCTCACTAAAGTTACAGTTGATGAAGATTTTGGTGAAACTTTTATGAAGCCAGACCTATTTGTGAAGAATGTATCAAATGGAGAGCAAGTTGTAGCATTGAAGCTTGATTTAAAATCTATGCCTTATGGTCGTGTTCAGTGCTGTCTAAGTAGCTGTATGTCATATAGCAACCCTGGTATAGAATATTCAAGTACAGCGTCAGTAAAATCAGGTGCATCTTTAGACATTGCAACAGAATGGTTCCTACCAGAGGAAGGTGCTACTGCAAAAACTTGGACAGCTACATTAACAGCTGGCTTATGCAAGATGGGTGAAGCTGCGTATGAGTATGCAGAAGATGGTCCTTCCATTAAAGTTAAGTTCATTTATGACCCAACAGGTATTGAAACTATTAAGGACAGCAATGCAACTGTAACCGAAGTTGAGCGTTACAATGTTCAAGGTCAGAAGATTTCAAAGCCTTGCAAGGGCATTAACATCATCAAGCTCTCTAACGGAAAGACCGTTAAGAAGGTGATGAAGTAATGCTGTAATGATAGGCAAAACAGTCAATTCTTATGCGGTAAGAATCTTGTTATTTACAAATTTCGTGTAAGTACAAGTTTATATAAAAGCCATATCTCTATCCTCAAAGAGGAAAAAGATATGGCTTTTTTGTTTTTATAAGTCGCATCAGCTATTTCCTATATTTTTGAAGGAAGGTAGATAGTGCGTGGCGAATGGAGCGCAATCCAAATTCTTCGGTGTGTACCTCTTCAAGGTCGAGCCACAATGCTTCTTCCGCATCGTCGTTGGCTTGCAGTTCTGTTTCGTTGCTGACTTTACAGATGAAGAACGAATCGAGTGTAGGCACAACAAAACCACTGTACTCGTATCGGTTGGGGAGGGTGGTGAAAAATTCAAATTCCGTAACTGTCAGTCCTGTTTCTTCTTTCACTTCGCGCATCAAGGCTTCGTCTATGGTTTCTCCAATATCGGCAAAGCCACCCGGCAAGTCGAGCGTTCCCTTTGCAGGTGCCTTGCTGCGACGCAGCGTCAGCAGTTGTCCTTTGCTGTTCAGAACGAAGGCTGCAACGGCAGCACTTGGGTTCAGGTAGTATTCAAAGCTACAGCGTTTGCAGCGTTTGCTTTTCTCGTCTTGTTCTTCAAAGCTGCTGCTGCCACATACGGGGCAGTATCTGAATTTCTCTAATACGTGCATTGGTTTAACTCTGTTTAGTAAGTTGTTAATATAAAGTCTATATTCTTTAAAAATAGTTTAAGCACAGATTGAATGGTCTGCTATGTTTGCAAATATACTAAAAACTCTAAACATTCAGAATTATTCCACTGTTTTTTAGTAATTTTGCCTATAATACTTGATTTTCGCCTGCCTTTTACGGTGGGGCAGATAATTTTCAGAAATAAAGACAATGAATTTTAAGAAGCTCTTTTTAGTAGCAGGCTTAGCAGCCACCACAATGTTTGCTGCTGCACAAAGCAGATTTGAAGTGAAACTATATAATAGTCGCCAGCCTTATAACAACGGCGACAATATGGACACAGCCAAGGTGCGTGTCTATTTGCCTATCGACCGCGAGGCTACGGGCAGAGCGGTTATTATTTGTCCTGGCGGCGGTTACAGTTCGCTTTCTATGGATACGGAAGGCTACGACTGGGGCGAGTTCTTCCAAAATCAAGGCATTGCTGCCATTGTTCTGAAGTATCGTTTGCCACACGGCAATCCCGAAGTGCCCATTGCCGATGCCGAGCAGGCTATAAAGCTGACACGTATGAATGCGGCTTCGTGGAAGATAAACCGCGACAATGTGGGCATTATGGGCTTTTCGGCAGGTGGACACTTGGCTGCTACGGTGGCGACAGCGTCGAAAGGCGAGGCAAAGCCCAACTTCCAGATTTTGTTCTATCCTGTTATTTCTATGATGGAAGGATACGGACACGAGGGAAGTTTCCACAGTTTCTTGGGCAAACGCCCTGGCAAGAGCGAGCAAAAGAAGTATAGTGCCGATATGAATGTTACCCGCATTACACCTCGTGCCTTCATCGCACTTAGCGACGACGACGACACTGTACCACCTGCAAACGGCGTAAACTATTATACCGAACTTTATCGCAACGATATTCGTGCATCGCTCCACGTATATCCTGGTGGCGGACACGGTTGGGGCAGCAAGATAGGCTTCCGCTATCACGAGGAAATGATGATGGACTTGAAGGCGTGGCTTAGAAGTTTCTAATGGGTATTGAGGCAGAAAAATGCACTTTTTGAGGAATTTAAAAAGTGCATTTTTAGCGAAATGTAATAAAAAAGACGTACATTTGCACCCTAAAAGAAACTATAAACAAAATATTCATCTAATAAAAATGAAAAGAAAAGCGATTGCAATAGCACTGCTGTTGCTAAGTGTGCTGACCGTAAGTGCGCAAGAAGAGATAGTTCGCGACAAGAGTGTTTATCTTGAAGTCTTTGGACCTTCAAACTATATTGGCGTAAATTACGACGCCCGTTTCAGCAAAAACTCCAAATGGGGGTATCGAGTTGGTTTCGGCTTTGGTTATTCCAGTTCTTCAGATCCATTAGGCGACGCTTCTACCCGAGCTTATTCTGTGCCGTTGGGAGTAAACTATTTTGTAGGAAACAATAAGCACAACTTGGAACTTGGCTTAGGTGTGAATGTGGGTCTCTATAATATCCACGACTATATATTGGAGGGAATATATGGAAATGATGCCGCTGGAAATCCTCAGCTTTTAGGTGTAAAGAGCGTTCCTACGAAGGATACCAAATTCGGTATGTTTGGTTTTGGAACCGTTGGCTATCGCTACACAGCAAAGAAGGGCTTTCAGTTCCGCATAGGTGTTACTCCAGCCCGAATGATTGCTGCTGATAACATTTACGACCGTAAGATGGTGTTAATACCTTACATTAGCTTCGGTAAAGCCTTTTAGCGACTCTTCACAGTCCATTTTGAGGCGAGAAGAAGCTTACAGATATGTAAATATTCTTCATAAGAATATCTGCCGTCTAACCATCTCATTACCAATGTATTATAAAACCTATTGTTTTGCATTCCAAAAGCGTAGGTTTTACACGGTAAAAGCGGCTGTTTTGCGTTGCAAAAGAGCCGCTTTCGCAATGCCAAATCGAAATTATCATTTTTCTAACGAATTATCTTTACAAATTAGAGAGGCTATTAAAAAGAACAAGGCAGATAAAGTAATCTTTATCTGCCTTGTTCTTATATAATCCATAGAGCTTAATGATGCTTCTTTACACAGTATAGGTTTCTTGTGGAAATTCCCCATCAATACAGTGCTTACCTAAGTTTATTGTTTACCATACGGTACATATACTGATAAATAATTGCCTTTAATTCGCGTTCCATCTGTGCTTGTTCGGGTACTTTGCCTACGAGATTGTGCTGCATAAGCAGGTCTTTCAGACTGTAAATGCCTGTTACTCGGTTGCCGTCGAACTGCATTGTGTAGCCGTTCTTCGTGTATTGGTACACTCCGTTGATGTAGTTGAGCGCGTAAGTCTGCTGCGGTGGCGTGTTGAGAAGGTCGCAACCAAACGAGAGATAAGGCTTGTTGTAGCCTAAAATGCCGAAAACGGTGGGCATAATGTCTGTTTGCTGTGCGATGCCAGCACGCTTTTCGGGTTTTATTTCGCCCGATGGGTCGTAGAGAATGAAGGGTGCGCTGAACTCGCCAATGTCGGTTTTGTATTGTTGGTGGTTGCTTTGGTTCGTGTGGTCGCTTACCAATATAAAGATGGTATTCTTGAACCAAGGTTGTTTTCGGGCACTTTCAAAGAAACGGCCGATAGCCATATCGGTGTAACGAATGCACTTGTGGATAGGCAGCTGACCGCCTTTGAATTGGTCTTTGTATTTGTCTGGCACGACAAAGGGGTGATGACTTGAAACCGTAAACAAAGCCGTCATAAACGGTTGCTTCATTTCGCCCATCTTTGCGCAATAGTATTGCAGGAAAGGTTCGTCCCAAATGCCCCAGTTTCCATCGAAGTCGGCATCGCCGCCGAAACGTTTGTCCTGCGCATAATCCTGTCTGCCATAGTATTTTTGGAAGCCTATCTTGTTGGCAAAGGCAAGGAAACCCATCGAACCGCGGTTGGCTCCGTGGAAGAAAGCTGTTTGATAGCCCCACTTTGAAAGATGTCCGGGAATGCCTGTGTAGTCGTTCATAGAAGCGGGAGTCAGTATGAAAGGTTCTATGAACATCGGAATGCCGCACAAGGAAGAAGGCATTCCGTCGATGCTCTTGTGTCCGTTGGCATACGAATACTCAAAAACGGTGCTTTCTTTGATAAGTTTATCTACGTTTGGCGTATAGCCTTTGTAGCGTCCGCCTTCGAGTTGTGTGTTGTAAGCACCGATATATTCGCGCCCAAAACTTTCAACAATCAGTATGACAACATTCTTTTTGTTGGCTTTTACTTTCGCATCGGGCGTATGAATGGGATTGAAAAACTTTGCAGATGTATCGAGAGAAGCAAAGGTTGCGGGCACTTTGAAAATGCTTTTGCCGATGGTTCGCATCAGTGCGAAAGGCGTATTCAGTACCAAAGCGCACTCGATGGGGCGTTTCACATATTCGTTGGCATTGCTAATCGTAATAGGACGCACTCCGCTTTGTAGTCCGCCACGTGCTCCGCCCACACAAATGACAGCGGCAAGTGCCAACGATAGGAAGTTGATTCCTGCAAATTGCCACTTCTTTTGAGGCGTATTGAAGTTGGAAGCGTTGCTCTTTGGCATTCTGTAAAGCTTGTACATACCCCACACTACGACTATGAAAAGTAACACGAAATACCAATGGTTCACAACTTCTGTGGTGAAAATGCCTCCTAAGTTGTTCTCGTTGTCGAACTCTCGGAATACACTTGTTGTGGTTCGGCGCAGCGTAAAGGGGAAGTAGACGGCGTCGCAGAGGTTTAAGAACAAGCCAATGGCATTCACGACGACGAACAACCAACGGCAGAAACGATGATAAGCGTCTGTTTCTTTTAGCCAAAGCGGGAACAGCATCAGCAGAATGTAAAGTGCGTTGCTGTACACAAGGGCTGTGGTGTCGAACATTAAGCCGCCTCGGAACATTCTCATCAAATGCCCAAAGTTCAGCCCCTCTTTGAAGAAAGAATAGTTTTCAAGCAGATAAGCCACGCGGGCAACGAGATAAACCAAATATGCCAACACAACATTTGCAACCAAAGAGAACAATGGTTGTAAATGTTGTGTTGGCATACTTTTCTTGTTTGATGCTGTCATTGAATTATATTTCTTGCATATCGTGCAGCTTCTTGTAATATCCGTTGAGCTGCATTAACTCGTCGTGTGTACCTCTTTCGACGATTTCTCCTTCGTGCATGACGCATATTTCGTCGGAGTTCTTAATGGTTGAAAGGCGGT
>ENA-OWNK01000669-OWNK01000669.1-metagenome-genome-assembly--contig:-NODE-669-length-15780-cov-11.176852_pt1 | contig 15780 bp, 13 predicted proteins | sample MGYA00245343_ERZ651121 | MGnify/ENA primary metagenome ERZ651121 (study PRJEB26857, sample SAMEA4031775) | metagenome | biome: human; feature: oral; material: saliva | place: Philippines | collected 2014... | reverse complement strand
TTTTGACGAGATTACCAACTTTTTCAAGCCTTTTCTTATCCCGAACTCGCGTAATTATCAAGACTATATGCTAATTACCGTTAAACGAGTAGGAGATTCTTATTAATAAAGGAAAGATATATAGCTTTGAAACTGTCATATAATAACGCACTTCGGTACAGTTTACATTCTATTAGAGTATAAGATAATAAACTATTTATTATTACATTATAGACTATAATATAACAAACACCATATTATTTCACACATAAACATGAAGGAATCCTACTTTATAATACTCCTATTCATGGTTCTTTTCCCACCTTTACACAAGATATTGGTTTCGAGAATATCAACATGGAATGAGCATTTATCATAAGCGTTAACACCATTACTAAGCCTGATGCAGATGTCTTGTGTAGTCTTCCGCATATTTAATTAGTAATAAGAACAAGGGAAATCATAAAGTTTTATTATCTTTGCAACATCTATAACAGCAAAGAATGATAGAGACTTTCAATACAGGAGAGACCCAAGAGACACTTCGGAACGATTATAATCCAGACGGATCTGTGCTAAGACGTGCACAACTCCGACTGCTTGATATGGCTATCTATTTGCAAGAAACAGCAAAAAAGATTGGTGTTCCATGCCGTCTTGACGGTGGAAACGTACTGGGAGCACTGCGTCATGGGGGCTTCATCCCATGGGATGATGATATAGACATGGTCGTTAGTCAAAAGGATTTCAAACGACTTTGTGACTATCTGAAGGCACATCCACACCCTCAATATGTTCTGCAAGACAATGATACAGACCCTGGCTTTTACAAAGAGTGGGCTTGCTTGCGCGATTTAAAGAGTGAAAACCGCAGTCATGAAGCCAACAACAGTGAGAACCGACATGTACATGAGGCACAAAAATACAGAGGATTACACATTGATATCTTCCCTTATGAAGGTTATATGATTCCATGGTTGCAACATCTTGCTGCTAAACTCTCTGTTAATGTCAACCTGAAGTTTGCCGGTCGACACCCTATATTGGCACAGATTAGTTATAAATTCTTGCACCATATAGTCTTTCCAAGTTTCCGATGGATTGGTAGAATATTTGGTAATCCAGACCTTTACATGCACTCTTATGGCGCGTGGTTCTATGAGCAAAACCCTCGTCGATGCATGACCCCACACAAAGATATCGTCTTTGAAGGGTACACTTTCGAAGGTCCGGCAGACCCTGACGAGCTCTGTCGCATTGCTTATGGCAATTACATGGACCTACCACCAAAGGATAAAAGAGACCGTCATAAGGTGGATGTGATATTCAAATAAGGTTTAAACTACTTGTTAATAACCAGACATCTCTTAACTTCACATAACTTCTTTACCCCTTTTAACTTCGTAAGAAAATGAATATTGCAGTAATATTTGCAGGAGGCTCTGGGCTTAGGATGCACACTAAGTCACGCCCAAAGCAGTTTCTCGACCTCAATGGGAAGCCGATTATCATCTATACGTTGGAATTATTCGACAATCATCCTGGTATAGACGCTATCGTTGTTGCGTGTATTGAGAGTTGGATTCCGTTCCTTGAGAAACAACTTCGTAAGTTTGAGATAAACAAAGTAGTGAAGATTGTACCTGGAGGGGAATCTGGTCAGGCATCCATCTATAATGGTTTGTGTGCAGCAGAAGCTTATATTAAAAGTAAGAATGTAGCTTCTGAAGATACAACCGTTCTCATTCACGATGGTGTCCGACCACTCATCACGGAAGAAACCATCACTGATAATATCAATAAAGTGGCTGAAGTTGGCAGTTGCATCACATGTATTCCTGCCACAGAGACCCTTGTTGTGAAGCAGCATGATGGGTCTTTAGAGATTCCATCACGGGCAGATTCTCTGATAGCACGCGCCCCACAGAGTTTCCTTCTATCAGATATTCTCACGGCACATAGGCGTGCCATTGATGAAAAAAAGAACGATTTCATCGATTCATGTACAATGATGAGCCATTATGGATACAGACTTGGGACTATCATTGGGCCTATGGAGAACATCAAAATCACAACACCAACCGACTTTTTCGTACTCCGTGCAATGGTAAAAGTCCACGAAGATCAACAGATATTTGGACTATAAAGAACCACAACAGAGCTATGACACATAATCAGACATTAGAAGAAGACATTAAAACGTTTGTCAATAGCTTTGCATTAAGCAAAGAATTGGAGGGCAAGAAGATTGTCATAACAGGTGCAACAGGACTATTAGGGTCCTGTATGGTACGTTGTCTGCTATCCTTATACAGAGAGAAAGGAATCCAATTACATGTCATTGCCGTTATAAGAGACCAACAGAAAGCTGTTGCAATGTTTGGTGAAGAATGCGAAGAGATAACCTATTATGAGTACGATTTCTCCTCTTCAGAGCCATTTTTACCATCCAATTCAGCTGATTATCTATTCCATTTTGCTGCACCTACCGCTTCAAAAGACTTCATAGAAAAGCCTGTAGAAACGATGAATACGGTATATTATGGAATGCAAAACGTCCTTTCATATGCTCAGAAAGCAAACCTGACATCTGTTGTCTTGGCATCAACCTTAGAGGTATATGGCACTGTAACTGATGATAGTTGCCCACTTACTGAAGAGATGCAAGGTTATCTCAACCCAATGTCAGCCCGAAGCAGCTATCCATTAGCAAAGAGAGCAGCTGAAGCATTGTGCCATAACTATGCAAAAGAGTACGGAACACCCGTTAAAGTAGCACGGTTAGCCCAGACATTCGGTGCAGGAGTCAGCAAAAAAGACAACCGCGTCTTTGCACAATTTGCCCGAAGTGTTATCAATAATGAGGACATCATCCTGCATACAACAGGTGATCTCTGTCGTTGTTATTGCTATACGATGGATGCAATCACTGCTATGCTTTACGTTTTGCTGCGTGGAAAGGATGGTGAAGCGTATAATGTAGCGAATGAAAAGACATACATCTCCATCCGAGACATGGCTGAATTCGTTGTAAAGAACTTCAATCCAGAGAGAACAAGAGTAGTAATACAACCACAAGAAGGCTTAGGTTATTCACCAACAACAAAGCTTTGTCTTAGTGCAGAACGCATCATTCAACTGGGTTGGGAGCCCTATTACGGGTTAAAAGAGATGTTTAATCGACTGATAACCTCCATGAAAGAGGAGTAAACATGAGCAACTTATATAAAAGGATAACGACAAGTCTCTTCCACGTTTACCAACGTAAGGACTTAAAAGAATGGGAACATACACCCTCTACTCCACTTCCTATCTATGGAGTTTACCATGTTATGTTGGATACAGGGTGGTCTTCGTTAGTTAAAAGGCAGATAGATAATCTCAGAGAAAGTGGTCTCTTAGCAGCTACAAAGACACTATATATAAGCTGTATTGCCGCTAAACCATCAGATGTAGAGCAGCTAAAACAACTGATAAACAGCGATAAAATCGAGATTATATCGAACATTTCCGACCCTAAAAGATACGAATATCCAGCATTGGAGTTTATCAAACGGCTTTCAGAACAGGAAGAATGCCTTATCTATTACTTCCATACCAAGGGGATTTCGTACCAGTCTCTCACAACAAACGACAGACCATTCCTATCCTTCAAACAAAAGATTGATGCGTGGAGAGAGATGTTAGAGTACTTTATCTTCGACAAATGGCAAGTCGCAGTCAACGCTTTGACCGATGGATTCGATACATATAGCTGTTATCGATGGCCTCCCCGACACTATACAATGTACTCTGGCAGCTTCTGGTGGGCAAAGTCTGACTACTTAAAGACGCTCCCCGACTTTGAGAAAGACATCATTTCAGTCAACCGTTTCTACTCAGAAGTGTGGCTTTTTGAGCGAAATCATCGGCAATTTTCAGCCTTTGACACCATTGCCGACCTCTATTTCGTTCGTATTCCACACTCTATTTACACGGATGGATCAACTAAACTGTGGGACAACATTTACTTTTCACTCGTCTATAACATACGAAAGATTGAGAAACATCTATTCAAATTCAATTATAAACAGCACTGTCAGCAACGCTTTCAGAAGCTGAAAGAAAAGATTTAGACCATCAATAATTAGTTTTTGATGGCCTTTTTTATGTCAGAAAGATACCACCTGCAAGACAAGACACATCATTACTCAATCGAAAACAATATGTTAAAATACTTAAAAGTACAACACATAGATGTAGTTTTTACCCAAAAAGAGTATCTAAAGGAAAAAGAATTACTCATTTTTGACTATCTTTGTAAATTATACGAAGTATGTTAACAGAAGAAAACATAAGATTTCAATACATAAATAGTAAACACATGAAAGCAAGAACACTATTCTTAGCGGCCTCTTTCATAGCCACATCAGCTATGGCACAGGGTCTGAAATCAGGCATTGATAGGAACAATATGGACCTTTCAGTGAAGCCTGGAGAGAATTTCTACGAGTATGCAGCAGGTAATTGGATGAAGACTCACCCATTAGATGCCGAACATCCAATGAACGGAGCATTCGTTGACTTGGAAGAACTGAACAAGAAACGCATCCGTGAGATGGTAGAGGACTATGCAAAGAAGCCACAGAAGCAAGGCACAGTAGCACAGAAGATTGCCTCTATCTATAACCTTTATATGGATAGTACACGTCGTAATCGCGATGGATACGCACCAATCAAGCCTGTATTGGCAAAGATTCGTGCTGCAAAGAACCGTAAGGAACTCATCAAACTGATGTATGATCTTGATGCAAAGGGCTACGGTACCTTCCCTGTAGGCTTTGGAATGACAGTTGATGCGATGAATTCTGACCGTTATATCATTGGTGTATCACAAGGCGGAATAGGGTTAGATCCAGAGTATTACACCAAACCTAACGAGCAGCAGAAGGCTGTTGTCGCAGCTTACAAGAGCCTGAACAACGACTTCTTCAAGATGGTTGGCAACTCTCCTATCGAAGCAAAGAAGAAGATGGAAGCAGAGTGGGCACTCGAAAACCAGATAGCAAAGGTTAGCTATGACCAGGTTAAGTCACGTGATCCACAAGCTAACTACCACCCAATGACATGGGAAAAGCTGTTAAAAGACTATCCTGCAATTGACTGGAACTATCTTTTGAAAGTCAATGGATATCCTAACAATGGTGGAAAGGTGGATGTTGGTCAGCCAGAACCAGTACATGAGGTAGAGAAAATCATCACTACTGCCCCATTAGAGTCGCTGAAAGCATACATGGAACTTGCTGTTATATCAAGCGCATCAGGTATGTTATCAGACAATTTCAGCAATCGTCAGTTCGAATATACAAAGGTTGCATACGGTGTTAAGCAACAGCAGCCACGTTGGAAGCGTGCATTGTCATTCGTACAGGGTATCATGGGCGAGGCTGTTGGTAAGCTCTACGTACAGAAATACTTCCCAGAGAGCAGCAAACATCGTATGATTGAGCTCGTAAAGAACCTGCAGCAAGCTTTTGCTCAGCGCATTGAAGAGAACACATGGATGACCCCTGCAACCAAAACTAAGGCGCTGGAGAAACTGAATGCCTTCGATATCAAGATTGGATATCCTGACAAGTGGCAGAATATTGATAGTGTTTTCGTTATTGATGATGCAAAGACACTCTTCGAAAACGTAAAGGGTGTGCAGGAAGCAGCACATAAATATCGTATTGCAAAGCGCTGGGGTAAGCCTGTTGACAAGAAGGAATGGCACATGACACCACAGACTGTCAATGCTTATTATGACCCAACTACGAACAGTATCAACTTCCCTGCAGCTATTCTTCAGCCTCCATTCTTCGACCCAGAGGTTGATGATGCAGCTAACTATGGAGCTATTGGCGCCGTAATAGGCCACGAGATGAGCCACGGTTTTGATGATCAAGGCTGTCAGTTTGATAAAGATGGCAATATGAAGAACTGGTGGACAGAAGAAGATAAGAAGAACTATAACGCCCGCACAAAGGTCCTTGTTGACTGGTTTAATAAACAAGAGGTTATGCCAGGACTGTATGTCAATGGTGAAAAGACCCTCGGTGAGAACATTGGTGACAATGGTGGACTCAACGTTGCATACCGTGCACTGCAGAATAGTATGAAACAGAACCCATTAACAGACAAGGATGGCTTCACTCCTGACCAGCGTTTCTTCCTTGCATGGGGACGTGTTTGGGCGAGCAACGTGGCTCCTCAGTTCGTTGCTTACATCGTAAACTCTGATGTTCACTCACCAAATGTAAGCCGCGTCAATGCTGCTTTACCAATGATTGACAGTTGGTACAAGGCGTTCAACGTAAAGGAAGGCGATAAACTCTTCGTTCCTCAGGCTCAGCGTGCTCACATCTGGTAAGCACAACAGACTTAAATAAAACAGAAAAGAGTATGCTTCGGCATGCTCTTTTTTTGTGTTTAAAGAAATGAAAGGGCTCTATTGTTACCACTCTAACCACAGATTAGAACATATATAGATTACGACTACAAAAGAAGGAACACCCCTATTATGTAATATAAATTCACAACTCGATTTTAAAAGGGGCTCTTTTGCGTTCTAAAAGGGCGTCTTTTACCCTTCAAAAGGGCATCTTTTACAACGCAAAAGGTGCCCTTTTACAATGCAAAAGGGCGTCTTTTACTTTCCGTTTTGCAACCTATTGATTATCTGAAGGTTACAAAACCAAAAAAGAAGTGATTTCCTTTATTTAAGAACAATATATAGATCTTTTTCTGTAAGTATATTTCATTAGCCACTTTATATGCTTTTTCCTCTAAAAAGAAAGAGTTTTGAAGCACGCTATATCAACTTCATTCAAAAGAGAACCCTACCCCATCAAGTAACAAAGTTTGCTATAGAAGGAACAGAAAGACCATAAGAAACACTGCCACCAGCCGCACAAAGCACAAACAAGTTACTACACATCCCAACTAAAAGATTACTAAACCACACATATACATACCAAAGCAAGCAATAAACTAACAAATTAACCTAATCCTATAAATCGTTAGTAATATCACTTTTCTTTTACTTTATTTTTCATAGAAACATCGTATATTTGCACATGAGATAACAGCATAGGTATAGAAAATAAGGTAAACAGACAGGAAAATGACAAAGACTATCAAGTTCACAAAGATGCATGGTGCAGGGAATGACTATATTTACGTTAACACATTGGCGTATGACATCCCTGATCCCAACGCTGCTGCAATAGTATGGAGCCACCGTCACACAGGCATAGGCAGTGATGGATTAGTCCTGATAGGCAAACCAACGACAGAAGAAGCCGACTATCGTATGCGTATTTTCAATGCTGACGGGTCTGAAGCCATGATGTGCGGAAATGCAAGTCGGTGCATCGGGAAGTATCTTTATGAGAAAGGACTCACTAAAAAGACAAATATCCGTCTGCAAACAGCATCAGGAATAAAAATACTCAACCTGCATCTGACAGCTGACAAACAGCACGTTGCCTCTGTAACGGTTGACATGCTGGAGCCTCATATGGATGTTCCCGAACAATTTACGGGTACAATACCAGACCTCTCTACATACAATCTGCCTTTAGCTGATAGTAAACAAATACGCCCAACCTTTGTTAGTATGGGCAATCCACACTTTGTTGTTTTCATCAATAAGGATAAAATAGAGAATAAAACGTTGTCGCTTACAGACGAAGAGCTCACGACCATCGGCAAAGAACTTGAACATAATGCAGCCTTTCCCGAGCGTTGTAACATTGAATTTGCTTGTCTTACGGCAGACAATCACCTCCGTACTCGCGTATGGGAGCGTGGTAGCGGTATCACAATGGCATGTGGAACGGGAGCTTGTGCCACTGCTACAGCTGCAATAGTGAATCATCTCGCTGACCGTTCGAAGCCTGTTGAGATTGAAATGGATGGCGGAACACTGACGATAGAATGGAGAAACGACAATCATATCTATATGAGTGGACCAGCCGAATTTGCTTATGAAGGAGAGATTCTCCTACAACAATAATATCATCTACGGATAGACTTAGAATTAAATCATCCCCCAATAACCCAAAAAGAATATGGCATTAGTTAACGAACACTTCCTGAAATTACAAAAGAATTATCTCTTTGCCGACATTGCAAAGAAAGTAAATGCCTTCAAGGCTACGCATCCTGAAGCCAACATCATCAGCTTAGGTATTGGTGACGTTACCCAACCACTCGCTCCAGTAGTGATCCAAGCCATGCACAAAGCCGTTGATGACATGGCAACGAAGGAACATTTCCACGGTTACGGACCAGAGCAAGGCTATCTGTGGTTGCGCGAAGCCATCGTAAAGAACGACTATTTAGCACGTGGAATACACTTAGACCCAAGTGAAGTCTTCGTGAATGACGGTGCAAAAAGCGATACGGGTAACATTGGAGAACTTGTGCGTTGGGACAACTCTATGGCTGTTTCAGACCCAATTTACCCAGTATACATCGATTCAAACGTAATGAATGGTCGTGCAGGGGTGTTCGAAAACGGCAAATGGAGCAACGTTACTTACCTGCCATGCAATGAAAGCAATCAGTTTATACCACAGATTCCAGACCATAGGGTTGACATGATTTACCTCTGTTACCCTAATAACCCAACAGGTACAGTCATTTCGAAGGATGAACTACGCAAGTGGGTAAACTACGCCATAAAGAATGACTCCATCATCTTCTATGATGCAGCATACGAAGCCTATATCAGAGATTCTGAAATTCCACACTCTATCTACGAGATTCGTGGTGCAAAGAAAGTTGCCATAGAGTTCCATAGCTTTAGTAAAACTGCTGGTTTCACCGGTGTACGCTGTGGATATACTGTTATTCCTAAGGAACTGACAGCAGCAACAATGGAGGGTAAGCGTGTTGAACTGGCTCCTTTCTGGGACCGTCGGCAATGTACGAAGTTCAACGGAACAAGCTATATCTCACAACGTGCCGCTGAAGCAATCTATACTCCAGAAGGAAAAGAACAGATAAAACAGACCATTGCATACTACATGGAGAATGCACGGATCATGCGTGAAGGGCTGACAGAACTTGGGCTGACGGTATATGGTGGTGAAAATGCACCCTACCTTTGGGTTAAGACACCAGAAAACACACCATCATGGAAGTTCTTTGAACAGATGCTATATGGTGCTCAAGTAGTCTGCACACCAGGTGTTGGCTTCGGATTAGCTGGTGAAGGCTTCATTCGTCTTACCAGTTTCGGTGACCGTAACGACTGTATTGAAGCTATGCGTCGCATCAAAGAATGGCTCAAGGCATAATTTTTAGAATGTTTTAGTCCTGCTTCTTGTAATCTTTTCAAATCTTTCCGTATCTTTGCGGATGAAGTATTAATCAATAAACAAGAATAAATATGAACGTAGGAGATAAGGCCCCAGAGGCTCTGGGCACTGACCAAGACGGAAAAGAGATAAAGTTGAGTGACTACAAAGGAAAGAAAATTGCACTCTATTTCTATCCTAAAGACCTCACTTCAGGCTGTACAGCACAGGCATGTAACCTTCGCGACAACTATACAGAGCTGAAGAAAAAGGGCTATGTCATTATTGGTGTTAGCATACAAGATGAGAAATCACACAAGAAATTCATAGAGAAGAATGAGCTTCCGTTCCCACTTATTGCTGACACTGACCTGAAATTAGTTAAGACTTTTGGGGTATATGGTGAGAAAAAGATGTATGGACGCACCTATATGGGGACATTCCGTACCACGTTTATCATCAATGAAGATGGAGTCATTGAGCGTATTATCGGACCAAAACAGATAAAGACAAAAGATCATGCAGCACAAATCCTTGCTGAATAAACTGGCTGATCAATACGAGACAGTTGATTTTCTACAAGGTGATCCTGCATGGTTCATGCACCAGGTGGCAGGAAAAAGAAATCAGGAGACGATGGCTTTCATCGCCTCCTGTTTGAGTTATGGAGCAAGAAAGGCTTTCCTCCCACGCATTCAGCACCTCTTAGACTGTTCACATGCTGAACCATACGAATGGATTCTCAAAGGAAAATACAGACTGGATATACCTGATGATGACAGATGCTACTATCGTTTATACACAAACAGTATGATGATAGACCTCTTTCAGGCACTACAAAAGATGTATCAGGAATACGGTGACATGGAAAACTACATACGTAGATATGCTGAAACGTCAGAGCAAACAGAATCAAAGAGTGCTTTCACAGCCATAGAAGCATTGTGTCATTACTTCTATCAACATGATGTTAAAGGAATAATTCCTAAGAATACACTGTCATGTTGCAAACGAGTATGTATGTTCTTACGATGGATGGTAAGGACAGACTCTCCTGTTGACTTGGGAATATGGGGCGAATTGATTGATAAACGGTCGCTCATCATGCCGCTCGACACGCATGTCATTCAACAAGCCATGCGCCTTAAGCTCCTCACAAGCAAGTCTGCTACGATGGCTTCAGCACAGAAATTAACTTCAAAACTTCGGGAAGTATTCCCAGATGACCCATTAAAAGCAGACTTCGCACTCTTTGGATATGGCATAAACCATTAACAAAGCAAAAGTCCTGACCCCACAAAGTGAAGCCAGGACTGTGTCGTTTACTCTCAAATTTCTAAATCATGCTTAAGATTAGGCAGCCATCTTATTATTAATACTTACTGCCTTTGCTACTGATGCTGCTAATACTACAGCTGCTAATACTACTGAAATCATAATCTTTTTACCTTTGTGGAGACCCTTTGCCTCCGATTCTTTAATGTTATCCTTAATCTTTTACGAGTGCAAAGATAGTGACAATGGTTGTTACAAGCAAAGAAATACTATATCAAACACGCTTTTCTTGGTTCTTTTTTGCGATGTATCAAGTAGGTTGACATACGTCAAGCACGCAAAACTTGCAGTTATCAATAATTTAAGTTACCTTTGTTTTCTATAAAAAGGAGAGACTTTATAATGGAAAGAAACCAAGACTCACGTAACGCATGGGACTTTGTTGAACACACAGGAATAAGCGTTTTCCTGACAGGAAAGGCAGGAACAGGAAAGACAACCTTCCTTCGTGCCGTCAAAAAACATAGCACAAAGAGAAGTCTTATCGTTGCTCCAACAGGTGTTGCAGCAATCAATGCAGGAGGAATGACAATCCACTCATTCTTCCAGTTACCACTTTCACCTTTCCTTCCAGAGATAAATGTTACGAAAAGATATGCTTTTAGCAAGGAGAAACGCAAGATAATACGTACACTTGACTTACTTATAATTGATGAGATAAGTATGGTAAGGGCTGACGTTTTGGATGCAATGGATTCTGTCTTACGCCGATATCGAGACCACAATAAGCCCTTTGGAGGTGTACAGTTGCTGATGATCGGTGATTTACAGCAGCTTACTCCCGTAGTAACGGCTGAAGAAGAGGCTCTATTACAACGCTATTATGACACTCCCTACTTCTTTGCTTCAAAGGCATTACAGGCCATCAACTATGTAACCATAGAACTCACACATGTCTACAGACAACAGGATAGTGGGTTCATTACTCTCCTTAATAATATAAGAGAAGGTAAAGCATCAAGTGCTGACCTACAGAAACTCAACGAAAGATACGATCCTTCATTCCAACCTGAGGCTGGAAGTGACTATATACGACTGACAACGCACAACCGAACAGCCGAGAGTTACAATGAAGAACAGTTACGCAGCCTACCTAACAAAGCGTTTTCTTTCCGTGCACAGACCGAGGGAACATTCCCAGAATATAACTACCCCGCTGATTATACACTCACTTTGAAGGTTGGAGCACAGGTAATGTTTATTAGGAATGATAATAATGGACGTTATTATAATGGGCGGATTGGACATGTCACATACGTTGATGAACATAAGATATTGGTACTATGCCCAGGTGATAACAAGGCTATTGAGGTTGAAATAGAAACCTGGGAGAATACTAAATACACTCTAAATGAACAGACAAAACAAATAGAAGCCGAGGTACAGGGGACGTTCAAGCAATATCCTCTACGTCTTGCATGGGCTATTACCATACATAAAAGTCAAGGATTGACCTTCGAACATGCTATTATTGACGCACAAGCAGCATTTGCTTCGGGGCAAGTATATGTCGCTTTGAGCCGTTGCAAAACATTAGAGGGGCTCGTTCTTGCTTCTCCTATTGGTAACCAAGCCATTATAAATGATGAAAATGTAAATGAATACATCTGTCATCAGACAGAACAAGCAGAGAAAAGCATAGCTGCTCTACCCACATTAAAAGAGGAATATTACCGAGATTTACTCTTAGAACTATTCAATTTCGAGGAACTAAGGAAGGAAGAAGCTGCCCTTTTTAGGGTTTTAATGGAGTATTTCTACAAATATTCAAAGATTATAGGCTTACATAAAATGACGCAAACAGACCTTGATGACAAGGTTATAAGCATCTCCTACAAATGGAAAGACCAAATCTGCCAGTTGAATAGCAACCAATTAAAAGAAGAAATGTTCCTTGAGAGAATCAAAAAGGGTGCGTTATACTTTCATAGTCAGCTGACAGAACTATTCAATCACACGTTAGAAATAACCAAAGATGTACAGACGAACAATAAAGTAGCAGCTAAAAGATTCGAAAATACCTACTCTGATTTACAACAAACTCTTATCATCAAACAAGAATTACTCAGCACAATGATAACTGAGACATTCACTATTACTACCTACTTGGAGGCAAAGCAGAATGCAATACTTAATAGTTTAGACGATGAAAAGGAGAAAAAAGGTAGAAAGAAAGAGAAAAACAAAGCACCCAAAGGGGCTTCAGCAGAGATAAGCTATAACCTATTTAAAGAAGGTAAAAGCATAAAACAAATTGCTAAAGAGCGTGGATTAACCCCTGTAACCATTGAAGGTCACCTCGCAACATACGTCGCTAACGGACAAATAAAGATAGAAGAAATCGTAGAACCAGCCAAAGTGAGTCTAATAAGGCGGATTGCTAAAGCCGTAGGACAGGCAAAAGGACTAAAAGTTATCAAAGAATTATGTCCTTCAGACATAACTTACGGAGAAATTCTTCTTGTCTTAAAGGCTCCAATGCCTTAATAAAAACAAAAAAAATAGGCTGTTTCAGTTTATTTCCTTACCTTTGTTTATCAACTCAAACACAAACACATGAATATAACATTGATATCTACATCAGTGACATTGACTGTCACCTTGATATGCTTCGCAATAATAATAAAGACTTATTGGAATGCAAGTGTTGGTCCACTTACCATCAAACGGAGGGCCATCATTGCCGCTTATAGTGCACTTTCAATATATCTTTGTAGTTATTTCGTACGTGATTGCAACGATGAAACCGAGATTTTCTGCGTTACATCTATGCTAATGCTTTACATATTATGGGAGAGTTACCTCTTTGCATGTAACATTTTTAGCAATGGAAGTCTGTATCGTAACCGCTATGTATGGCTATTTTACAATCTGTTCCCGCTTGCATTAGCTATTCCCCATTTGCTTTTTGTGTTTACAGGCGAAGACTATCACTTCAGAAATTACACTGAATTAATTGATGCTTTCCTGCATCCAGCCCCTATTCAGGCATATACGCGTATTCTTTTCGTAGCTGGTTTACTTGTCTGTAAGGTCTTTATCCTTATAGAAGTAACCAACCAACAACTAAAATATAGGCAACAAATCATAGAAGAAGACGGTGATTTGCGTGGCTGTAGGAATCGATCACGCTCGTATTTGGCGTGGGCAATCATTCTTTTATTGGCTAGTTTCGGGCAAATAATACCTTCTTTATCCTACCATATAGGCTTAAAACTTGGAATTATCTTTGCAGTTATCTATACAACAAGATTCTATCTACAGTTCCACAAACGACTAATGATATTAGAAGAGCAAGAGAACTATAAAGGAGAAAGCATCAAAGAGAAAGTCAGCACATGGCTAAAACAAGATCCATTTCCTCTATCTGAGACCGATCTTACCATGGAAAAAATTGCTGAATCCATCGGAGTTGATGCCTCATCTCTCTCCTATTACATATATGAATTTGAAGGAAGCACATTCCTTTCATGGCAAAGTGAATGCCGAATGAATCGTTGTAAGGAGCTTTTAGAGGACAAAGACATGAACATTTCAGAGATTGCTTACGAATGTGGGTACAGTGATCTCGCTGCAATGAGCAAAGCTTTTAAGAAAAAATTTGGATTACCTCCCACTCTTTATCGCCGAAGAAAGCTTGCAATCCCAGATGCATAACAAAGTACATAGGGTCGATAATTATCGATGAAAAGGTGAAAAAATGAAGATTTTTTCAAGCCTTTCAGGGTACTAACAAGCATATTTATGATACGATAAAGGCTAAAGGAAAAATTAATGATGCTGAAGGAGAAATAATACTAAAAAAGAAACAAAGTTGATAAAATGCACAACATCCTCATCCTATACAATCCCTACTACCAAAACGACGTCATAGAGCAACACCTTAAGATTTTGATATCCAAAGGCAAGGTGGCCTTTGGTAAGATAAAAAGCAAGCGGCGGGACATGATAAACTCTCACGAATCCGAGCTTGAGCAAATTTACGAAAGTATAAATTCGAGCGACAGCGGCGGCAAGTATTTGCAGCTATTTTTAACCGATTATTCAAATTTGTTCGTAGCAAAAGTTATTGCCGTAACCGATGAAGATATGAGCGAGATAGCGCCCGAGTATTATAAAGAAAAAAGGCTCGATGTAGAAAAGTGGTTTATCATAAGCGATATCAGAGAGCTAGTTAGAAACGACTTTGAGTGCATTAGAGACGATTACCTGGCAAATTTTACCGTAAGCGGCCATACTTACGCAGTATACGGCAATGCTTACGTTTATCCTCTGATTATAAAGATGAAGCAAGAGACGCGCTATTTCGAGGATGAGGGCAAATTTTATCCCGACGTGTATAAAAGCGCCGAGTTTTTAGAGATAAAACGAAATTTGATCCGTTACTGCTTCGGACGAAGTTTAATAAATCTAATGCACCCGGATAGCATAGAAAATATCATCTCCGCAGAGATAGAGTATCTGGGTAATATCGCCAATCCGCTTTATGATTTTAGCTCCGCCGTGGTCAAATACTCAAAAACTATGGAGCAAGAGATTTACGCCTTCGTTAAAGTTCTCATGGAACAACTCGCAAAGATAAAGCCGTCTATATTAAAAATCCCATACGAAGTGCAAGGCACGAGCTTTATGGTAAGCGATATATTTGAAAACAAGCCAAATTTGGGAACCTATAAGTTTCTTTTTAAAAATCGCCTAATCCAAGATGCGCTTGAGGGGAATTTACTGCAAAGCTACGTAACTAGAACTCTACCCAAGGTCATAACCGAACTTCAGGGGCTACGAAACGAAACCGTGCATGCTAAAGCTCCTAGTCATGCCGACGTAACAAAGCTAAGAGCAAAGATAATAGGTGTGGCTAGCGAGAGCGTACTAGCCAAAGTAGTCAAGGCTAGGGCAGAAGCGGGGAGGGGTAAATTGACAAAGTAGAATAACCTGCTATATTCATTTTTAAACAATTTTATTAAAGGAGAAAATATCTAAATTACCTAATTTAGCAACATCTTTATAATTTCGTTTAATAAATGACACGGCTATTTGTGAAGATATTCCTTTTCCCCAGTCTTGTCCCCAACCTAAACGCAGACCTTTTCTTTTAGAACCATATTGCCTTACTTGAGTTTTTTCATTTATCCAGTCA
>ENA-OWNK01000663-OWNK01000663.1-metagenome-genome-assembly--contig:-NODE-663-length-15833-cov-5.041323_pt1 | contig 15833 bp, 9 predicted proteins | sample MGYA00245343_ERZ651121 | MGnify/ENA primary metagenome ERZ651121 (study PRJEB26857, sample SAMEA4031775) | metagenome | biome: human; feature: oral; material: saliva | place: Philippines | collected 2014 | study... | reverse complement strand
TAGTTTCTTGCCCAAGAAACCCTCGCTTAATATAGAAATCATCGAAAGAGAAAGGGTAATTGCTTAGACCGGACTCAGGTAATAATCGATTCGATCTGTTTTTGTTAGAAGCTGTGTGGGTTAAGGGGAGTTCTTAATCAAATGTGCCTTATCTTGTTTTTACTCTCAAAATGACGGATATTTGTTTTATCTTTGTGTTTTCTGCTTGGATCTTTGTAGCTTAGTTTGTTTCCTTGCATGATTACTGTTTAAGGTTTTTGGTTTTTAAATGGGTAAATTAGATGTTATGATTGATGTTGACTGTTTGAAGTTTAATGCGTGTGCATACTTCTATAAGCTAAAGGATAAAGAGGAAATCGCTCAAAAAGCAATAAAACAGATGTTGCGTGATGTGACGGAGGGGAAACCCCGGCCTTACCTATTTAATATCTGCAGAGCAAACATTGGTAATGCTCGGTATTCAATGCGTGTTTTCAAAGATAATCCTCGTACTCCTAAATTTATAGGAGTTCAGAATGAGCAATGGCAGGAACAAAAAATTGGGTACTATGTGTTTATAGAGTATGATCGTTATGTGGCTATACTCAAAAAGAATTGCACGGTGCCAAGTGGGATTTCGTCTAAATTGGAAAATATTGAGCATGATACTCTAATTGGATTGTTTTCCGATGATGATACAAAAGTGAATAAGTTAAGTATGCAAAACTTGGATGGCTCTGATTATGCAATGAGGTATAAGTCTTATGAATCATTATACCTAAGAGATAATCTTTCTCCTATAGGAGCTACGCATTATTATATTAGATCATTTAAAGGTGATAAGGAAGGAGATAGATTTACCCTTACATTATCGACATCAAGAATTAATAACTTTGCCAGTGATCAATCTTTGGCTGATATTTGTAACTGGGTATGTTGTGTGGTAGATGGAATAAAGAAAAGTGGCAAGGGGGCTTCTGACTTCTTTGATATCTTTGCGAAGCCTATAAAATACACGGAGTTAAAAGATTCATTGCAACCTAGTAGTGTGTTGCTTTTCTATAGTTTGATAGATTCTTTGCGTAACGAACAAGGAGCGGTATTTTATAGACAGATCAAAGGGAAGGAAAAATCGTTGGGGGACGATGAATTTAAAGAATTGATTGCTGCAATGCAGGCGTGTTATGATGTTGAGCGGAAAGATGGACGTTATTACGCTGGAGAAAATGGGTGTATAGAGGTGCGTAAGTTGGAGAATGAAATAAAATTGCGAAATGATGACTGGAAGGATGTAATAATAAAAGGATCTAGCGATGGGCTGTATGATGGGACGTTGATAGATCTTATTAATCGGAATTCGCTGTTTAATGTGTATTTTTTAGAGCGCCCAGTGGTTTATAGTAATCGTACGCTTTTTGAAGATACGAAACTTTTGAGTAGTGGATCCCGATTTATGAAGGATTTGAAAGGTAATTTGAATGGAGAGTTTTCATGTGAAAAATATGGAGAACCGTCTTCTCTGGGATTGGAAGACTGGTCTGATGAGAGTATATTTAAATACGTCGAGTCCGAGTTTGCGGAACCGTACGACTATTTCATTTGTGACGATTTGGGTACTGAGTGGGCTGATCACATAGGAATTTCTAAGGGGCGGGTTACTTTTTTTGTGGAAAAATATAAGGAATCACAAGATTCAGCTTCCGATTTTCAGGAGGTAGTTGGACAAGCTTTGAAAAATATTGGAAATCTTGCTCCTACTAAGGCTCAGCTTGAGTCAAAGAGGGAGAAGTGGTGTGGAAAATATGGAGAAGCTAATTTCCTTCGTTATCGCTCTGAGACTGGTTCAGTTGATGATGCAATAAAAGTTTGGCTGGAGAATAATAGTATGCCTAATTGTGAGCGAGAAATGTGTTTGGTCGTAAACTTCTTGTCTTGCAAAAGGTTTAAAAAACAACTTGAAGAATTATCGAATGGAGGCAATGTGCAGAGGGAAGAAGAATTAAGGATGAGGTTGTGGTTGTTATCATCGTTTGTTGATACATGTCGGGAGGCTGGAGTTAAGCCTGTGATTTACTGTAGACAGTGAGTTTTTTGATTATTGCTGTCCGCTAAACTTTGACTTGATACGATTTTCCTATCCGCAATGCCCATCAATAGGAGTTGTGATTTTCTTTTTTATTGAAGTTTTTTGTTTCATGAATAAGCTATGCATTCTTTTTTGTGGCTCCCGATTCAAATGCCAGGTGAACATGATAAAATCGTCCGAAAAAGGCGGCGTTTTCGTTTTAATTGCTACCTTTGTCGCGTTAGATCGCTTGCGAGTCCGTAGGACAATGCAAGCAAACCAGTGGAAGCGTCGACGTAGTCAGGTGTCTTCAGCACGTTGTTCCTCGACACGGAGCTTGCTTACAAGCTTTGGGGCTGCGAAATTATGGACGATGCAGCGCTTCTGTTTTCTTTCCACCACCACCTCAGATTCCTCCGAGGAAGTAAACCCTCCGAACATTGGTTTTAAGTCTATGAAGATCTATTTCATTCGCAAACGCAGCGGAAGCCGCAAAGAATTGGGGCGACATCCTTTCACTTTTGATGAGCCCCCGGGCACGTTGCGGCAATTGCTCACCGCGTTCACCCTTCATGGGCTTCGTGAAGCCCAAGCAGTGGCTGCCGACCTTCCCCTCACGGAGGAGGAAATCGCTGCGCAAGCCGTGGAGGGGCGCGTGAAATTCGCCGAGCGTTATGGGCAAAACAACGACACGCCCGACCGAGCGCTTCAAGTGATGCTCCGGGCTTTCGCCGACGGATTGGTGCGCATCTTCGTTGATGCGGGCGAAGTGACCGATCTCGATGCGCCCCTCGCTCTGAAAGAGGGCAGTGAAGTTGTTTTTCTTCGTCTCACGTTGCTCACCGGTCTGATGTGGTGAGCGGGACAAGGGCGGTGGGTCCGACCGCTTCCCAACATTCTTTTATTTCCAACGTAACACGTCCAATATCCGGCGTTAAGTAGCTATCCTCTAACGTTCTAACACCTTATATCATGCGCACTCCGGAACAAGCAGAACAATTCAAACGGGACTATTTGGCACAAATCGATGTCAATGCCTTGAACGAGGTCGAAAAAGTGCTGTATGCCGTGGCCGAATCCAGAGATTTGTCGAATCTTCCTCCGATGAAGCTCAACAAAGCTTTGGAAAAACTGCCCATGGATTCTTTGGAACACTCGCAACTCCTCCAAGCGGATTATCACCTCCCCCATCTTTTGCCTTCGTGGCTCAGCGAACTGCTCTCCTATCTCCTGGACTATCGTGAGACGAAGAGCGACATGCGAGGCATTTATCGTTTCCGTTTGTCGAATTCCGAGGAGTTGACAGCTCTCGGCGTGAGAGAATATGTGGCCGCCGCCTTGATGATAGCGCTGCACGGGGCAAGTTTAGATGATCTTGTGCGCAATCGGCACACGATGGTCCACATGCAGTTCTATAGCGTCGATTACAGTGCGTTCATCGCAGCGGCCATACGGCAAGGAAATGCCGACGTCATTGCGGCCACCAAGGAAGTTCTCGTTGCAGAAAACAATGTGGGCATCTTGTCGTGGGAATTGGTCTGTGCGGTTGAGCGCACTGACAACGAAGCGCTCCACGATGCACTGATCGATCTGCTGAAAGCAGCCAAGTTGCAAGAGGGCTTGCGCCAAGTCATTGTGGAGAACGGCGACTTCTACAACATCAAATTCTACCGCAAACTCCTGAAGGTCATCGACGAAGAGGGACTCTTGCGTTACAGTTCCGTGCGTCGCGCGGTGCAAACCTGGTGTGGACTCGGCTACGAGCAGATCGAAGACAAGGACATTGCCACCGTTTTTCACGCCATCTGCCGGTATCTCGAGCACCCCGAGGAGCGCGCGGCCGCCTATGCCGGCCAAAATCCGTTGGAAGCTTACGTTGCGCTCTACACTGCAGGAGGAGTCGATGCGCAAGTGGCCTTTGCCGAGGCCGAATCACTCCTCGAGAGTGACAAGCCCGCGCAACTTACGGTGGCTGCTCTGTGGTATTTTGCGCGTGTCAATATGAGAGATCGACACTATAACGTGTTGGAACATCTCGATGTCTTTGTACCCCGATTGGAAGAACCCGCTTTTCGTGCCTACATCGCTGACGAGTTGAGCGGAACCGACTTGCTGGACGAGTTCATCAAAACGGGAAAAGCACCCGAACTCAGCGAGAGCCGACGCAAGAATTTGGAGGAAGTGCACCAAATGCTCTTGGATTGGTTGCCGACACTCAAGGCGGAGAATAAAGTGGTCCATCCCGGTTTCGAGTGGTTCAACATCAGTTTCTCGCGTGGCACGGTCATCAATGCATTATATATGGTGTCTTTGCTCCTCCATACGCAAGAAGCGCTGGACGACTTCCTCGCGCAGAAGATCCCCTCGTGGGGTATCCATATCTTCTCCTCTTATTATGCCGATGCGGGCGAAGACGCTTACCGAGATTTCTTCTTTTCTCAAGTGCTTCCGACGGGAACGCCCGAGGCGCGTCGCGGATTTCTTTTGCGCAATGCCTTGAATTTTGAGAACGATTCCCTCTTCCTCGTCTTCCGTGAGGCGTTCTTGCGCGAACAATTCACGGAGAAGGAAATCAAGTCCCTGGACGCCAAGTTTAAGTCCAAGGTCTCCACCACGCGCCAACGCGCTGTCCAGTTGCTGCTCACGCAGCCTGACGACATTCTCGTGGGGGCTTATGAGCGATTGCAGCGCACGAAAAGTGACTACATCGCCGATTGTCTTGTGGAACTCCGTGAGGGGAGTGCCATTTTGCGCGAGAAGTTTGGGGAAGTGACCGAGACCGAAAAGAAAAACACCGAGGGGAGCGATGCGCAAGGCGCAGCCTCGGCGGCGAATGCCGGAGCAGGCGAAAGTGGGCTGCGTTTTGGCTTGTTTACCCCCACCGAGATGCCAGAACTCCCCTTTGAAAACCCATTTGCTGATGCCGAGCGCTTCGCCGCCAGCCCTGTTTCGCAGTGGGTGTCGATGGTGGCGGAGCAAAAGGCCTTGCCTGCCCAAGCCCACTCACAGGAAACAAACCTACCCCAATTAGATTTGTCCAAGCTCTTCCCCTATACGGAGGAAGACATCAAGGCACTCTACGACGATTTTGCCCAAATCATCGAGGACAACAAAACGCTCACTTACAAGAACAAATGGGGCGTGACGCAAACGCTCGACGAAGGCTCGTTTGAAGTGGCCAACGACATGGAGCTGGAGCAGATGCCTCACCCGGAACTCTGGGGCGAATTTCTGGAACGACACGACATCACCGACGAAAAAGCCTTGGGTCTCGACTTGATGATGCGCTATCTCATGCTCTACGACCGAACGGATGTGCTGCCCTTGCCTTTGGAGGGCTATCCGCTGACCAATAAGGGCGATAGAGTGCAGTGGCCGCATGCCTGGAAGTTTGAGAGTTTGACGATGGCGCTGCAGCGCACGGTGAAGAAGCGCCGCCCCGACTTGGTGTTCTCCTACGCCTACACGATTTGCCAGCTGTGCTATTGGTATGGCACGCAAGAGACTTACGTGGAAACCTACATCTATCGCAAAGATGAAACCCATCCCATCTCTTCAGGGTTCCCGTTGAGGCACACCCTCCATGTGTGCGAGTCGAACATGCAGGGAGAGTTTGACCACGTTGCTCCGATGGTGCTCGCGTTCTATCGCCGATGGGGAGAGCCGGCCCGCCAAGCAGATTGGGAGGATGTGTACAAACTTTCGACGGCAGTCCTGCTGCACCTGCTTGCGCATGGAATCATCAGCGAAGACCAGCTGTTCACGCAGATGGAATATGAGAATTTCCGCGGTTTGCGGGCGATGATGGATCTGGCCTATGAGCATCGCAGCGGAGCACTGAGCCTGAAAAAGGTGGAAGAAATGGAGAAATATGCGCGTCGCGCGGTAGATCCCATTTGTCACACCCAGCGCGCTCGCGATTTGGTGGACAGATATGTCAATCATCTCTTTGAAATCGAATTGCAACGTCGCAATGCGCCCACCGAAGCCACCGAAGCCTTTCATAGTTTCCGCTATGTCTTGGTGCTCAAAGGGGCCGAGCGTGTGGCGCGCATCATGAAGGCGCTGCGCAAAGATCACCTCAAACTCGAAATCTACGGCACTGAACGTCGCTCCATCCTCAGCAGTTTGGCCACCAGTTGTTACCCGCTGCCCACCGACACGCCCGATATGTTGGCTGACATCTCGGAAGAGCTTCTCGTGGAACTCGCATTTTTCGCCCCGCAATGGCTCGATCTCGTGGAACAACGTCTGGACTGGCCGGGATTCCGCACGGCTTATTACTATTTCATTGCCCATGCACGCGAGATGGGCAATGATGAAAAGAAGGCACTCATCGCGCGTTACACGGAGCTCGACCCGCAGGATCTCGCCGATGGGGCGTTCGACGAGTCGCTCTTCCGACAAGCGCTGAAAGAAATCGGGGAAAAGCGTTTTGACATCTGCTACAAAGCTGCCCGATACATCGGAAGTGGGGCTGTCCACACGCGAGCGCGTCGTTACGCCGACGTCGTTCAAGGACATGTTTCGGAGCAAGAACTGCTCACGCAAATCCAAGAGAAGCGCAACAAAGATGCGGTGTGTGCGTTGGGATTGCTCACCGATCGCGATGAGGCGGCCATCCAGCGTCGCTATCTGCGCATTCAGCAGTTTCTCAAGGAGTCGAAGCAGTTCGGAGCACAGCGACAAGCCTCTGAAAAACGGGTGTCGGAGGTTGCCCTTCTCAACCTTTCTCGCGGAGCCGGCTTTGCCGATCCCGTGCAACTCACGTGGCGCATGGAAGCTTTGCAAGTGGAAAGTGCGGCCAGCTACCTTGAAGGCATCGACATCGAGGGATATTCCTGCATCATCTCCCTCAACGACGACGGCAGCAATACGTTGCAAATCCTCAAAGACAAGAAGTTGCTCAAGGGAGTTCCGGCCAAACTCAAAAAACATCCGCAATATCTGGAGATTGCCGAGGTGAGTAAGGCATGGAAAGCGCAACATCAGCGTGCGCGTTTCCTCATGGAAGACATGATGCAGCGCCGCACTCCGCTGGCAGTGGACGATGTGCGTGCCATTCTCTCCAATCCCGTGGTGAGCCCGATGTTCAAAAAACTGGTACTTCTCCAAGATCATCATCTTGGCCTTCCCACTGCAGAAGGACTGGACACGTTGAGTGGACTCAAAAAATATGGTGAGTCACCGCTTTACATCGCGCATCCGGTGGACTTCAATGCGGAGGGACTGTGGACTCAATGGCAATCTCACCTCTTTGCCGAGAAGTTGGTGCAGCCTTTCAAGCAAGTGTTCCGTGAACTCTACCTGCCCACTGCCGAAGAGGCCGAACTGAGCGAGTCGCGTCGGTATAGTGGCTACCAGATTCAGGTGAAACAAGCTGCTGCCGCCCTGCGGTCTCGAGGTTGGACGGCCAGTTATGAGGACGGATTGCAGAAAGTGTTTCTCGCGCAAGGCGTTTGTGTTTCGCTCTATGCCCAAGCCGATTGGTTCTCGCCTTCGGATGTTGAGGCGCCGGCCATCGAATATGTATGCTTTTCTCGCACTCGCTATGTGCCCGACGCGCCCTCTCTTCACATTGCTGACCTGGATCCGGTGCTGTATAGTGAGGTGATGCGTGATGTGGATATGGTGGTGAGCATTGCTTTTGTGGGAGGTGTAGACCCCGAAACCGGCCAAAGCACGAAAGAGCTCCGTGCTGCCATCGTGCGCTGCACTGCTGAGCTGATGAAGTTGCCCAATATCAGCGTAAACGGTAATCATGTTCACATCAAAGGCACGTTGGCTAACTACACGGTGCACCTTGGTTCCGGCTTGGTGCGCCAGGAAGGTGGCACGGAGATCCCCATTATTCCGGTGCACGGCCAGCACCGCGGTCGACTTTATCTGCCCTTCATGGACGAAGATCCCAAGACGGTGGAAATTCTTTCCAAAGTGGTGCTCCTTGCCGAGGATAGTAAGCTCAAAGATCCCACGATCTTGCAGTGGATCCGCCCGCAAGGTTAGCCACTACTCGCCTCTTTTACCTACAAACAAGGTAAGATCGCACACCAACAAAGAAGGCCGCGTCAAAACCTAATAGATTTTGATGCGGCCTTCTTGTTGTTTCATCGTTTTCTGCCTGAAGGGCAAACATGCCCCGATAGGACTAAATGGGAATGTCCGGAAAAGCGTTTGTACGCTTCTTATTCCTTACGATCGTGGTGAGTTTCTTTGTGGCTGTAGCGAGCTTTGCGCAAAAAAAAGCGGTATCACAGCCATGTGATACCGCTTCTTTGTACACTCTCAGGGGTTCGAACCCTGGACCCACTGATTAAGAGTCAGTTGCTCTACCAACTGAGCTAAGAGTGCAAATGCAATTGCATTGTTTCCTCGTTACGGGTGCAAAATTACGCACTTCTGCGTAATTGACCAAGTTTTCTCCCCGTTTTTTGATGAAGAGGGGGCGTTTTTTTGAGATTTCGCGCCGAGTTGGGAGAGTCTCGGGCGGTGGGGCTTGTAGATTGGGTGTTAATCGCGACGGAAGAGGTCGCGCGTGTACACCTTTTCCTGCACATCGTCCAACTGGGCGTCGTAGCGGTTGGCGATGATGGCTTGAGATTGGGCCTTGAAGGCGTCGAGGTCGTTGACCACACGGCTACCGAAGAAGGTTTCGCCGTCTTGCAGCGTGGGTTCGTAGATGATGACGGTGGCGCCTTTGGCTTTGATGCGCTTCATCACGCCTTGAATCGAACTTTGGCGGAAGTTGTCGGAGTTCGACTTCATGGTGAGGCGGAAAACGCCGATCACGCAGGGACGTTCGGCCGAGGGACAGAAGTCGCCGTTGTGGTCGTAGTCGTAGTAACCGGCCATTTTGAGTACGCGGTCGGCGATGAAGTCTTTGCGCGTGGCGTTGGAGTCGACGATGGCGCGCACGAGGTTTTGCGGCACGTCCTGGTAGTTGGCCAAGAGTTGTTTGGTGTCCTTCGGCAGGCAGTAGCCGCCGTAGCCGAAAGAGGGGTTGTTGTACATGTCGCCGATGCGCGGATCGAGACACACGCCGTCGATGATTTGCTGGGTGTCGAGTCCTTTCATTTCGGCGTAGGTGTCGAGCTCGTTGAAGTAGCTGACGCGCAGAGCGAGGTAGGTGTTGGCAAACAGTTTCACGGCTTCGGCTTCGGTGGTGCCCATGAAGAGGGTATCGATGTCGGGCTTGAGTGCGCCCTGTTGAAGGAGGGCGGCAAAGGTGCGGGCGGCTTGATCCAAGTGCTCGTCGCCCTCGGGACGTCCCACAATGATGCGCGAGGGATAGAGGTTGTCGTAGAGGGCTTTGCTTTCGCGCAGAAATTCGGGCGAGAACAGGAGATTGCGGCAGTTGAGGCGTTGGCTCAACTGCGCGGTGTAGCCTACGGGGATAGTACTTTTGATGATAATGATGGCGCGCTCGTTGACGCTCATTACTTCGCGCACCACACTTTCCACGGCCGAGGTGTCGAAGAAGTTGCGTTGCACGTCGTAGTTCGTCGGAGCAGCGACCACTACGAAGTCAGCTTCCGCATAAGCTTTTGCTCCGTCGAGGGTGGCGGACAGGTGAAGCGGTTTTTCGGCGAGATAGCGCTCGATATATTCGTCTCGTATCGGCGATTGTCGGCGATTCACCAAGTCTACTTTCTCAGCTATGACATCCACGGCGGTGACTTCGTGGTGTTGCGCCAAGAGAGTGGCGATGCTCAGACCGACATAGCCTGTACCGGCAACGGCGATGCGATAGGTTTCCATGATCCTGTGTTTGAAAAGTGGAAAGAGTTAGTGAGGGGTAGAGGAAGTGGCCAAAACGAAAAAAAGTAAGTCCTCGGCGGAGAACTTACTTTTCTGTTTGGCTTCCTTGGGTAGTGCCTACGGGAATCGAACCCGTATGTCATGCGTGAGAGGCATGTATCCTAACCATTAGATGAAGGCACCGAGGTGCGGAAGGTGGGGGATTCGAACCCCCGGTACGGTAACCCGTACGTCAGTTTAGCAAACTGGTGGTTTCAGCCACTCACCCAACCTTCCAAGGAGGGCGTTTGTTTGTCAAACGCAGTGCAAAAGTAGGCAATACTCCCCAATCTTGCAAGCTTTCGACCAAAAAAGTTGAGAAAAACTGCATTCTGCGGTCTTCTCGACGCCGAAGTTCGTATCTTCGTGTGCAAAAATCTCATTTTCATGCAGCACCGATCTTCTGTTTTCGAGTTGACTTGTGCGCCGATTCCCACGGTGCGCATCGGGTTGGTCGGCGCCGGGCAGCGCGGACGAGCCACCTTGGCGCGCTATGCCTATGTCGATGGAGCGGAATTTCGTGCGGTGGCCGATCCCGATCCCGCAGCGGTTGCGTCGGCACTCGAACTGCTGCGCGAGCAGCGGCGTTCCTTGCCCGAAACTTCTACAAACGCGGAGGCGTGGCGCGAACTTTGTCGCCGTGAGGACATAGACCTTATATATATATGTACTGATTGGAGCAACCACGCCGCTATGGCCGTCGAGGCGATGCGCTGTGGAAAGCATGTGGCGGTCGAAGTGCCGGCTGCCACGACGGTGGCCGACTGTTGGGAGTTGGTGCGCACGGCGGAAGCCACGCAACGACATTGTTTCATGACCGAAAACTGTTGTTACGACTGGTTTGCGCTGGCCACCCTCGATTTGCACCGTCGCGGCGTCTTCGGCACGATCACGCATTGCGAAGGGGCGTACCTTCACGATTGGAGTGCGCTGTTTGGCGGCGACAACGCGGCCGCGGCGTTCTACCGTGCCGGTTGTCTGCACGGCGGAAACCCCTATCCCACGCACGCCATCGGTCCCATCGCGCAACTCCTCGGTTTTCATCGCGGCGATCGCATGGTGCGCCTCTCCTCCGTCACCGGTAGGGCGGCCGGCCGCGACAGTTTGTTGGGACATGCCAACCACACGCTCATCACCACCGAGCGCGGGGTGACAATCTTGTTGCAGTTCGACGGTACCACGCCGCGGCCTTACAGTCGCATTCAAGGCATCAGTGGCACAAAGGCCTTTGCGCAAAAATACCCCCTTCCTGTTTTTCAAAGTGCCGAAGGTTTGTTCGAAGGCGAAGCCGCGGAAAACTTTCTCCATTCCGTCGCCGATTCGCCCGCCTATCGTTTGTGGCGTGAGGGCGCGGCACGCGGAGTGCCCAACGCCATGAACTATGCCATGGACTGTCGCCTCATTCACTGCCTGCGCCTCGGCTTGCCGCTCGACATCGACGTGTACGATGCGGCCGAATGGTCGTGTTTGGCGGAACTCACTCGGCTTTCTGCGCAGCGCGGCGGAACACCCGTCGACATTCCCGATTTTCTCAACGGCGAAATGCCTCCGGCACAGCGTTAGTTGCCCTCGATGGTTCGTTCGTGTTCACTTAGGCTGCGACGATCAGCGCAGACGCACTACACCTCTCCGCCGGTTCACGATTCGTCTCTGCTCTTTCTCCATTCTTTGCCTCTTTCTCCATAAACTTCATTATGCCCAATATCGTTTTTCTCGACAGTTTTGTACTCAACCCCGGCGATCTCGATTGGGGGGCACTGGCCGAACAAGGCCAACTCACCGTCTACGAGCGCACGCCGAGTGCAGAGGTCGTGGCGCGTGCCGCCGAAGCCGAAGTGATCATCCTCAACAAAGTGCGCATCACGGCCGAAATCCTCGATCGCCTTCCCCGACTCCGCCTGATTTTGGTCGCCGCCACGGGTTATGATGTGGTGGACGTGGCCGCCGCCCGCGAACGTGGTGTCACCGTCTGCAACGTACCCGCTTACGGCACGCTCGCCGTGGCGCAACACACCCTCGCCCTGCTCCTCGAAGTCACCAACCGCGTGGGGCAGTATGCGCAGTTGAACCGCGAAGGTTACTGGTCGCGCAGTCGCGATTTCAGTTTGTGGAACGAAGCCGTCGAAGAACTCAGCGGCGTGCGCGTTTCCCTCATTGGTATGGGCAACATCGGGCGCAAGGTCGCCGAACTCCTCCGTGTGCTCGAAGCGGAAGTGTGCGCCGTCACCTCGCAAGACGAGTCGACGCTCCCGACCGGCGTGCGCAAAATCACCCTCGACGAAGCCTTTGCCACCTCGCGCATCGTGTCGCTCCACTGCCCCCTCACGGCGCAAAACCGCGCTTTCGTCAACGCCTCGCTTTTGGAACGAGCCGCCCCCGGTTTGATTCTTGTCAATACGGCGCGCGGCGCACTGATTGACGACATCGCGGTGGCCGAAGCCTTGCAGTCCGGACGTCTTGGCGCCTACGCCTGCGATGTCCTCTCCACCGAACCGCCCGCGGCCGACCATCCCATTCTCTCCGCTCCCAACACCTACGTCACGCCCCACATCGCGTGGGCAACTGCCGCCGCTCGCGGCCGCATCGTCCGCATCATGGCCGACAATCTCAAGGCCTTCCTCGCCGGCGCGCCGCAAAACGTGGTGTCGTGAGGGGGCATGCTTATAGAGGGTCTTAGTTGAGGCGGGACTGCACATCTTCGATTGTTTCATGATTAGATGATCTTATGAGTAACTTATTTGATGAATCGGATTTTGCTTTGTTTAAACTATATGTGGGCCGTAAACCCAGTGATGAAGGGCGTGATAAGCTTAAAGAGGTGTATTATAAACTTGGATCGGTTATTACAGAGTTGAAAAGAAGAGGATACCCTGCACGTATAAACAGAAACCCACAAAACCGGGGTGGAAAATATTCTACATATCATTGGTCTCAAATTTACCCAAAGGACAAAGAGCTGTTCAAGGAAATAGAAAAAAAGATGTTCGTTGTTCTTGGTACGCTCGAAAAGGGACTTTATTTACATATTGGGTTTAGATTTGATGAGGTTAAAGATGATCCTGTTGATCCTGAAGCTATAAAGGATAAAACTTGGATAGAATATCCACCACAGAAAGTTGCACAGTACACTTGTGAGGAAATAGCGGATATTGTAGAAGAGTATTATAAAGAACATTGGGTGCAGTTCAATGAGTTCGCAAAAGAATTAGGTATAAAACGGAGTCAGGAAATCTTGAACAATATGGAACTTGACAAAATCAAAAAGTTGCTGGTCGGAAATCATAATCTTATTCTTACCGGTGCCCCGGGAACGGGTAAAACCTACATGGCAAAGAAAATTGCTGAAGCCATGGGGGCAGAATGGAAACTGGTTCAATTCCATCCTTCTTATGATTATACTGATTTTGTAGAAGGATTGCGTCCGATGAAGAAGGAGGACCAACTTGGTTTTGAAAGAAAAGATGGTGTTTTCAAAGCATTTTGCAAAGAGGCGCTCAGCTCTCCGCGATTGCAACCCAAGCAAGCTCTCGAACAGTTCAAAAAAGATTTATCCGTATCGCAGCCGATAGAGATTTCTTGTTTTAGAAATAGTGCAAGGAAGATTCGTGTCCAATTAAATGATAAAGGCACAATTAAAGTCTACCCCATCAACTCAGAGAAGGAAGATGGTTATAATTGTTCTGAAAAGGACGTGTTGACTTATCTTACTACCGGGGAATATGATGAAAAACACGATACTTACCCGCCCTCAGTCGGAGAATATATCAGAGAAAAGTATTTGGGAAATGCCGTTGCCCCTCCCAAGCCTTATGTATTCATCATCGATGAAATCAACCGCGGTGAAATCTCTAAGATCTTCGGTGAGTTGTTCTATTCAGTCGATCCCGGTTACCGAGGAGAAAAGGGTAAAGTCATGACCCAATACCAAAATCTCGTACCTCAGGACGACACCTTCTTCAATGGCTTCTATATTCCCGAAAATGTGTATATCATTGGTACGATGAACGATATTGACAGAAGCGTTGAAAGTATGGATTTTGCGATGCGGAGACGATTTGCATGGAAGGAGATCACAGCCTCCTCCCGACAGTCAATGCTTGATGAGGTCGAGGCTTGGAATGGCAAAAAGCCAACGGATGAGGTGATTCAATATATGAAGAACCGAATGAACAACCTCAATGCTTGCATTATTGATCAGTATCAGAGTTCTACAAACACAGCCCGGGATCGAATCGGCCTAACCAAAGCTTATCAAATAGGGGCTTCCTACTTCCTTAAGTATGGATTGTATGGCAACTTTGACGATTTGTGGGAGAACCATCTGAAAGGTCTGTTATACGAATATCTCAGAGGAACAACCGATATTGAAACAAAGATAGCTCGATTGCACGAAGCTTATAACGATACTGAGGCACATTGATTACCTACGATTATAACTGGCCCGGTCAAACCATCGAACCTGAAGAAAAAAAGGATTTGATGGCGATAGCCAATGTGGCTTTATCGGATCTTACGCTCGATGAGTGCCCCTGTTTGCTGATGTTTCCGGATTCCTTTGCGCATTATGACAGAGATTTTGGAAAGAAACAGATATGCCGAATTGATGGAGATAAACTATTTACGAATAGTATCGTTGGCTTTGTGGGGCGGAATAGTACCCGTCTGTCCATCCATTCAAGGTTTGCAGAGAGGAAGGGTGAAGACTACTTTTTGCACTACATGCTTCAAAAGGTGGCCAAAATCAATTTGTTCAATCTGCAGCACACGATAAACGAAGACAGCGTATTTGATTTTCTCGTCTACTTGTTTCCATTGTATCTGAAAAAGGCGATAAACCAAGGGGTATACAAGAAATACGTAACCAAGAAATACAATGATGCCAATGCAAGAGGAGTTGTCGATGTGAGTCGGCATATAAGGAGCAATGAACCCTTCAATGGAAGGGTGGCCTACCGGACGCGAGAATTCAGTTACGACAATGAAGTAACCCAGCTGATTAGACACACCATTGCGTTTATTGAAAAATATAAAGGAGGTGATTTGCTCAGGATCGATTTCGATACCATACAAGCTGTGGAACAGATGATCAGCGCCACTCCTTCTTATTGTCCGAATCAGCGGGAAGCGGTTGTCAATAAGAATTTGCGACCGGCGGAGCATCCTTATTATAGTGAATATACCCCTTTGCAAAAGCTCTGTTTGCAAATCCTTCGGCACGAAGAATTGAAATATGGGCAGTGTGAGGATGAAATTTATGGAGTGCTTATTGATGCTGCTTGGTTGTGGGAAGAATACTTAGCCTTGCTACTTGAGGGAAAATACATTCATTATTTCTTAGGTGACGGAAGTCCCATTCGCCTGTTCAAACAAGGGCAAAGGATCATTCCGGACTACGTTGCTGTAGATCAGTCTTCGGTGGCAGATGCAAAGTACATTCCCCTTAAAGAGCAGCGTACCTACGGTGAAGAAAAGGCTACCGCCATTTATTACAAAACCATCACCTATATGTATCGGTTTTGTACTGATAAGGGGTACTTGTTTTTTCCTCATCCCGACGAGGAAGTAAAGCCCGAAGTGTTGGATCTCTTATCAGAAGTGGATGGAGTTAACGGAGGAACGATTACGAAATTGGGATTGAGAATCCCTTCTGGGAGTGATAGTTTTTCTAACTTCATTGCACGAATGGAGCAAAACGAAAGTTCTTTTCTGAGTCATTTATAAGCCGCTCTCTGTAAGAGCTACACCCCCTTCTACGAAGCCAAATCCGCAAGACGTGCTGTTGTCAAACAGTCGTCTTGCGGATCTTTTTTTATTGCTGTCCGTTAAACTTCAAATGAAATGATATCTTGTTGGACGAGCGGCGGCAAAGATAGTGGCAAATCTGCGATGATATGGAAAGAGTGCAGCAAGTGGCAAAATATCTCATCTCATTGTGGTCGACACACGTTTGCAAGTATTGCATTTGCGGAATTTGTATACACTCCACAACAGG
>ENA-OWNK01000660-OWNK01000660.1-metagenome-genome-assembly--contig:-NODE-660-length-15867-cov-4.492727_pt1 | contig 15867 bp, 15 predicted proteins | sample MGYA00245343_ERZ651121 | MGnify/ENA primary metagenome ERZ651121 (study PRJEB26857, sample SAMEA4031775) | metagenome | biome: human; feature: oral; material: saliva | place: Philippines | collected 2014... | reverse complement strand
AACACGACTCGCCTTATCTTTTTTATTATTTTTACTATCCTTAATCTTATTTTCCTCCAGCTCTTCAAGCAGATACGAAAGCTTATATCCCGCATCCACCGAACCTAAATGATACGCCTTAGTATAAATATCTTTTGCCTTCTTTGTTTCACCTAGATTTTCATATAAACTTCCAAGGTAAATCATTATTCCAATATCATTTTTTTCAACTGCCTTCAGGTAGTTCTCTTCAGCTTTTTTATATTGTTTCATATTCTCGTATACAAAACCTTTGTACCCTGAAATTACCGGTTCGTCAGAATTTGTATCCTCCAGAACCTTCATTGCAAGTTCATAATTTTTACTAGTTTTCACCAGTTTTGATGCCAGCTCAAATCCTGCAAGGTAATATTTATTCTTCATAAATATTTCATTGTATATTTGAATAGCTTCTTCTTCCTTATCTTCTAATTCCAGAATTTTAGCCTTTGCATATAAGGCAGGTGGATAATTTTCAGAAAGGAAGTCCTTCAATATATTGTATCCCTCTTCGTAGTTTGATACCTTTTCTACAATCAGAGTTCCTAACTCCTTTTTTTCCATCTGGTTTATTGTATCATCCTTGAGTTTTTTATTCAGTTCTTCAATACGGCTATACACATCTGATAAGTTTTTATTATAGTTATATGAATACACTGAATATATTTCACCGGCATCCTTACCTTTTTTCAGATACTCCTGAGCCTTTGAAAATTCAAATTTTGATTCATATATACTTCCCAGCATGTAATATGCCTTATTATTTCCCTGTTTTGCAGAACTTTCAAGAAGATTTATAATTTCATCTTCCATACCGTTTGTTTCCTTTAGAAACATGGCTTTATAATATTCTGCATATCCGTTACTTTTCTTTAAAAATTTATTATAAAATTCTTCCCCTTGTGTTCCCAGATATACATACGCCAGTGCAAATACATCTTCATTTTTCTGCTCAGCAGATTTTTCAAGCTGCTGTAATATGTATCCTTCATCTTTTTTCTCAAGAATTCCTATTAATCCTTTTTCTAACGCATCATACCCTTTTTTATCCTGAGAACATGATACTATCAATAGAGAAATTAAAAATACATAAAATATAAATTTTCTCATTTTATTATATCATCCCATTCTAATTACATCTTAATATGTTATTTTATTACCGCTCCTGTTTTTATACCATTATCAATTTCTATTAAAGTCACTTTTTTCTTTGTGGCTGTCGTAAGAAGCATTCCCTGTGAAAGTTCCCCTTTTAATGTTACAGGTTCTAAATTAAGTACAGCAGGCACTTTCTTTCCTACAAGTTCCTGTTCATCCGGATAATATTTTGCTATTCCTGAAATAATCTGTCTCTTTTCACTTCCTGTATTTACAATAAATTTAAGCAGTTTGTCTGCCCCTTCAACTTTGCTGACTTTTTCTATTTCAACGACTTTTATTTCTACTTTAGAAAAATCATCTATTGTTATAGGATTTTCAATTTTAAGGTCTTCCTTATATTCCTTTTTTGCTTCTTCTTCAACTTCAATTCTTGGGAACAATGGTACTGCTTCTCCTAAAAAATTTCCTTCAGGATATATTCCCCATTCCTTAACATTTTCAATTTTAATTTCTTCAGGATTTATGGCCAGTCCAAGCTGTCTAATCATTTGTTTAGCTGTATCAGGCATAAATGGTGCTATAAGCACTGCAATTTTATATAACCCTTCAACAAGATTATACATTACAGTTGAAAGCCTGTCTTTTTTACTTTCTTCCTTTGCCAGATTCCATGGTTCACATTCATCAATGTATTTATTCATTCTTCCAATGAATTTCCATATATCCTTCAACGCTTCAGAAAACTGGAATTCATTCATGTGATTATCCAGATTTACAAGTGTTTCTTCCCATAAATCTTTTATTTCCATATCATATTTGTCTTCAACCTTATTCAGAACTACTTTTGAATCAAAATATTTTTTCTGCATTCCTATTGTTCTGTTAAGAAGATTTCCCAAATCATTTGCCAAATCTGAATTTATTCTCTGAATCATGGCTTTTTTAGAATAATCTGCATCCTGACCAAAAGTTGCTTCCCTCATCAGATAATATCTGAAGGCATCCAGTCCATATTTCTGTACTTCTTCTTCAGGATTTACTACATTTCCCAATGACTTAGACATTTTTTCACCTTCTACAGTCCACCATCCATGGGCAGCTACTGTATCAGGAAGTTTTATTCCTGCAGACATAAGCATTGCAGGCCAGATTATCGCATGGAATCTTAATATATCCTTTCCTATAAGGTGAGTTACCCTTCCATTAGTCCATCTCTTTGCAAATTCATTTTCATCCTGCTGGAAACCTGCTCCTGTAAGATATACTGTCAGAGCGTCAAACCATACATATATTACGTGGCCTTCTTCAAATTCAAGCGGTATTCCCCAGTCAAAAGTTGTTCTTGATATTGATAAATCCTGTAATCCCTGTTTTATAAATGCCACAACTTCATTTTTCTTGCTTTCAGGCTTTATAAAATCAGGATGTTCATCTATATATTTTAAAAGGGCATCTTCATATTTTGATAGTTTAAAGAAATACGAAGCTTCCTTTACATCGATAACTTCTTTTCCCATATATTTCCCGTCAACCAGCTGATTCTCAGGAACAAATGTTTCTTCTGAAACTGAGTATTTTCCTACATATTCTCCTCTGTATATATCCCCTTTTTCGTGTACTCTTTTTATTATTTCCTTAACACTGTTAATGTGTCTTTCCTGAGTCGTTCTCAAATAATCAGTATTGGAAATTCCAAGTTTTTCCCATAAGGAAGTGAAATTTAAGGACATTTTATCTACCCACTGCTGTGGAGTAAATCCATTTTTTTCTGCTGCTTCCTGTATTTTCTGACCATGTTCGTCTACACCTGTCATAAATGACACATCGTATCCCATTATTCTCTTGTATCTCGCAATAACATCACAAATTATTGTAGTGTATGCTGTTCCCACGTGTGGAGCTGCATTTGGATAGTATATTGGGGTTGTTAAATAAAATGAATCGGACATTATTTGTTTCTCCTTCCAGTATTGTTAAATTTATTTGTAATTTAAATTATTTTTCAAGGTATTTTTCTTTATATATTTCATATGCCTTCAATCCTGCATCATGTATATTTTTTTTAACGATTTCTGTTGCTTCATCAAGAGGCATTTTCTTGTCTATATAAAAAGGTTTTCCCACAAAATGAATATTTTTTGAAAAGGGTTTCGGTATTTCAAGTCTATCCCATATTTTTTCAAATATCCATTTTTTATTACAGTAGGAACTTACAGGCACAATAGGTAATCCTGTCTTCTGGGCTATATAAATAGCTCCCGCCTTTGGTTCAAATATAGGCCCTTTAGGCCCGTCAATTGCAATTCCCAAAGTATACCCGTCCTTTGCATATCTCAGAGATTCCTTCAGACTTTTTATATTATCCCTGTTTGAAGAACCTCTTATAAGTGCATTTCCTTCCCTTCTTAAAAGTTCAGATAATATTTCTCCATCTTTTGAAGCACTTACCATTGATGCCTTCTTTTTTATAACTCTTGTAGCATTACATACCGTAAATATTTTTCTATGCCAAAATACAACTATATTCTGACTATTCATATTAAAATTTTCAATCTCATAATAATACTCTTTTTTCGTTGTTCCACTCAATGCCCTATATATAAAGTGAAAGAACATTCCAAGAAATTTATATTTATTCATATTTTCTCCATTTATATTTATTGAGATTCTTCCTCAACTCCATATAATTTTCTAAATTGATCTGCAATGTCTATTATTTTTCTTTCGATTTCTTCCTTTGTTTCCTTTTTCACTGGAAGGGAACCTGTTTTTTTAGCAGGTTGAATTTCTGTCGTTACCTGAGCAGCTGTATTCTTTTTAACAGTATACAAGCCAGCTACCAAAATAAAGGATAAGGTAAGAACTGTCACCAAGCGAATCCACAAAGGACTATTATCAAATCGATCTAAAATTCTTTTCACTTTTTGATCCTCCTTTGTTGCTCTTAATCAAAGATATTCCCAACTTCGACACTCAATTTATTTTCTTTTACATCGATGTTGGTCACGCGCAATAAGGATTTGTGTTCAAAGAATTCCCGGTCGGTTGCAGCATTATCTGCAAAGACAGCTACCCCTGCTAATTCAGAATCGAATTCAGCCAAGAGACTGACCATTCCGTTAATCGTTCCGCCACCTTTAAGGAAGTCATCGACAATCAAGACCCGGCTTCCTGCTTTTAGGCTCCGTTTTGAAAGGAACATTTTCTCAATGCGATCTCCACTTGAGCCTGAAACATAGTTGACACTAACGGTTGACCCTTCTGTGATTTTCAAATCACGACGGACAATGACGAATGGAACATTCAAGACATTGGCCACTGCATTGGCTAGAGGAACTCCCTTGGTCGCTACGGTCATGACAGCATCAATCTTCTTATCTCGGAAGGCTTTGGCAATGATGCGTCCGATCCGATTCAAAATCTTCGGATTGCTCAAAAGATCAGACAAGTAAATGTAGCCACCAGGAAGGATACGATCACTTTCAGACAGTTGCTTGCAAAGATCCTCGACGATTTCTTTGGATTCTTGATCTGAGATAGACGGTGTAAAGATCACGCCTCCTCCAGCTCCTGTAATGGTCTCAATATTTCCAATTTCCATCTCTTCAAACGCACGCTTAATGATCACGATATCTTCTGAGATGGAAGACTTGGCAGACTCATACTTTTCCGCAAACGTATTGAGACTAGTCAATTCATAGGGATGGTTGATCAAGTAATTAGAAATCACAACCATCCGTTCACTTCTTCTTAATTTCATTTTCTCACCATGTAGTTTTTTCTATCATTATACCATAAGAAGCGAAAAAAACGAACATTCTGATTTACAGAAGGCCGTTTTTTCCTGATTATTTCATTTTTGGCAGAAGCATTCCCGTATTTCTCGCTGTTTTTATTCATCGAGATTCGGTTTATAGAAGGATCTGTTTTCCATAGCAAAGATTTTATTGGTCATTTCTCCAGGACCAATTAAGCCAAGTGCTGTTGTCATCATCATCATTTCCGCATCCAAATTATCGATCATATGAATAATCTCTGCTTCCATGATCTTTGGACGAACAGGACTACCGTATTCGAGCAAGCCATGGTGACTCAAGATCACATGGCGAAGGACGATCACCTCTTCTTTTTGGTCATCAATCTTCAAGTCTTGCAAGACTTTGGTGATTTCTTCATCTATCAAAGCAATGTGACCAATGAGATTGCCCCGAACAGTGTATTCTGTATTTTCAGGACCCGTCAACTCGATCACTTTAGCCAAATCGTGTAACATAATCCCTGCAAAGAGCAAACTCTTATTCAATTGAGGATAGATATCGCCGATACTATCTGCCAAGCGGACCATGGTCGCTGTATGATAAGCAAGACCTGCTTCAAAGGCATGGTGGTTGGTCTTAGCAGCTGGATAGCTATAAAACTCTTTCTCATATTTCCCATAGAGGGCACGGACAATCCGTTGCCAGACTGGATTTTCAATTTTGAAAATCATGTTTGACAGGTATTCATGCAATTCCTTAGGGTCTACTGGTGGTTTTTCCTTGAAGTCTGCTGGATTGTTAGGCTCTCCTGCTTGAGGCAAGCGCATGTTTAATTGGTTGACTTGCGGAGTATTATTGTAAACTTCTCGACGTCCAGACATATGGACCACGCGCCCAGCTGTAAAGTTCTCTACATTGTGGGGTTGAGCGTCCCATAATTTGCCTTCGATCGTACCGGTCTCATCCTGGAAGACAAAGGCGAGGTAGTTTTTCCCGGCCCGCGTTTGACGCACTTCTGCTGACTTGATCAAATAGAATCCTTCGAACAATTCATCTTTTTTCATTTGGTTAATTTTGACCATCATCTTCTCCATCTTCTATATATACATCTAGTCCCAGCAGGTCCTCATCGCTTTCGATTTGGCGGAGTGTCCGCTCAATGGCACTGGTCCGTCTGGTTAGCAAATCATCAATATTATTGGAAGCATTCTTTAAATGGCGCTGAGTCTTGGCCAGAATCCCTCCAAACTTATGGAATTCTGATTTGACCGATCCCAACACCTTGCTAATGTCATCTGCACTCTTTTGGATGTTGAGCGTTTTAAAGCCAACAGACAAGGAGTTCAAGAGGGCTGATAAGGTACTTGGCCCAGCCACTAAAATTTGTTCGTCTCGACGCAAGCGATCGAAGAATTCTGGATTGCGAACCACTTCGGAATAGAGGCCTTCAGTTGGCAAAAAGAGAATTCCGAAATTCGTTGTCGCTGGTGGAAAGAGGTATTTTTGTTGGATATCCTTAGCAAAACGCTTGATACTAGCAAGAAGGGCCTTGCGGTAACGCTCGATCTCCTCTTTCTCTCCTGATTCATAAGCTTCTTCCAGACGATAGTAGTCTTCCAGTGGGAATTTAGAGTCAATCGGCAGATAGACTGGCTCCTCTCCTTGTCCTGGAAGCTTAATGGCATACTCCACGCGCTCACTAGATTGGGGAACGGTGACAAACTCCCGCTCATACTGGGCTGGGGTCAATATATCTTCAATGATTTGGCCCAGTTGCAATTCGCCCATAATCCCACGCGTCTTGGTATTGGAGAGAACTTTATTAAGAGTTCCGACATCCCGCGCCACCGTCTGCATTTCTCCCAACCCTTTGTTGACCGACTCCAATTGTTTTGAAACCGTCTCAAAGGAGGTCTGCAAACGGTGTTGCAAGGTTTTCTCCAATTTTTCTTCTACCGTTTGGCGCATCTGTTCTAGCCGCACTTCATTGGACTCTTGGATCTGGCGCATGCGCTCATCTGTTTTGTCCCGATTTTTAGTAAAGTGCTCATTCATCTCAGCGCGCAGAGCCGTCGTCTGCTGGTGGATCTCCACTCGCATCTCGGTTAAACGATCTGTCAGGGCGATCTCTAACTGCTGATTGGCAATCTGGCTTGCTTGTCTTTCTTTTTCAAAACGATAGTCCAACTGGTCTGTCAAATGATCCTCATGGTCTTCCAGCATCTCTCGTAAAGCCGGTCTGGTGTCATCTGACCGTTGCAAGAGATAGATGAGGAGGCCCAGATTGAGCAGGCCAATCAGAAGCAGAATGATATTCATATTAACCTCTGTCTTTACTATAAACAATGACAAGATAGCCACGGTCAAGACTCACTTGAATCGGTTGATCCAAAAATTCATTGGAGCCATACATGGCCTTCAAAAAATAATTCTCCTGATGGAGCGGATACTTGGCTCCTGTGATCTCTAAGTGGCCTTGTCCGACAGGCATAAAACCAACATAGGACATGGCTGGATCTGGCTGAATCTCATGGCAGCCGGCTGGTCTGTAGATCAAGCGATTTTGACCGTCGACTAATTGGATTTGCTCCATGTAGGGAGCTAGGTCTGGATCGGTCGGCAAAAAGATATTGGACAAAAAGTGATCCAAGCGACCGCCAAAGGCACCATAAACTGTGACAGCAGCAGCTGGATAGGCCTTAAAAGCCACTTTCAAAGCCAATTCCAAATCCGTATCGTTCTTTTCAGGGACGGATTGAACAACCTGCTTGGCTTGGGTTCGGATCTGGCGCAAATCGGTCTCAGAGACGGAATCGAAATCCCCCACAGCTATATCTAAAGGCAAACCTTGTTCCAGTAGCTTCAAACAGCCACCATCAACGCCTACATAAACGTCATGATCTCTCGGCAAGAGCGTGCTGTCACCTCCTGCCAGTATTGCGATGTTACCCATTTACAGCATCTCGGAGCGTTTGAACGCGCTCATTAACATCTCCATTAAAGACATAAGAGCCTGCTACAAAGACATTGGCCCCGGCTTCTTTTGCTTGCGAAATAGTTTGGTCATCAATTCCACCATCCACTTCGATATCAAAGTCTAAGCCTTTTTCTTCACGAAGAGCGGCTAATTCGCGCACCTTGTCCATGGTTTCAGGCAAGAAGGCTTGGCCACCGAAACCTGGATTAACGGTCATGACCAAGACTTGATCTACCAAGTTCAAGACATGTTTGATACTGTCTACAGGAGTCCCTGGGTTGATCACGACACTAGCCTTCACACCTGCTTGACGAATTTTTTGAAGAGCTCCGTGAATATGGGGAGTAGCTTCCACATGAATGCTGATGATATCAGCACCTGCACGGGCAAATTCTTCGATATGGTGTTCGGGATTGGTGACCATCAAGTGGCAATCAAAGACCAACTTGCTATGTGGACGCATGCTCTCTACGACACCAGCTCCAAAGCTGATATTAGGCACAAAATGGCCATCCATGACATCGATATGGGCATAGTCAGCTCCTGCTGCTTCTAAGCGTTTCAATTCACTTTCAAAATTGGCATAATCGGCACTCAAAATTGAGGGTGCAATTTTCATTGTTTTCATCGTTGTAGTGTCTCCTATTTTGGCATTTTTTTCGAAACTTTTTTATAGGTTTCGCGACGGTTTTCAATCTCACTTAGAAATTGCAAGTAATCCTCATAACGGAAAGGCGCAATTTCCTCTCTTTCAACGGCTGGTTTCACCGCACAAGCGGGCTCATGCGTGTGGGTACAGGTACGAAATTTACAAGAATGGCTCACATCGGCGATCTCCGGAAAGGCTTGATTTAAGTCTTCACTGGTCGTCACTTCATAATCAAGGGAGGAGAAGCCTGGCGTATCTGCGATCTTTCCTCCATTTAAATGGTAAAAGCTGACAGCTCGGGTCGTGTGTCGACCGCGCCCCAGACTATCTGAAATCTCACCCGTTTCAAGCTCTAGATCCGGAGCGATTTTATTGAGCAAGGTCGATTTTCCTACACCGGTCTGTCCCATAAAGACCGTGGTTTGATTGGTCAAAAGGGGCAAGAGTTCCTCAATCGACAAGACAAAATCATAGCCAATAGCCTGATAGATTCCTTGGTAGTAGTGGATGTCTTCCATATTTTCTAACAAGTCCAGTTTTGAAATATACACAATGGGATGAATCCCTTTATGCTCCAAAAGAACCAGAAAACGATCTAAAAGATTGGCATTGAAATCCGGTTCCTTGGCTGACATGATGACTACTGCCTGATCAATATTGACAATAGGAGGGCGTACGAGGCTATTTTTTCGAGGCGCAATGCTCAAGATGTAGCCTTCTGAATTCTCTTCAGCAGAGAACTCCACCTGATCCCCCACATAAGGAGTCTGTCCTTTTTTTCTAAAATTTCCACGAGCCCGTGTCTGATAAATGTGACCATCTGACTCCACGTAGTAAAAGCCAGCCAAGGCCTTGACGATTGTTCCTTGCAAATCGCACTCCTTTGAGATTAATACTATCTATTATACCAAAAAATGAGAAATAAGGCTGGAATGCTTGATAAGAAAATCTGGAACTAGTTTCAGCAATTTTTTTAAGGATAATAAGGAGAGAACTTGCAACCGCTTCCAAATTTAGGTATAATAAATGTGAAAAACATTCATAAATAAGTTGCATGTGGGAAGCTAGAGACAAGCATGATAGAAAGGAAGTGAAGACCAGAAACGCACCTTGTTTCAACGCTCACTTGGCTGAACAAAAAATTTTTCTTTGTTCTTCGTTTTTAGATGGAGGTTCTTTATGAGTCTTTCTTTTCTTTCTAAAGAGAATCCCTTGATTGCCAATATCAAAAAGGGAAAATTTCTGACACCATGGTTTTTGGCTCCGTTTATTCTGTATTACATCACAGAGTACATGTCCCCTGTTAGTACGGCATCGACTAGCTTCTTTCTCAATAAGCAACACTGGATCCCAGACTGGTGGAATATCCTTGACCTTTGGTCCTTCCTCTATACCATCATCGCCTTCTTCCTTTGGGTTCGCTTGATTGAAAAGCGGCCTATTCGAACCATGGGATTTTCCAAAGGAAATGGGCTTTCTGAATTCGCCAAAGGTTGCCTTGTGGGAGGCATCATGATCACAACAGTCTTGATCGTCTTTTTAGTCACAGGAAATGCCACATTCCATCGCATTCAATTTAGTATGCCATTTCTTGTATCTTGGATTTTGGTCTTGATCGGCTATATTTTCCAAACTGCGGCAGAAGAAATTTATATCCGTGGTTGGTTGATTCCAACTATCTCCTACCATACCAATGCCCTTCTAGCTATCCTGATCTCAGCTACTATGTTCTCCTACTTCCATATGAATAACAACGGTGCTTCTTGGTTCTCTACTGTTCATCTCTTCTTCTTTGGGGTCTTTACAGCAGTCTATGCCCTGAAACGCGGGAATATTTGGGGACCTTGTGGCTTCCACTTTGCCTGGAATTTCCTGATGGGAAATGTCTATGGTTTTCATGTCAGTGGCTTTGACAGCGAATCATCCTTGATGTACTTCACAACTTCAAATCACACCTTGATCACCGGTGGTGAATTTGGTCCTGAAGGGGGTATCCCGGGATTAGTGGTCTGCATCTTAGCTCTTTTATGGGCCATCTTTATCCTCAAAGATACCTCCAAGGAGCAAGAGAGCCTATATCCTGCGGCATTGAAATGATCTATGGATAAAAGGAACAGGAGCCATCTGTAGGCTCCCTGTTCCTTTTTTTCCTTGGCATTTTTCCTAAAAAGTGTATAATAGAACTATGCGGAGGTGGTGGAACGGCAGACACGCATGCTTCAGGCGCATGTGCCCCTTCGGGCGTGAGGGTTCAAATCCCTTTCTCCGCATCTTGGAAAGGTGGCCCAGCTCGGTACGGCACCGGACTCGAAATCCGGCAAGTGGATTTTATTCACGCGCGGGTTCAAATCCCGTCCTTTCCTTCTATAACAGAAAAGACATGAGTTATGAAGCTCATGTCTTTTCTGTTATTTTATTCCTGCTTCTAGAAGGCCATCTGCTAGGCGAGCGAAGTCTTCTAAGCTAAGAGCTTCTCCTCGTACAGAAGGTTGCAGGCCTGCAGCTTGGATCCCTGCTTCCAGTTTGGCTTTGATTTCTTCGGTCTTGCCAAAGCGACTGGTCAAGTTGTTCCAAAGTGTTTTGCGGCGGTGGACAAAGCTAGCCTTGCTGACAGAGAAGAAGAAATCTTCATCCTTGACGGCTACTGCTGGTTCTTCGCGACGGACCATCTTGAGGATGGCAGAGTCGACATTTGGTGCTGGCACAAAGACGGTGCGGGGCACGATAAAAGCTACCTTAGCGGTCATATAGTATTGGACTGCAATGGATAAAGAACCATAAGCCTTGGTGTTGGGCTCAGCTGAGATGCGGTCTGCCACCTCTTTTTGCATCATGACCACAAATTCTTGGAAAGGAATCTTGGATTCGATCAAATGCATGAGGATTGGAGTCGTAATGTAGTAAGGAAGGTTAGCCACCACCTTGATCGGAAGATCTGGATTTTTAAACTCTGCGATGTACTGGTTGAGGTCTACCTTGAGGATGTCTTGGTTGACAACCGTGACATTGTCAAAATCACGCAAGGTATCCGCCAAAATGGGAACCAAGCGGTCATCGATCTCAAAGGCCATGACTTCTGCCGCATTTTCCGCCAAGAACTCAGTAAGTGCTCCAATTCCGGGACCGATTTCGATGACATTGACCTGCTTATCAATCTCTGCCGTATCCACAATTTTTTGAAGGATGTTGGTATCGGTCAAGAAGTTCTGACCGAAGGATTTTTTAAAGGTAAAACCGTGACGCTCCAGCACTGCTTTGGTCACGCTATAATCTGCAATTCTCATTTTTTCTCTTTTCTAATCAGTTTTAGGGTAAAGGATCCCCTCTACTTCCGTCTTAATAACGGGCCATCGCCTCTTCGACTTGGGCCAAACAAATTCCAAACAACTCCAAGCGTTTGATCAATTGCTTGCCATTGCAGTAGCCGATGCGCAAGGCTTCTCCTAGATATTCCCGCCGTTTGCGACTATCGCTTCCCATCAACAGTCCAAGCCGCATCAAGTCGGTCTTTGTGATATCAAAGAAATTTTCATCTTCGTAAGACCCGACCAGTCCAGCTAGGGCTTTTTCTAAATCTTCAAAGTTCGCATGCTCCACTCCAAGAGAACGCCCCTTGGTCTTGGATTTGGGGACTGCTTCACCACGATTTAAAAAGGCATGTTTGGCTTGGGGCACCTCTTGCATAATGATCTTGCGAATGCGCTCGCCATTGTAGTCTGGATCGGTAAAGACAATGACCCCACGCAACTCCTGCAAGATAGCAATTCGTTCCAAGTCATCTTGATCGATCGCAGAACCTCGCGTTTCATAGGTATCCACCTCATAAAAACGACGGAGATTGGCTGTGTCGTCCTTGCCCTCCACGACAATCACTTCTGGTATTTTTCTTTTCTCAGTCAAGGCCAAATACCTTTCTTGCATTGTCATAGGTTGCCTGAGCCACTTCTTCTGTTGTTAAGCCACGTAGTTCTGCAATAAAATCTACCACATAACGAGTGTAGGCTGTTTTATTTTCCCGACCACGTTTGGGAACTGGTGCCAGGTAAGGAGCATCTGTTTCAACCAAGATCTTGTCTAACGGAAGGCCAGCTGCCGCTTCTTGGACATCTGTGGCTTTCTTAAAGGTCACCACTCCAGAAAAAGAAATCATCGTCCCCAGATCCATGAAGCGTTTAGCTTCTTCTAAACTTCCTGAGAAAGAATGCATGATCCCACCGCGAGGCCCGACTCCTTCACTCTTGATGATGGCATAAGTATCTTCTAAAGCATCGCGTGTATGCACCACAAAGGGGAGGTCCAAGTCCTTAGACAATTGAATCTGACGACGAAAAACCTTTTCTTGGACGTCTTTTGGCGCTGTCATCCAGTGGTAATCCAGACCGATTTCTCCGAGTGCGACGACTTTGGGATGTTTTAGCTGTTCAAGTAAATAGGCCTCCACTCCAGGAGTATAATCGCCCGCCTCAGTGGGGTGCCAACCAAGCGTGAGATAGAGTTCTGGGTGCTGGTCTGCCAAGGCTATTCCTCGTTCGATGGTTGGTTTGTCAAAGCCAACAATATTATGGGCAATGACTCCCATCTCTTTTGCTAGTTCTAATTCCTCTTCTTCTCTCCCTGCAAACTCTTCAACGTTGAGGTGAGTATGGGTATCAAAAATCTGCATGATTTTCCTTTTCTTCTGAGTTTTTCTTCTTTCTTCCCATTAGATACCCCCTTCAAGAAAAACTACCTCAAAAATGAGGTAGTTGTAGAATTAGCGAACTTTCTTGATGTCAATCATCAAGCCATTACCACTAGGCGCAAGCTCAAACTTAGTATGAGCAAGTGCGAATCGGTCTTTTACTAGCACATTCCCAGCTGGAAGTACTTTACCATCAACTATGAAAGCGTAGCCTGCATCACGAAGATACATCGCTGCAGTTGCAAGGTCAACGTTGAAAGCCTTGTGAACTTTACCGTTGATTGTGATGTTAGGACTATCATTCAAGTTGTAGATAGCGATGCGTGCTTCTTTTACACCTGAACGTAGGAAGTTAACGAAACCTTCTTGAGATTTCTTACGGAACTCAAGGGCTGCTTGTTTTGCCTTAGCATCGTAAAGCTCTGGACTTACACGAGTCAAGATAGTAAGGATAGTTTCCATAGGAGTAGTGATTAGTACCCCATTCTTTACTGGGTATACAGTTACTACACCAGAGTTTTTGAAAGACTCAGTTTCTTTTGCATAAGAAACTGCTTTGTTTGAAATAAATGCCCAGTTACATCCGTTCATAATGTTTTCTGCGTAACGGACTACTGCGTGTTGAATGTCCAAAGGCTCACGATCCATACGAGCCAAAAAACGCTCCAATAAAATTTGTTGTTTTTGTTCTTCAGTCATTGCTGTCATAGTCAAAATCCTCTCAAAAGTAAAAATAAATAACACTAAAAATACTAGGTCTTAAGATTTACACTCAAACTTTAGAAACCCACGACTGGATAAGTTGAAGTAGCCAATCAAGACCTGAATACATAACTCCAGCTACTAACACATAACCTATTACTAGAGATAGCATAACTCTGCGAGCAATCAAGGAAGTGTTAGCTCTGCGAGCATCACTTTCGTCTAAAGCCATTACCGTAACACTACCCATCGTCATAATAGATACCAAACTAATCTCAAAGAAGATATTACTCCTATCAAACAAGTAAGCGACAATTAAGAATATCGCCCATGCAAAGAATAGGATACCCACAAAAGCAACTAAGGTACGGAGAAAGACAATTAAGTTGAAACCGTCTACAGCTGTAACGTCTTCCTTAATTGATGCAAGGTGTTGACGTTGTTTTACAGACAGACCACTATCACCATTAGGTAAAACAATCTTATTTTGGGACTCATAAAGGTACTTGCGTTTAGACATACCCACTAGTTCCCATTCTTTAGGTAAACCATCATTTCCTAAATTGGTATCTATCTTACCTGAGTTAGAAGAACCGTCTACTGAAAGATCTCCAAACTCTTTTAAAATAGGCTCAATCATAGCAAAGTCATTTTTATAGCTACTTGCGTATGCACTACCTGAAGGTCTTACTGCTGACATAGTCCATACTAGGGTGGCTAACTTTGCATCTTTCAAAGATTTAAACTTCTCAAAAGAGTCAATCTGTTCTTTATACCCATAGTTTGTAAGATTTATTGGATAACTAACACCAGTCGTAGTAACTACTGCAGTACCACCTACATCTTTTACAGGGTAGGATGCGAATATATCGTGGCTTTTAAATTCTTCTAAAGCTGCTTTAGCTTGGGCTCTTGCAGAAACCTTAGGGTCAGAAGTACCTTTACCACCCTCAAACTGCTCTACAAAGGCTAACATCTTACCTAGACGACCACCTGAACTACGGTCTTGCATTTGTAAAAAACCATAAGCTGGTGGACTATCATATTCTGGAGCTTGTAAACGCTTATCCCAACCTGATTGACCACCTTCAAGCATAAATGGGTCAAAACCTGATTCAGAATTAGCTCGGGCAGTCATTGCTGCTGCAACTTCTTTTGATACCCCTTCTTCCCTGAGTGATAAGAAGAATGCCTTTGCATTTTCCTTCTTATCTGCAGGAACTTGTTCCCATGAGGAATAACCTGCGTGAGCTGTAATACTAGGAACTACAGTTGCTACAAGAAGTAAGCCAGTTACGATATATTTTTTAAAGCGATTTAATACACCCATAAGCCTACCCCCTTGATTTCTACTAGTGTACCTGTACCTGCCCTACGGAAAACCTCAGCCTTCCAAGAGTTACTAGGCAAAGCACCTACTATCATACCATCATTATTGACTAAAAGCAAGTCTTTTTCATCTGCCTGATAGACTCTGTAGTGAACTGGGTAGCGAGAATCTTCTAGTTCGAAGGTTACGTCTTCGACAGGTCTGTAAGCATTTAAGTCTGATACAAACTGTTTGTTTACAGGGAAGTCACCTAACTTAAATTTTTCTGGACTAGCATCTTTAGGTATTTCCTGATACTCTACTTTTTGGGCAAAATTATCTGAGAATACCCCTACCAATTCGGTTGAGCCATCTTTTACTAGCTTAAACCCCTGAAAAGACTCAGCTGTACTATCTACGAAGTCTTTATTGAAGTACCCAGCAATACTACCGTTAGGGTTCATTAAGTACCTTACGTCACCGTTATTTGCAGAAACTACCACAAAATACGAAGTAGCACTATAAACACTCAAAGAGTCTAAGCTAGGTTCAGATAATTTATAAAATTGATGAAAAGCTTTAATAGATTTTTTGTAACTATCTAGGCGCTCTTCATACCAACCTTGCCGTCATTTTCAAAGTAGCAGATTTGCTCGGTGTGTCACCAAAAGA
>ENA-OWNK01000659-OWNK01000659.1-metagenome-genome-assembly--contig:-NODE-659-length-15873-cov-6.309900_pt1 | contig 15873 bp, 10 predicted proteins | sample MGYA00245343_ERZ651121 | MGnify/ENA primary metagenome ERZ651121 (study PRJEB26857, sample SAMEA4031775) | metagenome | biome: human; feature: oral; material: saliva | place: Philippines | collected 2014... | reverse complement strand
AGTTTTTTATATTCTTGTTCATAAATGTCTTTAAAATCCTTTAATACCATCTTTTCTCCTTTGCTTATCTAATCATCACCTTTTATGATAATTATAACATAGTAATAAATCTATTTGTATTCGTTTACAAGCATAAAGACTATTACATTTTAAAATCACTTCTCCTTGTTTCTATGATTCTTATTGCGGATTTTATAGCATGAAATTCATCAATCAAGTTTCCAATAAGATTGTAATTTTGCCTAGTCAGTCTTCCAGACATTACTTTTTGAGAGATTTCTTGGAATTTAAACAAATGACTCTCTACACTTAGCAACATTTCCTTTGTATCCTTTAGGTAATACTTTCTTGCTAAATTTCCAACTTCTTCCTTAAATGAGTCAACATTATACTCATGAATGGTAACCTTATTTCCCTCCATAAGGATATCATTTGCTTCATAACAAGTAATAAATTTTTGTTCAAGTGTATTACATACAAAGATGACACCATAATCTGAAATGTACTTTTTAGCTTCTGGTTGTTGTTCAACGGACGAATCATAAACTGTTAAACTGCCAATTTGTCGCCCCACCCATTTAGGAAGTAAATCCGTACTCACCTGGAATCGTTCCTGAGCTCTTTGAACAAAATGCTCCGTCCATGTATACTGTGGTGCATAAGAAAGTCCCATACTCATTCTCCTTCCATTTATTATTGACTTAAAACTTCAAAAACTAATTCAACCCCATCAGAATCTATAATCACCTTATCTCCCTTATTAAGACGATTATTGATAATTAACTCTGACAAAGGAGTTTCGATCAGTTTAGTAATACCTCTCCGAATTGGTCTAGCACCATTCTCAGGATCGTAGGTTCTTGTAGCAAGCAATTCTACTGCTTTTTCTGTACACTCAAGTTCATATCCACTTTCCTTAATCATCTCTACTTCTTTTTCAAGTAACAATCTTGTAATTCGAAGAATTGTTGATTCCGAAAAAGGTTTAAAGGTCACAATTTCATCAATACGATTTAAAAGTTCTGGACGGAAAAAATTATGGACTGCTTCCATCGTTTGTTCCCGAATAATCTGTTCACAAATTTCATTCGTTTCAACCATTGTGAATCCAACTCGTTTATCCTTTTTAATTGCATTTAAACCTAAGTTAGAGGTTAAAATAATGATCGTATTTGTAAAATCAACTTTTTGTCCCATACCGTCCGTTAGAATACCGTCATCAAAAACTTGTAACATCAAATCATAGACTTTAGGGTGAGCTTTTTCAATTTCATCAAGTAGCACAACTGATTTTGGATTACTTTTAACAGCATTTGTTAAAATTCCACCTTTACCAAATCCAGCATAACCTGGGGGAGCGCCTATTAATTTTGAGACTTCATGTTCTTGTTGATATTCTGACATGTCTAGTCGAATGAGGTCATCTACAGATCCGGTTAATTCCTCAGACAAGACTTTTGCTGTTTCTGTCTTACCAACACCGCTAGTACCTAGAAATAAAAAGACTCCAATCGGTCGTTTAGGATTTCTAAACCCTGTTTTAGAACGAATGACAGCTTCCGCTATAGAATTTGTAGCATCTGATTGGTCAATAACTTTCTCAGCCAAAATATTTTTTAAATTAGAAAGACGGAGCAACTCTTGGTTATCTGCTTCTTTTCCAACCTTCATATCTTGATTTTTGACCTTAAGATTAGTTTTATGTTCCACAGCCTTTTTTATATCATCTTTTGTAATTTTAAGATCATAGCGAGTAGAAGTTAAATTATTACGTGCTCCCTGAAATTCAGTTAGTTTAAGATTAAGCTTTCTTCGTATTTCTTCAACAGCCACCTCGTTGTATTCAATTCCTTGTGCAACTTCCAACTCTTTCTTTAATTCGTCAACTTCATTTTGATAGTCTCTAATTAGAGTAACTTCTTGATTCGCATCAATACGAACCAGAGCTCCAGCGTTATCGATGATTGTAAAAGCAGAATCTGGAAGTTTTTCTCTTTTGAGATACTTTTTAGCTAATTTAACAGCTAACTCAATTGTGTCATTCTCAAAATTTGCATGATGAAAATTTTCATATGCTGGTGCTACCGTCTCAACAATTTTAATCGTATCTTCGATACTTGGTTCCTCTACCATTACTTTTTCAAACCGTCGTACGAAAGCTGTATCACCTGAAACATATGCACTCCATTCCATAGGGGTTGTTGCTCCAATAATTCGGAAATCACCACGTGCCATTAAAGGTTTTAACAAATCTGTTAGGTGTTTTGCTCTTCCTAGCATATGAACTTCATCAATAAATAAGATAACGTCTTTTTCCCGTTTCATCTCTTCTATGAATCTTTTAATACATTCGCTTGAAAATACTCCAAATGTTGCACTTAAGTCATTTAAACTAAACTGAAGTATTTTCTTACCCTTTAGAGACAAAACTTCATCTCTAGCAATACGCATTGCAATTCCATCAACTATTGCAGACTTTCCTACACCGCCATCACCTAATAAAACAACATTATTTTTATCTCTACGTGTGAGAGCAATCTCTACCTTTCGAATTTCATCATCACGTCCAACAACCTCCATTAGCTCCCCATTTCGAGCTTTTAAAGTTATATCTGTTGCTATATCATTTAATAGAGAATAGTCTGGATTTGATAATTTAGAGGAGATATGTGCTGCTCTTCTTTCTTTACTAGCTCTCTCTCTTTCAGCCTTCCCATCAGATAAATCTCGAAATCGAAACCACGAATTCGTAAAGACATCTAATAGGCCATCTTCAGAATAACTACTTCTACCAGTCGACAAATATTGTTTGTAAATCAGTTGATGCGCATTAGTTTCCTGCTCTTGAGAAATTCCTGATAAAAGCCAATAAGAATCGATTACACCATCAGGAGAATTCTGTAAGCGCATCTCTTCAGCAAAATCAAAAATCAACTTCAAATATTCAGAAATCGGAAATTCATCACACTCAGAAAGATAATACGAAGAAGAAGGCTCTTGAATAATTTCTACAGGAGATGAAGTAATCCATTCATGCATCACTCTCCTTTTAGAAAAATCTTTTATTTCGTCAGTTTCAAGAGTACAACGTTGTTCATTCCCAATAAATTTTCCTTTAGAATACTCTCTTAACAATTTACTTTTTGTCAAAGAGTAATATCCTAGAGCATACCCCATCCCCGTATCGCAAATGTCTAATATACAAAATAGAATATCCTGTGTTTCGATCACCTTATACTCTTTTTTAATAATCCGATGATTTAATTGTTCCAACGCAAGTTTTAATTGCCTACTGACTTTGTATTTAACAACATTTTTTTCTAGCATGAACTTTCTCCTTTTACAATTTTATTAAGCACCTTTTTGGCATCCTCGTTCAAATACAATACTTCTGAATATTCATCAAATCCAGAGGACCAAGCAAGGAATTTACCTTCTACCAATTTTTTTAGATCTGACAAAGATAATGAAATCATCTGTCCACCGTAAAAATTACGGTGATAATCTGATACTTCTTTAAAATTCTCTAACCATTTAATTTCGAAATCCTCTTCAATTCTTTTGCTACCCATCTCTTAACCTCCTTTATAATTCGTAACTTAATTATAAAAAAAGACATGGACATATTCTGTCCACGTCTTTTTATTTTTTATAATTATTTAACATTTTTTCTATGGAATTTTGTATACTATCTGCTAAACTTTGAGGATATAATACTGTGATTTCATCTTCCTGTCCCAAAATCCACCTCTTAAGTCCTGGAGTATCCTGAGTTTCAATTTGAACTATCATATTTCCATTATCACATGAAATAATTTCGTGATTTGGGAATTGATCAAAGACAATTTCTGGAATCCCTTTATAACGTAATTTTACTTTAATTTTTCTTCCCTCGAAAGCGTCCACCTTTTGATTTCGAACATCTCCATCTCGGTACTTACGCCCATATGAAATCTCTGGTTTTTTTACATGAGATTCACCAATACTCTCTATTCTATCAACACGAAACGTTGTATAATTCTCGTGTTTCAAATGGTAGGCAACCAGATAAAAATAGTGGGCATCATAATAGAGAGAAACAGGAAAAATAATATGGCTTTTGGCATCTTTTAACGGGGCTTTATATTCTATTTCGAGCATTCGTTCCCTACGAATAGCTTCCGATAAGTTCCAAATCGTGTCAATTCTATCCCTATCATTAGTCAATGACTTATAGTTTAAACGCTCGCTACTAATAATTGCCTCTACCTCTTTTTTTTCTTCAGTTGAGAGTAAATCTAGGAGACCTTGAAGCAACGAATTTAATTCCGATTTATTTAGTGCACGATTCTCCAAAAGGATTTTTGAGATTACCAAAATATCTTTTTTATTAAAGGTTGTTTTACCAATCAAACGGTAGGTATTATCAGAAGTATCGAATATTATTTCTAAACCTAAGTTATGATTTTCTTCGAGTATTCCTTTCAATCTACTTATATCTCGTTGAATTGATTTGGGATCAACACCAAACTCTTCAGATAATTTTGCTTTTAATAGTCTTTTACCAGTTTGTAACCGAAGAAAAATTGTTAATAGTCTCTCTTGAGAGTTCATATTTTACCAACCAATTCCATTATTTCTGTATAATTTATAGAATTCTTTATTATCTACAGCTAAAAGCATAAATTTATTCTTACTTTATTTTCTCACATATTCCCCTAAGGTTTCCTGAACTAAATGTTTAAAACTACTGTTACTTATTCTTTCATCATTTTTACAAAAATTTCGCCCAAAATACCCTGATTGACCATTATAATCCTTTTTCCTGACAGTAAAAAAGAATTCTTCATGCAGTGCGTTTATGATTTGATTTATTTCGTCTGTTGTGAAATTCAAGTCTTGTTGTAAAACTTTAGATATAGTAGGTAACCAAAAAGTATCAAATCTTCTAAATATAAATGCGGGTTTATGTTTAGATAACTCTAAATATTTAACGATTCTCCAAATAATCACTCTTGCACTTAACAAATTAACTTTACTATCTGATTCAATCAGTAGATTTGTAAAGTTAGTTGCTTTTTTATTATTATTATAAGTATAATTTGGATTTTGACTTCTGAATGGGAAAGCCTCTAAATTAGCTATTTTTTTTGACATTTTTTCTAACTCACCCCACTCATCAGTCAAATCTTGAAGAATATTCTTAAAAGAGCCTTTTTTATTTAAAAATTCTATTATAAAGTGTGGAAAATAGTGTCCTAGATAATAAGTATCTTTATTTGAACAAGTTTGTTTTACAATTTTTAATTCATTAAATAAAATACTACCTGTTTCACTGACATCTAAGATATGTTTTTTGATATACTCATTAGCATCTCTTCTCAATTTACCTTTATCGTCTAAGATATTTAATGAGTCGTCTCCACTCCCCAATTCTCTCGCTTTTTCATAATATGTACGAATGCCATCTGACTCCTTGATTTTTACTTTATCAATATTTGGATTCACCAAACATAAAAATAATGTTGCTTCATCAATATCTCCTTTTATATGATTGGGCAATCCGTACCTAATGTTAACATCTGTACTTTCAGGTAAATCTTCCTCAATATCCAACCAAGAAAAATTGTTATTATTAGTTTTTAAAGCCACATTAAAAGATTCTATCATTTTTTCTATATTAGAATCATTCCATGGGCTATACATATCGAATAGTTCCGAAGAGTTGTTAATTTTACCTACTTTATCATGATATGTATCAAGCAATGTTTTTAAAGGTTCTTTTAGAGTGTTTTTTGTTTGTTGTTCTGACATAAATCTATCCTCACTTTTTTACAAATATTCTTCGATTAACATCATTATAACACGAGTTATAGACAAATTGTGTCCACTTTATTAATATTGTTTAAAATTTTTTGTTTACCTTTTTCTTTAATATAACTTTCCGAAAAACAAGTATTTTCCGGAGAAATATATTAAATTGTACAGAAAAGCATCCCGTATATAAATACGAAATGCTATCAATAAATGCAAATATGTTCTAGCGCTTATTATATTGTAACGCTTTAGGAGCTTTTCCTAAGTCTGGTTTTTTGAGATTTTATTTCATAAATGTTTAAAATACTTTACTACATATGTTTAAACAAATATGTGATTTTTCCTAAGATTGATATTAGTTTTTTTATAAGATTAATCTATTTGAATTGTTTCAAAACTTGTTTTAATTCTTCAATATTTAGAACTCGTTGATAGTCTACATTAACGCCGTCACTTCTTAGTTGGTCAAAAATTTTTCTTTGTGACTCTAGTTCAACCATAGTTAAACCACTTGCGTCACCCATATTATTATAACCTTTTGTCTCAACAATCGCATTTAATCGCTGTGCTCCATCACTATCCTTTAAAATATACAAAAAGTCAGGACTTGTTGTTGAGCCTAAGTACGTTGGAATTCTTATACTTTCCTTTGGAATTTTTCCAAAAATTGTCGCTTTAAGAGTTTCTTTACTTGTTCTTGTGGCTTCCAACTCAATTACAGAGTCATATCTAAATCTATCATACAAGTGATTATTAGGAACATCTTCCTCTAGTTCCATGCTCCCCAAATAACCTGCCACAACTTCCTTGGTTGGTTCTCCATGTTTATCAAAAAGTATAGTACCTGTTGCAATATTTCCAGTCGCTTTATAAGAATACTCAACATCTTGTTGAATAATTCTTTCTTTAAATTTATTAACTATCCGAGATTCTAATTTTGCTGTAAAAGCACTTGCAGTTATTTCACCTGATTCAAGATACTTTTTCAAGACTTCATGGATTATTTTTATATCCACTGAGATATCATGATTTAATAATCGTATAAATTCCCCGTATTTTATACTCTTTTGTTTTGAACTTGAAATATTTATATTTGCTTTTTTAAACCTTATACCATTACTCTCATCAGACTGCATATTATGAATTACCGCTGTAATTTCATCACTTGTTTCTAACGACTCTTTTACTGATTCATCAAAAAACTGTTTTAAAATTTCAAAGGGAACTTCATCCAGTTTCAAAATGTATTTTTGTGTAATCTGCTGCCAAATATCCTTGATCTGATTAAGATTCTCTTGATTAACAGAAACAACATTTTGTCTTTGGTTTTTACTCTTTTCTATAATACCTTTTTGAACTGAACCAAAGATTTTACTATATTCCTCCAGCATTTGTTGACTTTTTTCTTCAATTATTGAATTATCATCATCAATGTAGCCTTTATCAAAAAGTTCATCAATAATTCTTGTATATCTAATCCCATTTAATTTTGCATATTCGGTAACCTTTTGTAATAGGTCAAAATTAATTTCCTGAAGGATTTCTGAGTTAATATCTTTTTCTAGATTATTTGCAAATTGTGATTCGCTGTAATCAACAATATAAGTTAGTTTAAATTTATCTACTTCATTTGGATTATCAATTCTTGTTCCGTTCAAATCAATCGGCAACCTAAGTCCCCGTCCAACTTCTTGAATTTTTGAATTTTCGGAACCACTTGACCTTAATTTTACAATTGTAAAAATATTAGGATTATCCCAACCTTCTTTCAGTGCCCACTTTGAAAAAATGAATCTTAATGGGTTCCAAGATCCATCTTTATTTTTTAAAGACGTCATTCCTTCTTTGTCACCAAGGATAATCTTAGTCTCGGCTTCTATATTCTCATCAGAATATAAATTGTTTTTAGCAAAATATCCTGCTGAGACACCATTTTTTGACTTATCAATGTTCTCAATACTGTAATGTAAAAAATCTATATATTCTTCATCTGTAGAGGTTCTGTGATTTTTCTTCTTCATTTTTTCAAGAGTATCAGACATCATTTCTTTAGCTAGTTCCAAAATTTGATTTCTGAGCGTCCCAAATGCACCTTCGTCTGTTAATATCTCGTTTGGATTATCAACAAAAAAAAGAGTTAGTGGTTTAATTTTCGTCGGTTCACGGTAAAAAAGGCGCTCCTCTTCTTCAAAATGACTCTTTAATGCTTGTAATATCATCGCATCTCTTAAACTATCAGAAAACGTTCCTGGATACAGGACTTTACCAATTTTTATCTCTAGGTCATTTGACAACAGTAATCTTGGAGGATTTGTTAGTTTTTCAACTATCTTCACATTTCCCTCTATTTCATCAGACAATTTTAAAAGAGCTTCACCTTTAGAAATACTTATTTCTGTTTTCTTACCCTCAGAGCGTTTTTCAAATTTTGCAGAAAAATTCTTTACGCCTCCTTCGATACTAATTAACTTAAAGCTATCTTCTTTACTGTTTTTTTCTCCAATAACAATTGGTCGAACTCCTTTTATTAGACGTTTATTGAATGCAGTTGACGATTTTAAATTATAAGCTAAATACTGATAGTCTTTTCCGTTTTCTACTTTGTTTGAATCAGGAAATGTGGCTCCTATCCTAATAACAAGTTGAGGATTAATATTTTCAATCATTTCATTAAACTGAGTATTATCTCTTCTCAATAAATGAGGTTCATCTACTATTATGACTGGTCGTACAGCACGTAAAGAATCATAAGGTCTAGTAGAAGTTCCTCCCAAGTCATCACCATAGTCATCTCTTTTTAGTGCTGGAGCTGTTAACATGTGGCGATTAGTTAATAAAACATCAATTTGTCTTTGATTTGAAGTTGGGAGTACAAAATCTGGAATAGCATTTGGAATTATTGGTCTTCCCTTCATATTAGGAGTTGAATTTAAAGTATGACAAAAGAGCCGTTTTCCATCATACTCTTTCCTAAAATACTCACCAGTATATGAAGCTGTTAAAAAGTTCTCAGCTCCAGCTTTTATTGGTCTAGTCGGTACTACAACCATAAATTTGAAAAGCCCTAAGTTCTTATTAAGCTCATACATCAATTTTGTATAAACAAAAGTCTTCCCAGTTCCTGTTTCCATTTTTATGTCAATAATAGCTGGCTTATCAATGGTAAATTTTGCAACTTCATATTTTGTATTTAATGGTTCTAAACCATCCGGTACATTATCTCTTATATCTATGGCATTTTTTTCTAGAGTTTCTAGATTTGAAAGTATTGGATTTGACCTATTGTCTTTATCTGGAATTGACTCTAATTCCTGTATCAAGTATAAAAAATTATTTATCGCCTCAGTTTGATGTTCCAATTCTTTTAATTGGTATGCCATACTAGTACCTCTTTGTTAATTTTATTCTTTCTTTTCTTCCTTCGTCTAATACCTTAAGGTTTGCTTTTAATGCTTCAATTTGTGAGAACGTAAATGAATAAGCATAAATAATAATTTCATTGACGGGATTGTTCTCCAAGTCTATTAAAAACTCAAAAAGTTTATTCTCAGATTCAGAATTCCATGCATCAGAGATCATATATAATTTCCCTCTATCTCTTATATAAAAGGCTTTATAATCGTTAAATGTTAATTCTGAAACCTTTTCATCAAATTTATATGCATCGTCAATCATCCAACTATTTAGAAGTACTTCCTCTCCTGAAACTCCATGTGATGAAAATTGTGACACCATCGATAATTCATTTGTAAAAATCTCCAATGCTGTATCAGAATAGTCCTCAATTTCGCCTAGTGTTTTTTCTTGAATTTTTTGAATCCAAAAACGTTTAAAACCTAAATCAGCTATGTTTGCTTTATCCACTTGTTGTAATTGAATTCCAGCTTCGATATTACGGCTAATAGCTATTTCATCCAGATATAAGGGGCGATTAATCAACTCAAGATAATCAATTTGGGTTTGGATTTTTCTTCTTTTCTCAGCTTTTTTTGTACCTGCCAAAGTCTCCTTTAAGTTCTCATCCAATTGTACAAGAATGAAATTTAATTTCATTTTGTCTTTAATAGATTTCCTCATTACAGCATGCCCAGTTGTTCCAGACCCAGCGAAAAAATCTAATACAATGTCGCCATCTTCCAAACCTGCCATATCCATTAAGCGCATAATAAGGTCGGTTGATTTAGGGTAATCAAAAACGTTTTTACCTTTTGTAATTCTTTTTAATTCTTTTGAACCCTTCCCAGAAGAAATATCCAAAATCATATTATTATACTTCTTCTCATCTTTTAAATCATCTGGCATATATTGTTTCTCATAGAGTGTATACTCGCCAGTATCTTCATCAAGGACAAATTCCATAAGTCCTTCTTCAATTTCTCTTAATAACCTCGTTTTTTCATGTCTCCAGCGCCCATCTGACCCATCGGATCTTTTCGGATATAACTCTTTCCCATTAGGAGCTACTACTGAGAAATATAAATTCGGTCTATCTTCACGTCTATCATTAGCACCCCATTTTCTAGCTAGCACCAATTTGTATTTTTTCTTTTTCTTATCATCATAATATCTATAATCATTTTCATCAACTTTACCAATAAAAGTCCCAGCCTCAAAATATTGTCTATTTTTTGAAAAAACTAATATGTGCTCGTAACTCTTGGTGAAGTCCCTCGTATCCTGTCCACCTCCTTTTCCTTTCCAAATTATATCAGTTACAAAATTTTGTTCTCCAAATCTATCTATCAATAATTTTGTTAGATTAGTTACCTCATTATCATCAATACTTACAAATAAAACCCCTTCTTTTTTTAATAATTGGAATGCTATTTCTATTCTTGGATACATGAATGTAAGCCAAGCAGCATGTGAATTTTTCCCATCCAAAGCAAAAGTTTTTTCCGCTTCTTCTTCTGATAAACCAATTTTTTCTATTAAATCTTCTTTTGAAAATGAAAATCTATCATTATAAACAAAATCTTCATTACCAGTATTATAAGGAGGGTCCAGATAAATCATTTTTATTGAGTTAGAATATGCATTTCTGAGATGCAACAAAGCATCTAAATTATCACCACTAATAAAAATATTTTTACTATTCTTATTTTTTTCATCTTTGTTATGTTTTAAATCTGGTACAATGCTTGATAAAGTATCTAAAGATGAAATATATTTAGCATAGTCCTTTCCAATCCAATTAAAGGAGTACCCGTTTTCGCTATAATTTCCTTCTAACTCAGAAATAAATTTATCTAGTTGAAATTTTCCTTTTTGAGAAAAATCACCATCTGGACTTTCCAAATCCTTTTCAAAAAACTCAGGTAATAACTCTCTCAATCGTTCTTCGAAACTTAACTTATACGATGAAGATTGATTCGCTATAATTTTTTCCTTTAAATCCGCTCCCATTAAAACGTCTCCTTTTAAATTATATTTTTTAATTATACTACAATTTTTTATTTAAAATACACTTGAAATAACAATTCTTTAGTGCCCCATAATTTCCAAAAATTTAATATCCTTCTGAAAGTTTTTGGCTACAAAATTTAAGAAACTCATTTTGAAAGTTAGTGTTTAATTTTAAAAAATGAATTTCATCATTTATATTTTCTCTTACTTAGTATCCTTCGCTTAGATATAATTAAGTTCTTATTTTCGTCATCAGAATGTTGTAAGTTTTTATATTCCATAAGCCATGATAAAACTATCGGGATAAGTAGCGAACTGGCTATGAATTCCAAAATTTCTGTACTTTCGTTGGACATTCTGGTAAGAGGGGAGATTCTATTGAATGCAACCAGACTAATTGAAGCTAAAACAAATGAAATCCTAAAAAATACAATCATTACTTTTCTATCAGATAAGTTACAAAACCAAAATTTTATTTTCTTACCTGTTTTATATATTCTATATATAATCAGTAACATATAAAATAATACTCCAATTAAAATTTTATACAGGTAGTAGACCATAGAATATATAACATCAATAATAAATATAAAAATCATTAAGAACAAAACAATTGATCTTATTTTATTTTTTTTAATATAAGAAATAGTTAGAGAATTTTCCTTATTCTCATGATGCAAACGTTCAATTCTATAAAAAAATTTTATTGTTTTTTTGCCGAAAATTAAAGTAATAATCTTAGATACTAATTGAAACAGTAATTTGCTGAATTCAAATAATAATAATCCCGATAGGAATATAGAAAGCATCGAAAAAAGAAACAAGAAAATTAATAAAAACAAATCTGAAATAAACTTATTTTGAATAGTATTGAAATAACTTATAAATTTATCAGGAACTTTATAAGTGATAACCATTGAAATAGCAGAAATAAAACCTAGTATGTTGTTCCATTCTGAATTGGATAAATCATTATTTTTAAAATTTCTTAGTAATTCAATGATTTTTTCAGAATAAAAATAACCCTTATTGATGTTGTCCATCAATACTGCGATAATTATTATATATGCAATATAATGATTACCTTTGATAAAAAAATATAACATCATTAAGAAGCCACAACTAAAACTGAGTATTGAAATAATTGCTTTAATACGTCTTTCCCAACTAGAAATATAATTCTCAGTGGAATTCTCAAATTCTTTTGTAATACGATTTCTATGATTAAATATTATTTTTATAGATATAGAAATAATTCCAGGAACTAAACATATACCTAACAAAGATCGAAAAAATAGAAAATAGTTCATCAAATACCCTAATTTCTTGTTATCCTTACTTGCTTAATTTATACTAAATAAAGTGCATAAAGCAGAAACTCAAATTTATAATTTTTATTAATTGTATTAAGATCCACGTAAAATTGATCTTATACAAGAGCAAAATCATAAATACCCATTATAATTAATTTATAAAATTATTTTAGCAACCAAATGAAATATAGATTCTATTACTATTTTTGTAGTTACTCAACTTCCTGTATACTACCTCGTAATAATGATAAAGATCTTTTTTAGAACATTTTTTAAAATCGAATTTCACTTATTTTATATCTAAACTCAATACATACTTTCATCACTTGACAAAAATGAAGATATATTTTTACTATTCCAGCATTTCAAACAAATCAATAATATTTCTACCTATACTTAGTTGAAATATGGAGTTCTGAAACAATTAATTCAAACATTGAACTTAGATTTTAAACTCTCCCTTTTTACTTCACCAAAAAAATTAAACTGATAAAATGTTCATTTTTTTGAAACCGTCACCATTGGTCTTGTAATAGTCCAAATTCCAAATGTATTATCTATAAAATTATATCATAAAATGGATCTAGTTTGATTCACGAAATAACTTTTAACAAAAAGCTACAACCATAATACAAACCTCCTTGAAATCATTTCTTTAATTGGAATAAAATTTCCAATAATAATTCCCACAACTCGAGGGTCCTCTTTATAATAAATAAAAATATCATTGTGTTTTGAGTTAAGTGAAACTAATCTTAATCCATATTCCTCATGATATACTCGTTTAATGTAGGTCTAGCGATTGCAGACTACGTCATAAACTGCACCATCATAATCAACTCCTGTCTCACGAATAAGATCCAAGGAGGTATTTAAATATTTGAATTCCATCGAGTCTCCAGATACCCATGAAGCAAGATCATGTGACAGTTATTCATCAAAACAGACAGAGTCATAGGTCGGATCTTTATAAACCAATGATTCCAACACCTGCAGCTTTTTTCATAAACATGGCACTCATCTAGATTTAGCTGATATCTATATGACATCCTTACATTATTCTTTATAGATTAGGTTCCTGCTGTATCTAAGTTGGCTATCCTTACCTTCATCTGGAAAATAATCTTTTGGAGTATTTATAATCTGCTCCAACGGCTTTTTCCTCTAAATATCATTTTTACTCCACGTCTAATACTGAATATGCTTGATAGTTAATACCTAATTGAATCGCAATTTTCTTTTGTATTACCTCAGTTCTTTTTACGAACTATTAGTTTGTCTGATTGTAAGTCATTTCCATCACACTAAGAGTAATTCCAGCTCAGCTTTTTGTTTTGCCTCTTTATCTGTCATCTTGTCCCTGTCCCAAACATAAGCTATAGATTTTCCTTTGTCATAAATGAGCCATATTTTTAGATTTTCATAGGAATTCTTTATTGATTTCCAATTCTCCTGATTTAAAAGTTCAGGAAACTCTCGACTGGTAACAAAACTATTTTTGTTCACAGACTGCTCTATCCTCTTGAGAATAGAAGCTTGATAGTAATTAAACTCCTTAATAATAGGATCTCTGATCCTGTGAAACAAAAGTAATAGTGACGCATTTTCCCCCTCAATATAAGCCTCAATGACTTGTTTAATAGTATTATCTCTATCAGGATAATACTCTCTAAGAAGATCCAAAAGTCGAAAGAACAAGGCCGGTTTTGAAACATCTAGGCTATTCTGAATATCTTGGAAAGTATCGCAACTATAATAAATTTTAGATAACAAAACAATGTCAGGCATTAAGACTACAGCTGAGAAAATATTCGCTTCTCGCTCGAGTAGGTTATCCTGATTATCAATAGATTCTGCAAAATAATTACCTTCATGTCTAAGAATGAAATGTCCTAGTTCATGACAAAGGGTAAAATTTCGCTTCACTACAGGATTATCCCTTTCGTAAGAAAAACTAATACCTAATTTATCAATAACCGTTAAGCCTTCAATCTTGTGATTAGAGAAGTGGTGACTGATTACCTGAATTTGATACTTCTGAATAAAATGTTGTAAAAAATAATTGAAATTATAGTTAAGCAATGAAATATCATTATCCTTCATGTACTGATATAGTACATGTTTTGTAGACTTACTTATTCTTGTATACAATTCATCCAAAGAATAATACCTCCTTTAAGCGTAAATTACAAAACTAAACCTATTTGGTTGAGTTTATTATATAAAAAGAGTGGACAGTTGTCCACCTTTTTTATACTCGTTCTAATCAATTTAATCTATGATAGTTCATAGGATTTTCAGTACAATTTTGACTTGCCGTTTGCCAAGCATTTATCAATGAGTCTGAGCCCATATACGATGAAAATAACTGCGAAAAGTAATGATTTGAAAAGTCAATTGCTATTGGATCATATAATCTATCAGTGTGAACAATCGTTTCATTTGATCTAATAACTTTTCTCCCTTGAACAAATTCATAAGAGTAACAACAATTTAAAAATATTACATTAAAATAATTGTTAAATTGTGTTAATTTTTGACAAAAAGCATGAAATCCCATATTAGCATCTGAAAATTGTATATAACCTTTGCCGCTATTTACAATGCCTCCATGACCAGCTATATGTAAAATTTGAATATTAGGAAAATCTTTTAATAGACTATAAAAGACATTTGTGGTACAACCATAAATTGGTACAATAACAAAATTATTATTGGTATTATTATTGGTATTATTATAAGTTCTTACCAAATTTATTATCTTTTGTATCTCCTGTGAGACTTTTATTTCTACATCCTCAAAGTCAACTAATCCTAGTGAAATTATTACTGGTTTATTAGAAAGTCCATTTCTAACGAATTCTATTTCATTCAGTTCTTGTGCAACTAATGTTATAGATATATATGAATTTACAACTTTTCGCCATTTTGTTGCTGTTCTAAACTTGCTATTATCAACAAATTGGGTTAGGTTGATCAACAATGAATAACTCAATGACTTTAATGTTAAGTAATTATTTCTTATTGCAAACTTCTTTAATCTAGTCACGCTATCTAAAATAGAATTGCTCTTTATTTCTGAAATCTGCCTATCTAAGTAAGTTTTTGAATAAACTTTTTACATAGATAAAATTTCCTTGAATATTTAAAAGGATTTAAATTTACCGGCGACATTTACATAATGGATGAAGGCTCCGTAATATTTCCGCAGGAACCTCTGTTGCGCATTCATGCCGATTTAATCGAAGCGCAAATTCTTGAAGGGCTTATCCTGAACATAATCAACTTTCAAAGTTTGATTGCAACAAAAGCGGCGAGGGTATGGCTTGCAAGTAAATGCGCACCGATAATGGAATTC
>ENA-OWNK01000655-OWNK01000655.1-metagenome-genome-assembly--contig:-NODE-655-length-15906-cov-4.932055_pt1 | contig 15906 bp, 13 predicted proteins | sample MGYA00245343_ERZ651121 | MGnify/ENA primary metagenome ERZ651121 (study PRJEB26857, sample SAMEA4031775) | metagenome | biome: human; feature: oral; material: saliva | place: Philippines | collected 2014... | reverse complement strand
GAAATCGCCAACACGGAGCTTTAGGCGAAGTGGAAAGGCAAAACGCACTTTTCAAGGAACGAAAAGAACATTTAACCCCAATAGTTCGCTGGGTGGGTATGGCTGTTGTGCGCTGTTTAGCAAACTGATTGTCTTGATTTTGAATGCGTAGTGCACTAGCCCCTCCTTGCTTATGACACAAAAAAGGACTCGAAACACGTTCGAGTCCACTCCTAATAACCAATAATATCTTCGTAGCTAAAATATGTACTATCGTTTGGAGCAACAACCATCCGCAGCCCTCAATAACATTGCGCTTTATGGTTTGGCAAGCAACTGGCCTTCCAGGTCAACATTTACCTGGGCACTGTTTACTTTTGTGAGGATTAGTCCTCTGGCACAGCTTGTAAGCACCATGTGTGGCACCATCACACCTCCCACATTGCGATAGTCTTCGTATCTTATCACTCCCGCAGGAGACGTGGTTTGCCTTATTAAGCCATCTTTACACGACACGCACAACACCAATTTGCAGCCCGACTTATAGTTTGCTTGCAATTCATAGCAGGCTTCACCATCCAAATCTTTTTTGCCAATAAGTTTCACCATCGACACATCCGACGCTTTCTGATTGACGCAATAATCGAACAATGGGCCCAAAAATTTCGACCCTATGATGTATGTTTGAGCCATACCATCGGGTAACTGCTCGGTGCGTGGCGTGGGAGTGGAATTAAAAATCCATCCTTGCTCCCCATAAGCGCATACCATCGATGTACCTTGAGGCGACTTAATGCGCTGATAATATGCCACGCCAGGCACCAACAACGTGGTGACTTGCAGTTCGCTACCCTCGGTAACAACCGTTTCTTGCAGTTGTAACGACTTAACTTTGGCTGCAGCTTCCTTTCCTCCCAGTTGACGAACATTATTTATACAGATGTCGTCTACGGTCTGTGCGCAAACACTCGCCACGGACAAAGCCAACGAAAGCATTAACGTACCTACTCTCTTATCAATACTCTTCATAACCCTAATTTACCTTTAGTAACTGAATGATCTATAACTGATTCTTGATACACATACAAAAGAAACCGCCAAAATGCCTTCACAGGTTGTCTTAATCACTTCTTTGAGGCATTCGGCGGTCGTTTATCATCCTAAATACCTCTGGTGCAAAGTTAGGCGTAAAAGCTTTGTAACCAAAAGAAAAGTATATAAAATAGATTAAGCACATATACAAAAAAAGTAAACACGCTTTCTTGTTTTAACATATATTTACCGTTATATAACAACCAAAAAACACCAAACCATGTGTATTATTATGCGTAATGTAACAGAAATATTGTATTTTTTGACCAGAAACGATGCAAAATCAACGATGGACTGCCGAATTAAATACGTTAAAAACATTATAAGAATAGAAAAGAATAAACACATTGTATCTTGGTTTTATAAGACAAGAAACGCAAAAAAGACTCATTAACGATGAACAAAAAACAGAAAATAACTACTATAAGAAAGCAATTTGTTGCTAAAACTTGACAAAATGCATGCACAACGCCTTACTTCGTATATGCCTCTATTGTGGATTTCTATATATTTCGCCATATATTAAAGCACAAACCGACTATTTTTTTATATATATACAAACAATATACATCGGGCAAGGTGAAGGCAATAAAACATTCTTTTCGTTCTCCGTGAGAAGTGCGTTTTCGCGCCATGACAATGTACGAGCAAACTCGACATTGTTCATTTGGATTAACGAAAACATTCTTTTCGTTCTCCTTGAAAAGTGCGTTTTCTCGCCATGACAATGTACGAGCAAACTCGACATTGTTCATTTGGCTTAACGAAAACGTTCTTTTCGTTCCTTGAAAAGTGCGTTTTCTAGCCATGACAATGTACGAGCAAGCTCGACATTGTTCATTTGGATTAACGAAAACGTTGGCTTGCCTTCATCTAAAAAACATTATACAAAACACTGCACGCACATTGTTACTGGCTGATATTAAGTTTTACCTCCAAACAGCCGTTAGAGCCGTTTAGACTTTGTACATTATTGAGCACCTTGCAGACTAATACTCGATGGCATAAGGGCACCACAGCAAATGAAGAACACAAGCAATGTGCAGACTAGTAAACGAAAGATAAACAGAAGACAATGAAACCCTTATAAAACATGTGATTATCGACCTTACGACCGTTTTTGATAAAAAATAAAACAGCATTAAACGCACGACAATATCGAAGTATATATTTTGCGAAATGGAGTTAGAAAGAAATAAAACACTAGAACATCGCACATGTTTAGCATAAGAGTTTTGTCATCTTCTTTTGTTAAACACAAACGCTTTGTTTTACAAAACTTACATTCTAAGACAACCCCTTCTAGCGAAAAAAGAGAGTCAAAAGCACGTTTTTTGCCTTATTTTTAGCCTTTCACAATTTATATTTTCACCAATTTTGAGAACCACAACCGCATTTTGCACCTTTTTGTCTTTCTATTTTACCGTCAACTACTAATTTTGTTTCTTCCTTAAAACAGCTATTTGCAGCTAAAATTCCACTTTTTCACCTCTTTTTTACCCTAAACAACGGCAATTTTATCAGGCAATAACCTTCAACAGCAAGACAAAACATGCAAATTTATGCATTCCGCCTTGCGTTTAGTGGCATTTTTGGGTGCATTTAGCAGCATTTCACCTCGCGTTTTGCTGCATTTTACCTTGTGTTTTGCTACACTTAGCCTTGCGTTTTGCTGCTAAACGCAGGGTTATTTGCTGCAAATAGCATAACATTTAGCGCCTAATGACCCAAAGTTTGATTAGTTTTACATTTCTATGCAATACAAATACAGTTTTGTTGCATTAAAGACCCACCCCTTTTCTTACGCAAAAAACCTTCGTGAGAATTGAGTATTTTCAAGCGAGTGAGCAGTTGGTGAGCAGAAAGGGCACTCACAATGTTAAAATTCTCGCTGAATATTTTACACGATAAACACACATTGCTATCTTAAGTCCTATAAATAACGAATAAGCAATTGGGGGGATAAAAACACTAAGCACCGAGGAAGAAAAGCTAAACATAAAGCCCAAAACAACAAACAGCCCCAAATCGGGAGTTAGACCGCTTATCACATGGATGATAGGGCTTAAATTGTTTTCAATACATCTTTCGTTTGCATATCGGCAGATTGCCTATCCTATGCTTGTACCGTAGAACCCTACGCCTACAAGAATAAGACAGGCAATCTGTTAAACAATACACAAAATCTAAACAGCTATAACGACTGGTCTGAGTTAAAGCCATCGGCCAACATAAGAACAGACGTTTTTCATAGCAGATTTGCGCCAAGCGTGCACAACAAGACAAGGAGTTTTGCCCAATGCCTGTAAACCCAGTCAAACACGCCCAGGGACGTGCACTAACTCAAGTTGTAAGTGTGCACACTAGTGCCTTGTGCAGCGGGCAAATAGTTAATTCCCCACCAGCACATTTGCAGAAGCAAGAACGACACAATGAGCATATAAAGTGCAGGTCGCATATTATAGGGGCGCGAACGGCGGAAATGCACATAACACAAATAAGCAAACCAGGTAACGGCAGCCCAAGTTTCCTTTGGGTCCCAGGCCCAATAATGCCCCCAAGCCTCTTTAGCCCAGAACGCCCCCATGAGCATGCCCAACGTCATAAACGACAAACCCACATACACAAGGTTATCGGTGATATCCATTTCGTCGGCAGTGCAAGGCGTTTTCTTGATGAAGAGCAAATAAATAGCCATCACCGTGGCAGCGCCCAACAAGGCATAGGCAAACATATACACAATAACGTGGGGTGCGAACCATGGACTTTGCAAGGCAGGCATCAACGTTTTATTGTGTATTTCGGGCTTCAGCACATTGACCATTATAAACACCGTGGCCAAGATGGTGCTGAAAGACAATATCCACTTATAGCGCCAACGCAGATAAACCACCAGTCCGGCAAAGGGCAAGAAGAGCGAATACCACAGGCGCGTTTCGCCCATGGTGCGCAAAGGTGGCCGTTCGAGTGAAATCCACATGGCAACAATGAAACTAAAAAACACCAGCAGGCCTGCAACAGTGGCACTAAGGGTGAGCGTTTTTTTATCTTTCCAGGCTGCATAAGCGCCAGTAGCCCATAGCAAAACGGCCACTAGGGCGAAATAGGGGAAATGGTTCCAACTCATTCTTTGGTCTCCTTTCTGCGTTGTAACGACAAAAACATAAACACAGCTCCGAGCATCATCATGCCCAAGCCCACATATACATAGGGCAACCAGGGGTCTTTAACCAGCTCTAGTACACTGGTTTCGCTCCATCGGCCCATCGATGTGTCGTAAGACAATTGGTAAACCTTCCAGCCTTCAACACTAAGGGGGTGGTTAACCTCGATATCGGCAAAGGCGTGCAGCCCAGCTTGGGTCATCAGTTCCACACGCGAGATGTAGCGTTGTGGTTCGCGTTCGGGCATGGCGATGCACACTTTTCCGTCTAAGCTAAGCACCTGATAGGGAAAATGGTAGCTACCACAAGTAACCCAGCCCGTTTTGGTGATCTTTCCATCTGGAGATGTGGCAGTGATGTTCAATGCAATCATTGCTCCCGAGGAATGCCAAGGCAGGTAGTTGGTGGTGTCGCGGGTCATTAAAGGTGCTGCTTCTTCAATGCGCTTATTAAGTTTTACGGTCCATCCGTGCAAGTTTCCTGTGGTAAAGCTACTATCAACCACCACGGTGATAGGCTTATCCTTGGGGATGGGGTCGCCCGTTTTACCATCAACAAGCATCAGTTTAGGCGGATATTCATAGATTTGAAAATCCTTTAGCTGTATAGCCAGTGGCAATTCCACTTTTTTTCCAGTCTCGTCGGTGGCTCTCCATTCGGGCGAAGTTTTGTGAATGGTCATGTTAAGACGTTTCATATCGGCGTTACCCAATGTGGCACAGAGCATCACGATGAGCAAACCGGCATGATTGAGCAGAAAGGGCACATCGCGCCACTTAAAACGCACAGCCTTAGCGATGGTGGCTTGAGCCACAATGACCGACACCCAGATGTAGACGAGCACAAAAGGCCAAAACGAAAGCATGCGTGTAAGTCCCAGTGGGTCGGCAGCTTGATGTCCATCGGGCATCTGTCGGGTTAATCCCATGATGGCAGTTAGTGCTACGGCATAGGCGAGAGCAGGCACAGCCGATGCATACGAGGAGAGGAATTTGAAGGAATACACCTTGTTGCGGAAAGCATATACAAGGGCCATGGCGAGGAGATAGCCTGCCAGGATGATGAAGTTGACGGGAAATGAAAGGTTGCTCCATGCTATTGGCCCTGCGCTGAATTGCAACAGTAAGCCAACTAATACGAGTCCGGCTCCAACTGCGAAGCCTTCAACCATCTTCCATGGTCGTTTCCACATAATGGTTTATCTTTATTATTTAGTTTATTATCGTTTTATTATCAGTGGGCAAAAGTCATATAGACAAGGTTGTTCAGTTTATGGTAAGAAGCATTGTGTTGTCGCATTGGCTTGCAAAAGAGGAACTTTTGGCTAGAAAAAACCTTCTAGAGAATATCCTCGCATGCAAGCGCCCTAGGATATAAGGCCTCCAAAAGCAGATATCTGCACCGAAGCAAACGCACCTTGCACCATGCCTAAGCAAAACCCAAACGCCCCATTATAGACACTATAAAGGAGTTGAGGTCTTGTTAGAGACCTTAACCCCTTTATTAGAATGTTATGATAATTCTATGTTACTGAGAAAACCCATTAGCTAAAAGCTTACAAGTCGATAGCGCGTCCTGCAGCCTTAGCTTTTTTAATCCACTCGGGCACCACCGTATTGAGGAATTTCTCTTTATCGCCTTCCTTCTGTTTCATATCCAGTCCGATGTAAGCTTGAGCCTTACCCTTAGTAGAGATGTCGGGCATTGGCACATCGCCAGTAAATCCGTGCACTGCAAGCACCTTAGCAACTTTGAGTCGCGCCTGATTAGCGTAGTCAAGACTATGAGAAAGGATACGTGTAATTTCTTGAGGAGCGTGGAACGAAGCACCGTGAGAAGCCACTGCAAAATCCCAACGCCATTGGCTCTTGCGCAAGAGGTCGAGAACGGGTTTCATTTCGGCCTCGGTTGCGCCCTTGTCCCATGCGAATTTGGCCTCGATGTGTGCGGTAGCCAATTCGTTTTCTACGCGGTTACGTATCTCGTTGCACTTGCGTTGGCGTTCGTACACGTTCTGCCTAAGCGTTTCTGCACTCTGACGGTGACAGGTTTGGCAGGTGCGTTCGATGTTGGCCAAGGGGCTCATGATGTGGTGGTCGGTGTATTTAACACCACCCTTGCTCATGTAAGGCATGTGGCAATCGGCACAAGAAACACCACGTTGGCCATGAATACCCATCTGATGAACCTCGTAACCAGGGTGCTGAGCCTTAAGAATAGGCGCACGGCTTAGTGCGTGTGTGTAGTCCTTATAGTTCATTGCATCGTAATACTTCTCCATCGCCTCTACCGTCATACCGCTGTCTTGCGGGAAGGTGAGGTATTTACCTTCGCCCTTGAAGAAGTATTCGGTGTGGCATTGCGCGCAAACCAGCGAGCGCATCTCTTGGTGCGTGGCCTTGTTCACGTCTTTGCCAACGCGTTGCCAGGCTTCGTACAAGGCCGGGCGTGCGGGTTTGAGGTCCATTGTCTTAGAGTCGTGGCAGTCTGAGCAGCCCACGCTGTTCATTATCTGGTCTCCCCACTTAGACCAAGGTGCCTTATAGAAGTTGGCCACACCCTGTTCTTTCATCACGCGTGGCACATCAGGACCTTTACAAGTCCAGCATGTTCCTGGCTGCGGCTCTTTGCCTTCGGTTACTCCGGGGGCACCTGTACGTAGTGTTCTGCGCACATCTTCAACAGCATGTTGGTGTCCACGGGGTGTGGCGTAGTCCCACGAGAAAGCATAGCCAGCCCAAAGAATCACCATGTTGGGGCGTTGGGCAAGCACGTCTACGGCTTGTGAACTGTTAAATTCGCTTTTGAAAGTGGTGTCAGCGGTTTGTTTCCACGTTTCGTATTCGCGGGGGAAGTCGCTTGCGAACTTCGAGTTTTCAGATACGATACCCTCCATAGGAGTCTTTCTGTTGTTGAAGATGCTTACCACTTCGGCCCTGCGCTCTAAGAGCGACGATACGAGAAGGCCCAAGATGAAAACGACAACCATTGAACCTCCGAACAACAGCCATCCTTGCCAACGTTTTAATTGCTTTGCCATATCTTAATTGTTTTTAGTTTCGGGTTTCATAATGTTTGCCCCACACGCAGAGTTGGGGCGTTAATAGAAGCGAGCGTGTAATTATTTGCCTTTTTTTCCGAGCATACCTTGCAACCAATCGGGTACGGGCGAATCGGGTAAAGGCACTTGAGCATTGGGTGTAGCCGAAAGAGAGTTCATGCCCCCATGAGGCACATCGCGGTGGCAATCCCAGCAAGCCATTCCCTCCCCACGCTTGGCCATCATGTAATTGATGCGTCCTGTGTGCACAAACTCTTGATTGAGTTGAGAATGACAGCGAATACAGTTATCCATAATCACGCCAGCGCTAGCATCTTCGGCCGTAATTACCTGTCGTTCTTTGAAGGTAACAAACTTGCTTACATGGTTCAAACCATCTTTAGCTTTGAAGAAATACTTAGCAAAAATGTTGTTGTGCGGCACGTGACAATCGTTGCACGTGGCGTCGCGAGCGTGAGAAGAGTGCATCCACGAGGCGTAATAAGGCGTCATGATGTGACAGTTTACGCACGCCGAAGGGTCGTCTGTGAGGTAGGTATGCATTCTTAGGAGGTACATAAAGAGTCCGCCTAAGCCCACAACCACTCCCCCTACCACCAGGAGGAAAACCTTTTGGCGGTAGCTGAATGCCGATAAGATAGATTTTAGCTTGTCTTTTATCATGTGCGCTATATTTTCTTATCGCAAATTTAGCAATTAAAACGATAAGGAAGCATATTATATAGCAGCTATTTTTATATTGAGGAGCAAGTTTAACATGCATTAAGAACAAAACTTTAAACCTAATTTAACGCTAAAATCCTTATAAATAAGGATGTGTTCAAATATGTGTTCGCACACAGAAGAAATGCTTGATTTTACATTTTTAAACACTTGTAAATTACAGTTATAGTGCAAGATAGCGTAAAACGGGGGCTAAAATACGGCTTTCGATAGGCCTTATTTTCTCTTATGCGCACTATTGTTCCACACAAGAAAGGGCACTTTGCCTCGTGAGAAGGAACAAACGGACGAGTGAAAGACAACGAGTAATTGTATGGCGCGTTGAAAGAATGAAGTAATGAGCATGCAAAGAAAAAACAAATGCAAAATCGGGCTAAGTTCATTGCCTAGAATTTAGCCCGATTGTGCGGTAATGTTATGCTTATAACTGTTTGTCAGGATAGAGCGCTTGCCACCAAGAAGGATTGTTTTGCAAGTAACGCGCGAACCATGCAAAGATGGTGTTCTGCCACTTTATGCGCTTATTATAATCAACGATAGAGTGGTTTTCGCCATTAACAACAACAAAAGCAGTGGGGCGTCCCAAGAGTTTGAGAGCCGTGAACATCTGGATACTCTCGCCAATGGGCACATTGGTATCTGCATTGCCATGGAGGAAGAGCAGAGGGGTGTGTATCTTGTCGGCATTGAACAGCGGACTTTGGTCTACATAAAGGTCTTTACGCGTCCAAGGATAGCTGTTTGCCATCGACACCTCGCTGTAACTATATCCCCAATAGCCCTCGCCCCAATAGCTGGTGTGGTCGCTAATGCCGGCATGCGATATGGCTGCAGCGAAGATATCAGTTTGCGTTTGCAGGTATTGAGTCATAAATCCACCATAGGAAGCACCGATACAGCCCACGCGTTTAGGGTCGACATAGGGGTGAGCCTGAAGGAACGCCTTGGTTCCCTCAATAATATCCTCGGCCACCCCTTTACCTGCGGTGTTAACATGCCGCGAAGCATGAGCCTGACCAAAGCCAGCCGCGCCACTGGGGTTGATGAGATATACCACATAACCCTGAGCAGCATAAAGGTGCAAGGGGTAGCGGCTTTCGAAATAAACACTCACGGGCGAACAACCACCATAATAATATACCACCATGGGATATTTTTTATTGGGGTCGAAGTGAGGAGGAAGGAAGCAACGTCCTGAAATAGTATCGCCACGCGAAGAAATAAAGTTCCATGGCGTGCATGTTCCTAAGTCTACATCCTTTAGTTTTTGTTTGCTCAGATCTTCGAGCAAGGTGCTTTTTCCGTTGTCGAGATTAAGCGTATAAAGTCTATCCGAATTGGATGCACTTTCGCCATACCACACAGCAACTGGGGCGTTATGGGCGAAAGCCAGTCTTGTTACGTAGTCTTCGGGTACATCGAAGCGGGTGAATTTATTGGTTTTGGGATTAAAGCGGAAAAGCTTTTGCATGTCTTTATCCAGTGCAGTGAAGTAGATTTGGCCGTCTCGTGGGTTCCACAAGAAGTTTTCGATACTGGGATTAAACGTTTTGGTGATGGGCGTAACAGCCTTATTGGCCACGTTGAGTAAGAACAACTGATAATCGTAACCATTAGGTGTGCTACCTTCGGGTACATTTTTGCCTACCGAATTAAAAGCTTCGGCAGTGCCTTTAACCACAATTGCAGACGCATCGGGTGAGAAACGAGCCTCGGAGAGGAAGCCTTCATCATGAGCCACGCATGTAACCTGCATGGTTTTCACATCGAGCTTATAGAGTGAAGAAACAGTTGTGGGGCGTTTTTCCAATCTACTGCGCGACACCATATATAATATATAGCGGCCATCTGCGGAAATATCTTCAAGCGACACATTGTGATAGCCAAAGGTTAGCGGTTGGGCCAGTCCGGTTTTCAGGTCGACCAACGACAAGTTCCACCTTGTTCTCCATCCAGGGATTCTGTCTTCGGGTTGGGTTATTTCGTAGATATCAGCATCTTCTCGTGGTCCTTCTTGCGAAGTGGCCAAAATAAGATACTCGCCATTGGGTGCTAGGGTGATAGTTCCTTCTCCAACGCCCGAGGCCAAAGCCTGTTCTTGTCCTGTGAGCGGGTCAACAGCGATGAGGTCGCGCCCTTTAGCCCCCTTTCGGGTGATGTAAAAGCGGTTAGTTCCAGGAATCCAGCTCATGGCCTCATCGGTTTGTCGCATGATGTTACCCGTTTTCAGGTCGGTTAATCTCCACATATATCGTGTATATCCGCCATCTTTCACATCATAATAGTTGGTAATAAGAAATCGTCCGTTGGCCGAAAGCCCCAAGCGATAATATTGCAATCCGTTTTGAATGTCGCCCAATGTGAGTGTACGGCGTGTGTCAGTGTTGACCTTAACACCATCTCCAGCATTGGTAACCTTGAGAGTGGGCGTGTAAGTAGAGTCTTTCTCACTTAAATATTTTATCACCACGCTGTGTGTTTGTGGCAACAGCGTAATGCTTGACGGCGAAACAACCTTATTGTCTACATAAACTTGATAATGTTTCAGCCCCTTAAGTTCAACACCCAACGTGCAATAGCTAGCATTTTGAATATTGAATTGCAATAAATTAAGAGCATACTGAGCGGAAGATGTAGGCAATTTTCCTTCATTAATGACACGCCCTTGCTGTGCTAAATCTAGATTTAGGGGTGTGTTGAGTAACGACTCGGCCGAGAAAGCCTTTTGTTGCGCATCGACGCTATCAACCAATACAGGCTGAGAGAGGTCAAATGGTCCAGCATAGCGAAACGTTTTCACGTCCACATCATTAGCCATGCCAATTGAGCAACCCATAGTTAGAGCTGCAAAAAGCAATGAAGATTTTAGTCTTTTCATTTCTAGAAATATTTAAGCGCTTATATATTGTTTAGTTTTCAGTATCTGCAGCATCGACAATTTTGGGTCCACGCACTTTGTCTCCTGTTTTCAGACCACTTAATATTTGGATATCCACGCCATCGCTAAGGCCAGTTTTCACTTTCGTACGCGTGTAAGTAATCTCTTTACCCTTTCCCTTCACGATATAAACATAAGTATCTTTTCCATTAAATTCGATGGCACTTTCGGGTACAGTAAGCACATTGTTGGCTGCTTGCAACACGATTTCGGCATTAGCACTATATCCACTGCGTATATTAGTTCCTTTTCCCACCTGCACTGCGGCTTTAATTTCAAACTGGTTAGCACCATTAGTCTCTACAGCTTTAGGCGAAATGTATTCGAGCATGGCCGTAAACTTAAGGTTTTGCAAAGCACCGATAGTAATTTTCATGGTCATGCCCTGCTTAATGTGGCCCACTTCGGTTTCGTCGATGTTACCTTTAAATATAAGGTCGTTCATATTGGCCACGCTAGCAATGGTTGTACCATCGTTGAATGTATTGCTAAGGATAACCGAGTTGCCCACTTTCACAGGGATATCAAGAATAATTCCCGTGATGGTAGAACGGATAAGCGTTGAACTAGCTTTGGCATTGCTCTTTGAAACGCCATCACGCACCACCTGCAAATTATCGTCAGCGGCCGAGAGTTCTTCTTTTGCTTGCTGATAAGCCTGCCTTATCTTCTCGTATTCTTGCGCAGCCACGAGTCCCTTGTCAAACAAAGTTTTCTCCCTTTCGTATTCGGCCTTAGCCTGTTCCAAATTGATATTGGCCAATCTAACACGTGCTTGTGCCCCGCTAAGCTGTCCCATATCAGGAATAACTTTTACTTTGGCAATCACATCACCCGCTTGTATGGGTTGTCCTGCCTCTTTCATAATCTCGGTAATGATGCCCGAGATTTGTGGTTTCACGTTTACTTCGTTGCGCGGTTCTATGCGTCCCGTTATCACAGTAGTTTTTTTCAGGTCTTTAACCGTGGCCGTAAGTTCGGTGTACTGTTCGGGTTTGGGCTGGGATTTGACCCAAAGAAACACGAATGTGCCTATAAACACGGATGCGATAAGCACTGCCACAAATATTTTTTTCTTCATAACGTCTTTCCCCATGTTAGCCTTTCGTGTTGCGAAGGCGTCGTTGTTGGGGTCTCCTTTGTTTATGTATTATGTGTTGTTATTTTTGTTTTGGAAAAATATCTATCGGTTATTCCATCGGATTATCATTCGTCTCGCATAGCATCCACAGGCTTAATGTTCATTGCACGCAATGCAGGAGCCAATCCAGCAAGCACACCCAGCGCGCAAAGAAACAGCACTGCTCCCACAGCTGTGAAGAAACTAATTTGGTAATGGGCACTAACAATGCCGTCGGTGGTGCTTGCCAATTCGGCCATTTGCAATACCAGTACGGTGAAAACAACACCCGACATGCCCGCAACGCTTATCAATGTGATGCTCTCGGTAATAATTTGCATGAGAATATTATTGGGTGTTGCACCTATGGCTCGCCTAATTCCTATCTCGGTGGTGCGTTCTTTTACCGTTACCATCATGATATTGCTCACCCCAATGGCGCCAGCCAGTAACGTACCAATACCTACAAGCCAAGCCAAGAAGTCTACACCCTTGAACAAACTGTCCATCATCCCAAATATTGCCTCTACATTAATCACAGGCATAGCCTTTTCGTCTGTTGGGTCTAGATGGTGTGCACGAGCCACAACCGTTCTTACCTTGGGCACAATGTCAGACACCTTAATCCCAGGTTTGCCTGTAAAGCACAGCATATTGATGGTATCGCCCATGGCGTAGGCATCTCTCATCACTCCAATTGGCACAACAACAGACTCTTCGGTACTACCATTAGCGTTCATTGTTCCCGAATTATAATCCACGCCCACAACCTTAAAGAACACCGACCCCACACGAATTTCTTTACCACAAGGGTTGCCGCCTTTAGGGAAAAGCGTTTTATACACTTTTTTTCCTAGGATGCACACCTTTCGTTTCTGCAAGTTATCCAAGTTGTTAAGATAGCGTCCGTAATACAATTCGGGAGTTTCAATCTCTTGATAGTTTTCGTCCAGCCCTTTAAAAGCACACGAAACCTTCTGGTCACCATACACAGCCGTATATCCCCACTTAGTAATTAGGGGCGTAACGACATCTACTTCGGGTATTTGTTGCTTTAGTCGCTCAATGTCTTTATAGGATAAGCTCCAGCTTCTGTCTTTCTTCAAACCATCGTAGGGCTTTGTTGTGTTCTGGGTGATGAGTACTCCCGAGTTGTTTGCAAAGCCTTTGAAGTTAGACGAAAGCAATTCGCGCAAGCCTTTGCCACCGCCTAATAACGACACAAGCATGAAAATGCCCCAAAATACGCCAAAACCCGTTAGAAAGCTTCGTGTTTTGTTGCGTGATAGGGTGTCGAGTATTTCTTTATATCTGTCGAGGTCTATCATTGTTTATATTAGTTGTCGAGATAACGAATGAACAAAAAGGAGGATATCAACCAGTAAGCTACAGGCCATGAAACCAAGTTAACTGTTGAAAAGAAGTTTAATTTTACTTATCTAGTCCATCGATATAGGTTAGAGTAAGACTTATCATCCCTTTCTTGAAGGCAAGTCTCCGCCCCACTCCACGCCTCTTTAGTTTTTCTTCCTTGTTCAGTTGGAGGTTAAGCAGTATCACTCCATGGCGTTCAACGCTTCAATGGGTCTTATTTTGGCCGCTTTACGCGCTGGTATAACGCCAGCAATAGTACCTGCAATAACAATGAGCAACGTTGCTTGTATGCAAACGCCGAAGCCCACAGTGGGATCGACGAACATTTTCTGTTGAAATGCACCAGCATCCATCGTGGTATTGCCCAATGTTGCATCCATATAGAGGTTGGCACCGATACCTAGCATCATGCCAATATAGCCAAATATGAGGGTTATGATTACGCTTTCGGTAATGATGAGTTTCAAAATAGACCAAGGTGTGGCACCAATAGCCTTGCGAATACCAAACTCGCGTGTTCGTTCTTTTACTGTAATAAGCATGATATTGCTCACGCCCACGATGCCACTAAGCAGTGTAAATATGCCCACTATCCACAATGCTGTGCGTATAAAGCCCATTCCCGTATTCATTTTCATACTCTGGGTAAAGCGATTCCATATCCATACCGACTCTTCATCATCGGGTGCAGCATCGTGCAGAGCGTTAATTTTATGGCGATAAGCATCTTCGAAGGCTTCGTTTTGTGCTTCGGTCTCCAGTCCTTTAAAGCTAAAAACTATCTGGTCTGCCTTATCTCCTTTATTATATATGGTGCGAAGTGTTGTGAAAGGAGCAAACGAATTGTTGCGGAACATACTTTCATCATCGGAATAGACACCCACCACTAGAAAAGCGAGGCCGTTAATGGTCACATGTTCTCCAACAATGTTTTTCCAATTCTTCCCCACCAGTCCCTCGGCACGACTTTTACTCACCACCAACACCCTGCGCTGCTCTTCAATATCGGTTTGGTTTATAAAGCGTCCGCTAAGCAGTTCGCGTTTATTAATGTCTATTTCGTTGGGATAAACGCCCATTAGCGAAGCTGTTTCATGGCTATCACCCAGCCCCATTGTGTGATTTCCCATATCAATTTCTGCGCCAACAGTTTCCACATTCTCACCAAATTGGTCGCGCGTTACGTTAAAGTCTTTATCATTCAGTTCAATGGCGCGGTCCTTAGGCAGCCCGTTATACTCTTTACTAGTATATCCTCCAGCCACAGCAATCGAGTTAGCTAAAAAGCGACTCATGTTTTGCGTGCCAGCGTTAATAAGTCCGTTGCCTGCTCCCAACAAGAATATGAGCATAAAAATACCCCAAGCCACGGCAAAGCCAGTAAGTGCCGTGCGCAGTTTATTGCGTCGGGTGGTCGACCATATTTCTTCTAAGAGCGTGTACATAATTCACTTTTGCGGTTAGTTAGTTAAATGTTATGATTGTTTCTGACTTATTTTTTGTCCCTCATCAACAATCAGCCCATCTTTTATTCTTATGAGTCTATCTGTTTGTTCGGCTACACCAGGGTCGTGCGTAACAACCACCGTTGTAATACCTTCGTTTCTGTTCAAACTAGTAATTAGTTGCATCACCTCCACACTGGTTTTCGAGTCGAGTGCGCCCGTAGGCTCGTCGGCAAGTATTATTTGTGGCTTGGTTATTAGTGCCCTAGCTATGGCCACGCGCTGCTTTTGTCCGCCCGACATTTCGTTGGGATAGTGCCCGGCCCATTGTGCAAGCCCCAATTTTTCCAAGTATTCCATGGCCAAAGTGTGGCGTTTTTTACGTGAAACGCCTTGATAAAACAATGGTAGTTCAACGTTTTCAACAGCAGTTTTAAAACCAATGAGGTTGAAAGATTGAAACACAAAGCCTATCATATGGTTGCGATAATAGGCTGCACGACGTTCAGTAAGGTCTTTAATGAGCGTCCCTCCCAGTCTATATTCACCAGTATCGTAGTTGTCGAGAATGCCAAGAATATTAAGCAAGGTAGACTTTCCTGAGCCCGATGCGCCCATGATTGAAACAAACTCGCCATCGTCAATGGTGAGATTGATACCTTTGAGCACGTGCAACGGCTGTGCACCAAAGTAAGTTTTATTGATATCTCTTAGTTCTATCATATTTATCAGACGTTAGGCGAGCTATAAAAGTTGCGCTTTCGTTACATTTTTCTTCTTTCGCCAAACTGATGGCGCAAAGACTAATAACTGATAATGCTTGGCAAAAATATAAAAAAAAGACAAGCCACACAAGAACATTAACCATAAAGATTGTCATCAACCTGTGCTTTATTATTGGTTAACGCAAAAAGGACTTCTGCGAGCGCGTCGCAAAAGTCCTTTGATGGTAGTGGATAGGGGAATCGAACCCCTATGCCAAGATTGAGAATCTTGTATCCTAACCGTTA
>ENA-OWNK01000653-OWNK01000653.1-metagenome-genome-assembly--contig:-NODE-653-length-15991-cov-9.804593_pt1 | contig 15991 bp, 5 predicted proteins | sample MGYA00245343_ERZ651121 | MGnify/ENA primary metagenome ERZ651121 (study PRJEB26857, sample SAMEA4031775) | metagenome | biome: human; feature: oral; material: saliva | place: Philippines | collected 2014 | study... | reverse complement strand
GAGTACGGTAAGGCGACGCTGACGTGGTTTGAATTTGATTTTCGAAGAGTATTACTGCCCTTCATTTCTTATTAGCTAACTTTATGATATAATGAAAAACGAGGTAAATTGAATGAAAAGTATAAAATTAAATGCTCTATCTTACATGGGAATTCGTGTCTTGAATATTATTTTTCCCATCTTAACTGGTACCTACGTCGCGCGTGTCTTGGACCGAACTGACTATGGTTACTTCAACTCAGTTGACACTATTTTGTCATTTTTCTTGCCCTTTGCGACTTATGGGGTCTATAACTACGGTTTACGGGCCATCAGTAATGTCAAGGATAACAAAAAAGATCTGAATAGAACCTTCTCTAGTCTTTTTTATTTGTGCATAGCTTGTACAATTTTGACTACTGCTGTCTATATCCTAGCTTATCCTCTCTTCTTTACTGATAATCCAATCGTCAAAAAAGTCTACCTTGTTATGGGGATTCAACTCATTGCCCAGATTTTTTCAATCGAGTGGGTCAATGAAGCTCTGGAAAATTACAGTTTTCTCTTTTACAAGACTGCCTTCATCCGTATCCTGATGCTGGTCTCTATTTTCCTGTTTGTCAAAAATGAACACGATATTGTTGTCTATACACTTGTGATGAGTTTATCGACACTGATTAACTATCTGATTAGTTATTTTTGGATTAAAAGAGACATTAAGCTTGTTAAGATTCACATAAGTGATTTCAAACCGCTCTTTCTCCCTTTAACAGCCATGTTGGTCTTTGCCAATGCCAATATGCTCTTCACTTTTTTAGATCGTCTCTTCCTCGTTAAAACAGGGATTGATGTCAACGTTAGTTACTATACCATGGCTCAGCGAATTGTGACCGTTATAGCTGGTGTTGTAACAGGAGCTATCGGAGTGAGTGTGCCTCGTCTCAGTTACTATTTGGGTAAAGGAGACAAAGAAGCCTATGTTTCTCTGGTTAACAGAGGAAGTCGAATCTTTAACTTCTTTATCATTCCACTCAGTTTCGGACTCGTGGTTTTAGGACCAAATGCTATCCTACTTTATGGTAGTGAAAAATATATCGGAGGCGGTATCTTAACCTCTCTCTTCGCTTTTCGTACGATTATCCTGGCCTTAGATACCATTCTTGGTTCCCAAATTCTCTTTACAAATGGCTATGAAAAACGAATCACAGTCTATACAGTCTTTGCAGGATTACTCAATTTGGGCTTAAATAGTCTCCTCTTTTTCAACCATATCGTGGCTCCTGAATACTACTTACTGACAACTATGCTATCAGAGGCCTCTCTACTTGTTTTCTATATCATTTTCATCCATAGAAAACAACTCATCCACTTAGGACATATCTTTAGCTATACTGTTCGATACTCGCTCTTTTCACTTTCCTTTGTAGGAATTTATTTCCTGATTAATTTCTTGTATCCCGTGGATATGGTCATTAATTTGCCATTTTTGATTAATACTGGTTTGATTGTCTTGCTATCAGCCATCTCTTATATTGGTCTACTTGCCTTCACCAAAGATAGCATTTTCTATGAATTTTTAAACCATGTCCTAGCCTTAAAAAATAAATTCAAAAGATCATAGGAGTTTAGAATGAAACAACTAACCATTGAAGATGCCAAACAAATTGAATTAGAAATTTTGGATTATATTGATACTCTCTGTAAAAAGCACAATATCAACTATATTATTAACTACGGTACTCTGATTGGGGCGGTTCGACATCAGGGCTTTATTCCTTGGGACGACGATATTGATTTATCCATGCCTCGAGAAGACTACCAACGATTTATAAACATTTTTCAAAAGGAAAAAAGCAAGTATAAGCTCCTATCCTTAGAAACTGATAAGAACTACTTTAACAACTTTATCAAAATAACCGACAGTACGACCAAAATCATTGATACTCGGAATACAAAAACCTATGAGTCAGGTGTTTTTATTGACATTTTCCCTATGGATCGCTTTGATGATCCTAAGGTTATTGATACTTGTTATAAACTGGAAAGCTTCAAACTTCTGTCTTTCAGTAAACATAAAAATATTGTCTATAAGGATAGCCTTTTAAAAGATTGGATACGAACAGCCTTTTGGTTGCTCCTTCGACCTGTTTCTCCTCGTTATTTTGCAAATAAAATCGAGAAAGAAATTCAAAAATATAGTCGTGAGAATGGTCAGTATATGGCCTTTATCCCTTCTAAATTTAAGGAAAAGGAAGTCTTCCCAAGTGGTACCTTCGATAAAACAATCGATTTCCCCTTTGAGAATTTAAGCCTTCCAGCACCTGAAAAATTTGATACTATTTTGACACAATTTTATGGAGATTATATGACCTTGCCACCTGAAGAAAAACGCTTCTACAGTCATGAATTTCATGCCTACAAATTGGAGGATTAGGATGCAATATTTAGAAAAAGAAGAAATTAAAGAAATTCAACTAGCCCTGCTAGACTATATTGATGAGACTTGTAAGAAACATGATATTCCTTATTTTCTAAGTTATGGAACCATGCTTGGAGCTATCCGCCACAAAGGTATGATTCCCTGGGACGATGATATTGATATTTCCCTTTATCGTGAAGATTATGAGCGCTTATTGAAGATTATTGAAGAAGAAAATCACCCTCGCTACAAGGTTCTTTCCTACGATACATCTTCTTGGTACTTCCATAATTTCGCATCGATTTTGGACACTTCTACTGTTATCGAAGACCATGTTAAGTACAAGCGCCATGACACCAGTCTCTTTATCGATGTCTTCCCAATTGATCGCTTTACAGATTTGAGCATTGTCGACAAGAGCTATAAGTATGTGGCTCTTCGTCAACTGGCTTATATCAAAAAATCACGCGCAGTTCACGGTGACAGCAAACTAAAAGATTTTCTTAGATTATGTAGCTGGTACGCTCTCAGATTTGTCAATCCGAGATACTTCTATAAGAAAATAGATAAGTTAGTTAAGAATAGTGTTGTAGAACAGCCGAAATATGAGGGAATGGTTGGAGTTGATAAAGAGGGAATGAAGGGTGTTTTCCAAATAAATACTTTCAAAGAGTTAATCTTAACAGAGTTTGAGGGAAGAATGTTACCAATTCCTAAAAATTATGATGTCTTTTTAACCCAGATGTATGGCGATTACATGACTTTTCCTTCAAAAAAAATGCAGGAGTGGTATAGTCATAGTATAAAAGCTTTTCGCAAGGTGGAGAAGTAATTCTGTTTTATGAGAGAACAAATCTTGTGAGTGTCTATTGAGGAGATTAGGACATTGATATTCTTATACAAGCTTGGACACAAAAAGGAGTTCTAGTTTACTAAGACCAATTTTTTATACATCAGCAGAGAATATTGCAAATTGTAGTCTGTAGAGATGGTGAAGGAAAGTGTGATATACATGAGGAACATAATAATAAGAAATTTAATATTATTTAGTTTTCTTGTATGTCCTTTAAATATGGCTGCCAAATTATCCGCATCCACTTTATTAATGTAAAATCTAAGTCAGGGAGTTATACTATTCTTTTAGAAAGCTAAGGGTACTTTGTTTTAATTATGTGACTATTGATCCTTCTCGCTCCGTTAGGTGCGCGTCGAAGGTTATAGCCTAAAAACTTCAAATGGGATACAATAAAGTTGTTTCTGTAAATCGAAAAGTGAAAAAATATAGTACAAAAGTCTCATAGTTTATCGTACACAAAGTGGCGCTGTAAGTATCACATCTTATATAGACGAAAAGTAGTCTATAATCAATATCGAAGTAGTTTAAGCGAAGTATTTCATCGCTTGTGTAGTTATAAGGAAGTTGAAATTATAAGTTAGATTATGTACATATGTCAACTCTTTGTAAACTGTAGTGGATTTAAGAAAAGCTAAGATCGAGAAAGGACACATTTCGTCCTTTCTTTTTTAAGTACGACGGGCATGTCGTGCATCTGAGGTGTAAGTCCTCCGTGGGCACTCGCTACTGGTGAACCCAATAGTGATTCCCAAGCCTGACTATCGTGAGGTAGCGGATTAAAACGGTCTGGGGATAGAACGTTTTAAGTCTGACGCTAGAAATAAGAATAGTTAGAGGAAGGGATCGCGAAATCGTGGCTCTATGAAGATGATGATTATTGGTCATACTTGATTAATAACAGTCATTTCAAGAACATATAAATAGAGGTTAAAGTTATGAAAAAACTTTCATATATTAAATGAAATGGTTTGCATTTGTGAGAGTAATAGAATATAATATATATGAAAAATAATTTTTTGGTTTAATGAGGAGTTCTCTATGTTTTTTAATCGAAAAGGAATCAATCAAAAGAATTGGCGGATGATAAAGAAAGGGAAGCATTTTCTTTTTGGGTGCACTCTTTTTTTGGCTACAGGAGCAGTAATGATACAGAATCCATATCTTGTTCATGCTGATGAAAAGGTTGCATCTCTGAATGATTCAACTAAAGCCAAAGATGAAGATCCGAATAGTGACAAGGTTCCAAACGATGTGGAAAATCATCCACAGGTAGAAAATCATGTTAAAGAATCAGATAAGATTTCTGAAAATGTGCAGGAAGATAAAAGTGTTGAAAAGGCTGTAGAGAATACAGTCAAAGCTGTGAATAAAATTGCTTTAAATGAATTAATTGAAAAGATTAGGAACAGTGATTTACAGACTAAAACAGTTAAATCAGTTGAAAATCTTAATCTCTCTTTGTCGCGTGCGCAAGCAGTCTTGGATAAGGAAGGTGCTAGTCAGGATGAGATAAATAAAGAAGTTCAAGTTCTGTCGGATTCATTTGCTCAACTGGAAGAGAAAAGCAACGACATAGACAAAAAAGAAAAGCAAGCAGATAAAGCAAACGATAGTGATGAAAAGAAAAATCTTTTAACAGAAAAGATTACCAAGGTTCAGGCTCTTGTCTCAGAAATTAACCAACTAGCAGGAGAAATCAGCTATGAATTTAGTGAATCTGAAAGCAAATCTCTTCAAGCATTTGGTGATTTGTCTGAGGAAAAATCCACTGATAGTGAAGTTGATGGTGCTCTAAATGAAGCGAAAAGCCTCCGCAACAAAGTGGCTAATAGAGTAACTCGCGCACATTCTGGGAAACGTGACCCCCGTAATGGAAAACCGATGGATGGTAAGGGGGAAAGTGGGTTTAGAGGGATTACATACACTCACAAGGAAAATAGAAGAAATGGTAATCTTATTGAAAATGGAAGCACTGCTGTTTATTATAATTCAGATGAAATTTGGAGTTTAATCGAGATAAAAGGAGAAAGAGTAGGGAATGAGAGAAAGTTTACTACGTATGTTAGAGGAAGAATAGTAGAAGATGTAACTCCATATTATATTGTTACTGTTGGTTTTACAGGCAATTCTCCAATTAAAGGATTAAAAATGCATGTTGCCTACTGGGATAAACAGGCAGGAAAGGCAAAATCACGTGAAATAGAGTATGGTAGAACTGAAATAAATAATCCTATGACTAATGCCGCTATTAGAGGTGTTGTAGGAGAAGGGGGAATCGTTCAACCTGGTAGATATGAAGTTCATATTGCATCTAATACAAGAGTAGCTCCAAATCAGTTAAAACCATATACGTTTACTTTTGTTATTAAACCGCAAAGTGAGCGTAATACAGTAAAGGATTTATCTCAAACTTATGTAGATGATGTTCGCCATTTAACAGAAACTGAAAAGACAGCTTTAATTGAAAAATTTAAAACGGAACATCCTGATGTTATGACACCTTCAGGTCATAGAAGTGACTTTGACCACGCTGAAGTTTCAGCGGATGGTTCAACAATGACAATCCATTTTAAAGATGGATTTGCACCTAAAACAATTCAAACAAATGCGACAAATGATGTAGAAGCAAAACATTCAAGTTTAAAAGCTTATTTTGGGGATTCTAAAGAATTATATACAAATCCTAGAGAATTAGTTCGCTCTAAAACAGGACATGAAGTACCAACAACAGCTCAAGTAACGTATAAAACACCATTTAATTTGCAACAAGCAGGAACAAGAAATGTTGTTGTAACAACCACTTATCAGAATGGAGTAACAAAAGATGTAACAACCCCTTATACTGTTTTAGACTTTATAGGAAAACAAGATAAGAAAATAAATCAAAATCAATCTGGAGAACTAGGGGAAGCTAGAAATTACGTAACAGTTTCGGATAATTCAGCACTTCCAAGTGAATTAACGGTTCGTTGGAAAGGTGGTTCTTCTAGTGTTGATACTTCTGCAGCAGGTGTCCAACATAAAGAAATTGAAATTCTTCGTGGAAATCATGTAATGAAAACAGTGAATATTCCTGTAGAAATTGTCGATAATATTAAACCAACAATTACTGCACCAGATAATGTTACATTGACGAGATTAGAAGGACTTCCAAGTGAAATTAATATTCAAGCTAAAGATAACGATAAAGGAGTAGGGCTTAAGGATGGCAATCCTGTAACTGTAGAAAATCTTCCGGCACCATTAACGTATAATGCAGCAAAATCTAAAATTGAAATTAATGGAGTTATTCCGAACAACTTCCAACTTGGTAAATCAAGTATTCAAGTGACTGTTAAGGCAGTCGATAAAAAAGGGAATACTGCGACTAAAAATATTACTTTTAATATTCAATCGCAAACACAAAAATATACAGCAGTTGCTAATCCTCAAAAACAAGAAGTGAGTTATGGGGAAGCGCCTGATGCAGGAACAAGTATTCAAAAAAATGGGCTGCCGACAGGTACAAGATACGGATGGGCAACACAACCTAATACGACAACAGGCCCTGGGGATCAAACCGAAGTTGTAACTGTAACCTATCCAGATGGCTCAACAGATACAGTAAATGTAACCGTGAAAGTCCGTAAACTAAGTGATGAACATATACCAACTGGAAAGACAATTACTGTCAATCAAAATGATCCAGTAACGAATGATAGATTAAAAGCAGCAGTAACAGTGGATAATGGTGGAACTAGTAAAGTGAAGTCAGTTACTGCATCTCCTGTTAGCACTGTGCATGCAGGCCCACAAACAATCAAAGCGACAGTAACCTATTTGGATAATACCACTGATCCAGTTGACATTCCTTTGGAAGTAAAAGATGTCACGGCTCCAACAATTCAAACACCGTCAGAAAATCAAACGTGGGAAATTACAGCGTTAGATAAAACATTGCCTCCTATTAAAGTAGCAGTTGCTGATAATCCTGGAGGAAGTGGAATTAAAAGTATTTTTCCAATTAACTTACCAAGTTTCTTGAAGTATGACAAAGCAACTAGTAGCATCGTTTTCCAAGATGGAGAACGAGAAGTTCCAAAATTGTCTGGAAGAAATCGAACTACAAGTAATATAACATTACGTGTGGAAGATAATGCAGGAAATATTAGTGAACGAATATTTAGTATTACTCGCATAACTATGGCTGAGAAATACAATCCGCAAGCAAATGCGACGATTCAAGAAGTGAGCCATGGTGAAACTCCTAATCCGAAAACAAGTGTGAACACAGCAGGATTACCGACTGATACTCAATATACATGGAAATCGGCACCAGATACGAGTAGACCTGGGGATAAAACTGGAGTGGTGAAAGTGACTTATCCAGATGATTCAGTAGATGAAGTAACTGCGACAGTAAAAGTCCGTAAGTTAAGTGATGAGTATGAACCTACAGCTACAAAAATTGTCAAAAATCAAAATGATACTGTCTCAGATCAAGACTTAAAATCTGCTGTAACAATTAATAAAAACGGTAATAGTAAGGTGAAAACTGTTACTCCTGTTGGGAAAATTAGTACTGCTGAGACAGGAAACAAAGAAATTTCTGCAACGGTAACCTATCTCGATGATACAAGGGATACGGTAACAATTCCTTTGGAAGTAAAAGATGTCACGGCTCCAACGATTCAAACACCAGCTAATGGTCAGAATATCGATTTAATAGCATTAGATAAAACTTTCTCTCCAATACAAGTGACATCTAATGACAATGCAGGTGGAAGTGGTGTTCAGTCAACAACGGTAACAGACTTACCAGATTTCTTAACTTATGATGATGCGACTAAAACCATCAAGTTTAAAGAGGGTACTCAAGAAGTTCCAAAATTACCAGTTGGTACAGATTCTCAAGCCCACACGGTTACGATTCGAGTAACAGATAATGCGAATAATAGTAGTACTTCACAATTAACGTTTACTGTGAAATCAATGACTACCAAATATGATGCAACAGCAAATCCTCAAAAGCAAACAGTAAGTTATGGTGAAACTCCAGATGCAGGCACAAGCGTAAATAAAACAAACTTACCTGAAGGAACAAGTTATGCTTGGAAAACAATACCAAGTACAACAACTCCTGGAGAAAAAGATGGGGTAGTAGAAGTAATCTATAAAGATGGTTCGAAAGATACAGTAGATGTAAAAGTTACAGTAAAAGAATTAAGTTCAGAATATGAAGTAACTGGAGCACCAATTGAAGTAAATCAAAATGATCCAATTTCTAACGATGACTTAAAAGCAAAAGTAACCGCAACTTCAAAAGTAGGAAGTGCGAATGGGACAGATAAGATTTCAACAGTAACAGCACCTGAAATCAGTACAGCTAATTATGGCGAACGAAACATTACTGCCACAGTAACTTTCAAAGATGGAACAACCAAAGAAGTAACGATTCCGTTGAAAGTTAAAGACGTAACGAAGCCAACTATCCAATCACCAACGAACGGACAAAACTGGGACTTAATCGCAGTAGAAGGATCAAATCCAGAAATCTCTGTAACAAGCGAAGACAATACAGGAGGAAGTGGAGTTAAGACAACAACGGTTACAGGTTTACCAGACTTCCTAGAATACAATGAATCCACTAAGAAGATTCAGTTCAAAGCAGGAGTAACATCAGTACCAAACTTGCCAGAAGGAACAGATGTAGAGCCACATAATGTAACGATAACGGTAGTAGATAATGCAGGGAATGAAACAACAACAAACGTAACAATTACTGTGAAATCAATGACTACCAAATATGATGCAACAGCAAATTCAGACAAACAAACAGTAAGTTATGGGAATACGCCTGATGCAGGAACAAGTATAAATAAAACGAACTTACCAGAAGGAACAACTTACGCTTGGAAGACAAAACCAGACACAAATACACCGGGTGAGAAAGACGGAGTTGTAGAAGTAACCTATAAAGACGGTTCAAAAGATATCGTAAATGTAAAAGTTAGCGTAAAAGAATTAAGTTCAGAATATGAAGTAACTGGAGCACCAATTGAAGTAAATCAAAACATTCCAGTAACAAATGATGACTTAAAAGCTAAAGTAACCGCAACTTCAACAGTAGGAAATGTGAATGGAACAGATAAGATTCTATCTGTAGAACCTAAGTCGCAAATTACTACAACGAACTATGGTGACCAAAACATTACTGCTACTGTAACTTTCAAAGATGGAACGACTAAAGAAGTGACCATTCCATTGAAAGTTAAAGACGTAACGAAACCGACTATCCAAACACCAGCAGAAAATACAAACTGGGAAATGACCGCATTAGATAAAGCTTTACCAAATATGGAGGTGAGAGCGGAAGATAATGCGAACGGAAGTGGAATTAAAAACGTTACTGTGACAGGCTTGCCTGATTACCTAGAGTATGATAGTACAACTAACACTATTAAATTCAAATCAGGAAAACAAGCTGTAGAAAAGCTACCTGAAAATACACCAAGCCAAGAATTTACTTTAAATATTCGAGCAGAAGATAAAGTAGGAAATGTTAGTGAAAGAACAGCAAAAATTACAGTATCTTCAATGAGTTCGAAAAAGGATCCTACACCAATTCCACAAAATACAAGTTATGGACAAGTACCTGATCCTAATGCGAGTGTAGATAAAGCAGGATTGCCAGATGGAACAAAAGTGACGTGGAAAACACCACCAGTAGTAAATACACCAGGAACTACTACAGGAGTAGCTGAAGTAACTTATCCAGATGGAAGTAAAGATACAGTTGAAGTGACGGTAAATGTAAGTAAATTAAGTGATGAGTACGATGTTTCAGCTACTGAAATTGAAGTAAACCAAAACACTCCAGTAACAAATGATGACTTAAAAGCAAAAGTAACAGCGATATCAAAAGTAGGAAACGTAAGTGGAATAGATAAGATTTCAACAGTAATACCTAAATCACCAATCAGTACAGCTAACTATGGAGATCAAACTATTAGTGCAGTTGTAACCTTCAAAGATGGAACAACAAAAGACGTTACAATTCCATTGAAAGTTAAAGATGTAACAAAACCAACAATCCAAACACCAACAAACGGACAAAATTGGGACTTAATCGCAGTAGAAGGACAAGATCCAAATATAACTGTAACAAGCGAGGATAACACAGGAGGAAGTGGCATCAAATCAACAACGGTAATAGGATTACCGAGCTTCTTAGCATATGATGAAGCAACTAAGACAATTAAGTTTAAAACTGGAGTAACTCAAGTACCGAGCTTACCAGAAGGAACAGATGTACAACCGCATAATATAACAATCGAAGTAGAAGATAACGCAGGAAACAAAACAAGTACGCAAGTAACAATCACTGTGAAATCAATGACTACAAAATATGAAGTAACTCCAAATGAACAAAAACAAACAGTAAGTTATGGAGAAGAATTAGATGCGGGAGCGAGTATTAATAAGTCTGGGTTACCTGTAGGAACAACTTATACATGGGAAACAAAACCAAGTACGACTGAAGGACCTGGGGATAAAGCAGGAGTAGTAACTGTTACATATCCAGATAGCTCAAAAGATACGGTAAATGTTACTGTAAGTGTACGTGGGTTAGCTGATGAATATGAACCAACAGTTACAAAAATTGTTAAAAATCAAAATGATACTGTATCGAATGAAGATTTAAAATCTACTGTAACAATAAGTAATAATGGGAATATTAAGGTTAAAACTGTTACTACAGTTGGTACAATTAGTACTACTGAGGTAGGAGGGAAAGAAATTACTGCAACTGTAACGTATCTTGATGATACAACAGATACAGTAACAATTCCACTTGAAGTAAAAGATGTCACAGCTCCGACAATTCAGACACCGACTAATGGACAGAATTGGGACTTAATCGCAGTAGAAGGACAAGATCCAAATATAGCCGTAACAAGCGAGGATAATGTCGGAGGAAGTGGAGTTAAATCAACGACGGTAACAGGATTACCAGACTTCCTAGAATACAATGAATCAACTAAAAAGATTCAATTCAAAGCAGGAGCAACATCAGTACCGAGCTTACCAGAAGGAACAGATGAGGAAAGACACAATATTACAATTACGGTAGTAGATAATGCAGGGAATGAAGCGACAACAAACATAACAATCACTGTGAAATCAATGACTACGAAATACGAAGCAACAGCAACCCCAGAAAAACAAACAGTAAGTTACGGAGAAACTCCAGATGCAGCAACAAGTGTAAACAAAACTAACTTACCAGAAGGAACTAGTTACGTTTGGAGAACAAAACCAGAAACAACAATACCTGGAGAAAAAGATGGAGTTGTAGAAGTAAAGTATAAAGATGGTTCAAAAGATACAGTAAATGTAAAAGTAACTGTAAAAGAGCTAAGCTCAGAATACGACGTAGTTGGATCGTTAATTGATGTAAATCAAAATACTCCAGTAACAAACGATGATTTAAAAGCCAAAGTAATAGCGGAATCGAAAGTAGGAAATGTAGACGGAACAGACAAAATCGCAAAAGTAGAACCAAAAGCAGAGATTAGCACGGCTAACTATGGAGACCAAAATATTACTGCGACAGTAACCTTCAAAGATGGAACAACAAAAGATGTCACAATTCCGTTAAAAGTCAAAGACGTAACGAAACCAACAATCCAAGCACCAACAAACGGACAAAATTGGGACTTAATCGCAGTAGAAGGACAAGATCCAAATATAGCCGTAATAAGTGAAGATAACACTGGAGGAAGTGGAGTCAAGACAACAACGGTAACAAACTTACCAGACTTCCTAGAATATAATGAATCAACTAAAAAGATTCAATTCAAAGAAGGAGTAACATCAGTACCAAGCTTACCAGAAGGAACAGATGTAGAGCCGCATAATGTATCGATAACAGTAGTAGATAACGCAGGGAATGAAGCGACAACAAATGTTACAATTACCGTGAAATCGATGACTACAAAATATGAAGCAACTGCAGACTTACAAAAACAAACAGTAAGTTATGGTGACACACCAGATGCAGAAGCGAGTATTGATAAGTCTGGTTTACCAGAAGGGACTAAGTACAAATGGACAACAACGCCAGATACAAATACACCTGGAGAAAAAGACGGAGTTGTAGAAGTAACGTATAAAGATGGTTCAAAAGATACAGTAAAAGTAAAAGTAACTGTAAAAGAGCTAAGCTCAGAATACGACGTAGTTGGATCGCTAATTGAAGTAAATCAAAATGATCCAGTATCGAACGATGACTTAAAAGCCAAAGTAACAGCGATATCAAAAGTAGGAAAAGTTAATGGAAATGATAAAATCGCAAAAGTAGAACCAAAAGCACAAGTAAGTACAGCTGCATATGGTGAAACAAATATCGAAGCGACAGTAACATTCAAAGATGGAACAACAAAAGACGTTACAATTCCATTGAAAGTCAAAGACGTGACTCCACCTACTATTCAAGCTCCAATAGAAAATACAAACTGGGAAATGACGGCATTAGATAAAACTTTACCAAATATGGAAGTAAGGGCAGAAGATAATGCGAACGGAAGTGGAGTGAAAACAGTAAGTGTAGAAGGACTTCCTGATTACTTAGAATACGATAGTGCAACTAATTCAATTAAATTCAAATCAGGGAAACGAGAAGTAGAAAAACTACCAGAAAATACTCCGAGTAAAGAATTTAATTTGAATATTCGTGTAGAAGATAATGCAGGAAATGTTAGTGAAAGAGCTGCAAAAATTACAGTATCTTCAATAAGCACAAAGGCTAATCCACAACCAGAAGATCAAACGGTAAACTACGGGCAAGTACCAAATCCAGAAGATACTGTAAATAAACAAGAATTGCCAGATGGGACGATTGTGACATGGAAAACACCGCCGGTAGTTAAAACACCAGGTTCAACAACTGGTGAAGTAGAAATCACTTATCCAGATGGTTCAAAAGATGTAGTTACAGTAAATGTAACTATAAGAAAAGTAAGCGAAGAATTTATAGCGACTGGAACACAAATTGAAGTAAATCAAAATGAAGAAGTAACATCCGATATGTTAAAAGGAGCAGTTAATGCGACTAATGCACAAGGTGAGAACGGTAATGCAAAAATCTCAAAAGTAGAATCAAAATCACCAATTAATACGACAACATATGGGGATCAAATAATTCAAGCCAAAGTAACATATATAGATGGTTCAGAACAAGATGTTACGATTCCATTGAAAATAAAAGATGTTACAAATCCAACAATCCAAACACCAGCGGAAAATACAAACTGGGAAATGACGGCATTAGATAAAACTTTACCTGTGATGAAAATTGAAGCAGAAGATAATGCAAATGGAAGTGGAATTGCTACGATTGAAGTAAACAATATGCCAGCATTCTTAACTTTTGATAAATCTACTGGAACAATTGTTTTCAAGGAAGGTGTACAAGAAGTATCGAAAATTGAATCTGATAGTATGATGTATGGAGTAACGATAACAGCTAGAGACAAAGCAGGGAATTCTACTTCGAAATTAGTAAATATAACAGTTTCGTCAATGCGAGGAAAATACAACCCACAACCAAAACCACAAACAGTAGACAATGGAACAGTGCCAAACGCAGAAGATAGTGTAGACAAAACAGGGATACCAAGCGGTACAACAATCGCATGGAAAGAAACACCAGTAGTGAACACACCAGGAAGTCATCCGACAGTAGCGTTAGTAACGTATCCAGATGGAACAGTAGACGAAGTTGAAGTACCAATCACAGTTAAGAAACAAAGTGACACATTCACACCAACTGCGAAACAGCCAGGACAAACCGCAAAACACGGAAGTGACCCAAGCGCAGAAGGAAGTATCAACACAGAAGGCTTACCTAAAGGAACAACGTACACATGGGTAGAAAAACCAGATACAAATACAACACCAGGAAGTAAGACAGGAAAAGTATTAATCACATACCCAGACAACAGTACAGAAGAAGTAACAGTAACGGTAGAAGTAACGCCACAAAAAGACGATTATAATCCACAACCAAAACCACAAACAGTGGACAATGGAACAGTACCAAACGCAGAAGCTAGTGTAGACAAAACAGGCTTACCAGAAGGTACAACTATAACATGGAAAACAAATCCAGATGTAAGTACACCAGGAAGTCATCCAACAGTAGCGTTAGTAACATACCCAGATGGAACAGTAGACGAAGTTGAAGTACCAATCACAGTTAAGAAACAAAGTGACACATTCACACCAACTGCGAAACAGCCAGGACAAACCGCAAAACACGGAAGTGACCCAAGCGCAGAAGGAAGTATCAACACAGAAGGCTTACCTAAAGGAACAACGTACACATGGGTAGAAAAACCAGATACAAATACAACACCAGGAAGTAAGACAGGAAAAGTATTAATCACATACCCAGACAACAGTACAGAAGAAGTAACAGTAACGGTAGAAGTAACGCCACAAAAAGATGATTATAATCCACAACCAAAAGCACAAACTATTACAAATGGAGATGTTCCAAATGTAAATGATAGCATAGAGAATGTGCGTGAGTTACCAGAGGGGACAAGAATAGAGTGGAAGGATGGAATAATTCCTAATACTAATACTCCAGGAACTGTTTCTGCAAAAATAACAATAACTTATCCAGATAATACTACGGATGAAGTAGATGTAAAAATTATTGTTAATAAACAAACTGCAAAAAGAGACCCAGAAGTTCATCCAGCCTTACCAGAATTCAGTGGAGGAGTAAATGGAGATCCAGAGGAGCACCCAACCTTACCAGAATTCGCAGGGGGAGTGAACGGAGACCCAGAAGTTCATCCAGCCTTACCAGAATTCGCGGGAGGAGTGAACGGGGTACCAGAAGTTCATCCAGCCTTACCAGAATTTAGTGGAGGAGTGAACGGAGACCCAGAAGTTCAAACAGCTTTACCAGAATTCACTGGCGATGTGAATGGTGCTCCAGAAATCCAGTCGGAATTACCGAAATATGTTGGAAGAGTGAATAATGAGTCAGAAGTTCGCTCAAACTTGCGAGATAAAACTTCTAGTGTTCCAACTAAACGTTTAGCTAATACAGGTCAATCACAAAATAATAGTGAGTTAGCAGGTTTAGGATTAGCTATTGTAGGTCTATTTGCAGCATTTAAACGTCGTAGAAACGAAGATGACTAGTGTAAGTTTTGTTTGATGAATTAAACTATATAAAAATCCCTTGGAAAATTTATTTCCAAGGGATTCTTTATGTTTCAAGCAATAAAAAAGGCCCGACATTATCGGACCTTAAAATATTAATCTATTATTTTTTTAATAGATCACGGATTTCTTTAAGAAGTTCTTCTTTAGCATCAACTTCTGGAGTTTCTTCAGCTGCTTCTTCTTTAGACATTTTTTCTTTAGCAGTGTTAATAGCTTTAACGAATAAGAAGATTGCGATTGCAGTAATTAAGAAGTCGATAGTGATTTGGATGAAGTTACCGTATTTAATACCTTCCCATGCTAAGTTTGTGAAGTCTGGTTTAGCTGGGAATACAAGAGCGATAAGTGGCATCATAATGTCAGTAACTAATGAACTAACGATTTTACCGAAAGCAGCCCCCATGATAACCCCGATAGCTAGGTCTAATACGTTACCTTTAAATGCAAATTTTTTAAATTCGTTTAACATAAAAAATAATCTCCTTTCAAAATTTCATACTTGAGTATAATAT
>ENA-OWNK01000650-OWNK01000650.1-metagenome-genome-assembly--contig:-NODE-650-length-16013-cov-9.303735_pt1 | contig 16013 bp, 19 predicted proteins | sample MGYA00245343_ERZ651121 | MGnify/ENA primary metagenome ERZ651121 (study PRJEB26857, sample SAMEA4031775) | metagenome | biome: human; feature: oral; material: saliva | place: Philippines | collected 2014... | reverse complement strand
CAGACTCAACTGTTTGAACCTTAGAAGAACCTGTCGCACCACCGACACCATCACGGCCAGTCTTACCACCGAGGAGGATAATGACATCTCCCGCTTCCGGTTTTTCACGAACCACATTTTCCTTTGGAGCTGCACCAACAACGGCACCCAACTCCATGCGTTTAGCTACAAAGCCTGGGTGGAAGTACTCACGAACATAGGTCGTCGCAAGCCCAATCTGATTCCCGTATGAAGAATAGCCATGAGCTGCTGTTTTAGAAATAACTTGTTGTGGCAATTTCCCAGCACGAGTTTCCGAAATCGATGCGGTAATATCTCCAGCACCTGAGATACGCATGGCTTGATAAACGTAGGAACGACCTGACAATGGGTCACGAATAGCTCCACCGATACAAGTAGCCGCGCCACCAAAAGGCTCAATTTCCGTTGGGTGATTGTGGGTTTCATTTTTAAACATGAGGAGCCAAGGTTCCTTGACACCATCAACGTCCACTTCGATTTCAACCGAGCAGGCATTGATTTCGTCTGACACTTCCATGTCGTCCAAACGCCCATTAGCACGCTCATAACGACCAAAAATAGTCGCCATATCCATCAAGGTTTGTGGCTTTTCAGACCGACCTAGTTCATCACGCATGGCAATATACTTGTCATAAGTCGCCTGCAATTGCTTTTGGAATTTAGAAGCTGAGAAGTCGTTCCGTCTTTCAAGCCTGCATAAATTTTGTCATAATCTGCTTGGTTGAATGTTTTGAATTTAGATGTTTCCATCGGAAGTTGAATTCCGTTTGTAGATGCATCCAATACAACGCTTACTCCACCTTCAAATTTATCTTGATAGAAGTTGTCTATCGCGCCGTATACGGAGTCTCCCAAGTTTTTCATAGCGGAAGTAATCACTGTTTCAGATTCTTTTGATTGGTCTACGTCTACACCGATTACTACTTTTCCTGCTGTTTCGGCAGCTTTCATAACGGAGTTTCCTACTCCGCCGCCACAAGCAAAGATACATTCTGTTCCTTCGTTGAACCATGCGGAAGCTTTTGCCGCATTGTCAGGAGTTGCATCGAAGTTTCCTACGTATGTGTATTTCAAAGTAACGTCGCCTTTTGCAAGTCCAAGTTCTTTTGCTGCCGCATCTGCTCCTTGGATATATCCGTATCCGAAACGAACTACAGCAGGAACAGCGATTCCACCCATGAAACCAAGTTTACGATATCCGTCTTTTACCGCTGCGTAACCTGCGATATATCCCGCTTGTTCTTCTGCATAGAAAATAGAGTGAACATTTTCTGCAATTTCTACTTCTTTGTTGTCATTTACAGGAGCCGCATCGATAATAACAAATTTTACATCAGGATATTTCGTTTGTGCTTCATATACCGGATGTTCAAATAAAAATCCCGGTGTTACAATCAATTTTGCTCCGCCTTTTACTGCTAAATCAATGGCATTGATGCAAGCTTTATCTGATTTTTCTGTCGGTTTGTAGTATTTGCAAGTGATTCCATGCTCATCTGCATATTTTTTCAAGCCTTCCCAGGAACCTTGGTTGAATGACTTGTCATCAACACCACCAGTGTCAGTAACGATAGCTGCTTTTGTCTTCACATCAGAAGTCGAAGCTGAGTCAGCGTTACGAGAAGAGCGATTACCACATGCAGCAAGTCCTAATGCTGCTACTGCAACTAGACCAAGGCCTAGCCATTGTTTCTTGTTCATTCCTGAACCTCCTAAATTAGATGCGCAACAAAGTTGCAAGTATGGATTGATTGGTCACAAGGACCTTGTCACTCAGGGAGTGACGCAGACTAATGCAAGTCTGTAAATGAGTATGGAAGTAATTCCCCGACCGTCATCACGACCGTCGATTTATCTTTAGCGACTAAAGTCACTTTTAGATCTTGTTCAAAAAATTCGACCATAACTTGGCGACAAGCTCCACATGGAGAAATAGGTTTCTCAGTTTGACCATAAACAATCAATTCTGAAAATTCTCGTTTTCCCTCAGATACAGCTTTAAATATCGCTGTCCTCTCACCACAGTTGGTCAAGGGGTAGCTAGCATTTTCAATATTGCATCCTGTATAAACACTTCCATCCTTAGCAACCAAAACGGCACCAATCGGAAAATGTGAATAAGGAACATAGGCGTTTTTACTAGTTTCAATCACTAAATCAATCAACTCAGTAGTCGCCATCTGCTAACTCTCCTTTTAAAATTGCTACACCAGCAGATGTTCCGATACGAGTAGCTCCAGCTTCTAGAAAAGCTACAGCATCTGCATAAGAACGAGCTCCACCAGCTGCTTTAACTCCCATGTCAGGTCCAACTGTCTGGCGCATTAATTGAACATCTGGTAGGGTCGCACCACCTGTCGAGAATCCTGTAGAAGTCTTGACAAAGTCTGCTCCAGCTTTCTGAGCCAACTGGCAAGCCAACACTTTTTCATCATTCGTAAGTAAGCAAGCTTCGATGATAACTTTAACGAGTTTGTCACCGCTAGCCTCAACAACTGCTCGAATATCTGACTCGACCAAGTCAGCATTCCCAGACTTAAGCGCTCCAACATTGATAACCATATCAATTTCATCAGCACCATTTTGGATGGCTTCTTTGGTTTCATAGGCTTTGACAGCTGAAGTTGTAGCTCCAAGAGGAAAACCAACAACTGTACAAACCTTGACATCAGTATCTGTTAGACCAGCTTTTGCATGAGAAACCCAGCAAGGATTCACACAAACACTGGCAAAATCGTACTCTCTTGCTTCAGATAGCAAACGATCGATTTGTTGTTCGGTCGCATCTTGCTTCAAAAGCGTATGATCAATGTATTTATTTAATTTCATTTCGGATTTTCCTTAAATCAGGAGATAATTTCAATGATTTCACGCGTTTTTATCGCTTCATCACTTATTTTAATTTTAACATATTTTTGGAAATCTGTAACTAGTTCCGGAGAAATTTTGCCATTTGCATATACTTTTGCTACAATTTCACCTTTTTTGACTGATTCTCCAACTTTCTTCTCAAAAACAATACCAGTCTCGTAGTCAAGTTGATCTGTTTTTACAGCACGTCCAGCACCCAGTCTCATAGCGTATAAACCAAACTCCATAGCTGGTAGTTCTGCAATAATACCATCTTCCTGAGCAGGAATTTCTAGCACATGATCAACTATTACAGATCGATAAAGATCTTCTAAATCTCCACCTTGAGCGAGGACCATCTCTTCAAACTTCTTAAGTGCCTGACCATTTTCAAGATGTTGCCTTACTTCCTCGACTGTTTTTTCAACATTTGCCAGAGAAAGCATAATCTGAGCTAACTCACAGATAAAGTGACTAATATCCTCGCGTCCTTTACCCTGAAGAATTTCTAGTGCTTCTAGAATTTCCAAGCGATTCCCAATGGCACGTCCCAAAGGTTGACTCATATCCGTAATGACTGCTACTGTCTTGCGACCAACAGCTTTCCCGAGATTCACCATGGTTTGAGCCAGTTCACGCGCCTCGTCGACTGTTTTCATAAAGGCACCTTCACCGACAGTAACATCAAGCAAAATAGCATCCGCTCCAGCTGCAATCTTTTTACTCATGACAGAACTAGCAATCAGTGGAATAGTATCAACTGTTGCTGTCACATCACGTAGTGCATAGAGCAGCTTATCCGCTTTGACTAGTTGGTCAGATTGACCAATAACTGAAACCCCGATATCCTGAACCTGTTTGATAAAGTCATTTTGACTGCGTTCGACTTGAAAACCTTTGATAGATTCTAATTTATCGATTGTTCCACCAGTATGTCCTAGACCTCTACCACTCATCTTTGCAACTGGTACATCAAAACTAGCGACTAATGGAGCTAAAATCAAGGTAACCTTATCTCCTACTCCCCCAGTGGAGTGTTTATCGACCTTGATACCTTCAATAGCAGATAAATCAAATTCCTGACCTGTCTTGACCATGTTCATAGTCAAATCGGAAATCTCTCTAGTGGTCATGCCTTTAAAATAAACAGCCATAGCAAAGGCTGACATCTGGTAATCAGGAACAGTTCCTGCAACATAGCCTTCAACCAACCATTGGATTTCATTGGAACTGAGTTCTTGTCCGTCTCTTTTTTTCTGGATTAGATCTACTGCTCTCATTCTTTCACACTTCTAAGGATATAATATCCCTTGTCTTTCTTCACGACCTCACAATTACCAAAGACTTCTTCCATCTTGTTTTTGGCACTAGGAGCTCCTTGTTTTTTCTGGATGACAATGGTCAAATCTCCACCGTCAACAAGATAATCAATACTTTTCTCGATGATTTCATGAACGACCTGCTTGCCTGCACGAATGGGCGGATTCGAAATGACATGATCGAATTGACCTTCTACCTGCTCATAAATATTGGACTGGAAGATAGTCGCTTGAACATTGTTTTTTACTGCATTTTGCTGGGCTAAATCCAGGGCACGATTATTGATATCCACCATGGTCGCTTGGGCACCATAAGCTTTAACCAAAGACAAACCTATCGGACCATAGCCACAACCAACATCAAGGATTTTTTCACCTTTTTCGACATCTAGACATCTTAACAACAGCTGACTTCCGAAATCAATCATTTTTTTACTAAAGACACCAGCATCTGTCAAAAAGGTCATCTTTTGCCCAAGTAGCTCAACTCTAAGTTCATGAACATCATGGGCTGCATCTGGATTTTCTGCATAATACATTTTACTCATAGGATTATTTTACCATAAAATTTAGATATTTTAAATCGTTTACACGGTCTATACCAACTAAGGCCCTAAGAAGAGATAACCTAGGAACATACTAATAAAAAATGAAAATAGACAAGCTAGACCAATCAATATCAGCCACCATTTTCTTGTTAAAATGGCGAGAATCAAATAAATAAAACCAATAATTGGTAGCAAGAATAACAAGACAAAGGCAGACCAACTATAGGTTTGACTTCCTAAACTCACAGTAAACTCAATCAATGTTGGAGACAACCACAAAATAGCAACAAGTAAACAACTTAGTTTTAGTATTTTATCACTTATTTCTAGTCTCATAACACCACCTCTTTTGATGTTTATTCTACCTCTATTCTAACAAAGAAAGCGCTTTTTCTCAAATGATTCAGATGTCTTTCTTTGTAAATTATGGTATACTGAGGTATCAAACGAGGAAATTTTATGACCAACGAATTTATACATTATGAAAAAATCAGTCGCGGAACTTGGCAATCTTTACATCGTAAAACTACACCTCCTTTAACCGAGGAGGAATTGGATTCGATTAAGAGTTTTAATGACCAGATTAGTCTCCAAGATGTAACAGATATTTACCTGCCGCTAGCTCATCTGATTCAAATCTACAAACGCTCCAAAGAAGACCTAGCCTTTTCAAAAGGGATTTTCCTCCAAAGGGAGAGTAAAAATCAGCCATTTATTATCGGAATTTCAGGTAGTGTCGCTGTTGGCAAATCAACTACTAGCCGACTCTTACAAATTTTGCTTTCCCGTATTTTTCCAGAAGCAAGTGTTGAATTAGTGACAACTGATGGCTTTCTGTATCCTAACAGTATCTTAAATGAGCGAAATATCCTAAACCGAAAAGGTTTCCCTGAGAGTTATGATATGGAAAGCTTGCTCGATTTCCTTGATCAACTTAAAAACGGTCAGGATGTAGATATCCCCGTTTATTCTCACGAAATCTACGATATCGTACCTGATAAAACACAAAGAGTTCAAGCAGCGGATTTTGTCATTGTAGAAGGTATCAACGTCTTTCAAACACCACATAACAGCCGTCTTTATATTACAGACTTCTTCGATTTTTCAATCTATGTAGATGCTGCAGTCGAGGATATCGAGAGCTGGTATTTGGACCGTTTCTTGAAACTCCTTAGCTTTGCACAAGATGATCCAAACAACTATTACTATCGTTTCACCCAGCAACCAATTAGTGAAGTCAAAGATTTTGCCCATCAGGTTTGGACAAGTATTAATTTGACCAATCTACAAAACTACATCGAACCAACCAGAAATCGGGCAGAAGTCATTCTTCATAAATCTAAAAATCATGAAATTGATGAAATTTATTTAAAAAAGTGATTTCCCCTTGTCAAAATAATAGTTTTCAGATATAATGGTATAGTTAGTAAATATGGAGGTAAGAACATTGGCAAACATTAAATCAGCTATCAAACGCGCTGAATTGAACGTTAAACAAAACGAAAAGAACTCAGCTCAAAAATCAGCTATGCGTACTGCTATCAAAGCTTTTGAAGCAAACCCATCTGAAGAACTTTACCGTGCTGCTAGCTCAGCCATCGATAAAGCAGAAACTAAAGGTTTGATCCACAAGAACAAAGCTAGCCGTGATAAAGCACGTCTTGCAGCGAAACTTGGTTAATCAAGAACAGCATAAAAATCAAGCTCTCCGGAGCTTTTTTTGTGCCTAAATTTTTGAGAGGTGCTTATGAAAATTGTTATTATCGGCTATTCTGGATCTGGAAAATCTACCTTGGCTGAAAACTTAGCTCGTTACTACTCCATTCCCAAGCTCCATATGGACACCCTTCAATTTCAACCGGGTTGGATAGACAGTGAACGGGATTGGATGGAGAAAGAGATGAAACAGTTTCTTAGACATCATAGAGACTGGGTCATTGATGGCAATTACTCTTGGTGCTGCTATGAGGCGAGAATGGAGCAAGCCGACCAGATTATCTTTCTCAACTTCTCTCGTTGGAACTGCCTCTATAGAGCCTGGAAACGATACCGACGTTATAAAGGCCGGGTCCGTGAGAGTATGGCAGAAGGCTGCCCTGAACGCTTTGACTGGGAATTCATCCGTTGGATCCTTTGGGATGGACGCCAAGCCAGACAGGTCACACGCTATCGGACTGTCGGCCAAACCTATCCAGACAAATTTATCTCTCTTAAGAACCAAAAAGAGCTGGATGCATTTCTAAAAAACATACGATAAAAAGGTTGGGATTTATATCCCAACCTTTTTTATTTATCAACGTAATCGCCACCGGTGAAGCCATAGTATTCTTCCAGACTCAAACCTGAGTCAGCGATATCTTGTGCTTCTTTTCCGATATAGCGGAGATGCCAGCTCTCTGGCATGTAGCCTGTCACTTTTTCTTTTCCTTCTTGGTAACGAACCACAAAGCCATATTTAGCGGCATTCTTGAGCAACCACTTACTTGGTCCAGGTTCTGTCACCAGATTACCACTGGTATCGATCAAATCAAAGGTCAAACCTGTCTGGTGTTCACTATAACCCGGTCTTGCAGAATAACGATCGGCGGCTTCCTGACCATCTTGATTGACATAGTTTTGATAGAGGCCAACTTGGGTGTCGTAGCTACGAAAACCACTATATTGGTCACTGATCGGATAACCTTCTGCCTGCATGGCTGCGATCAATTCATGAAGAGCTGAAACAGCTTCAGGATCTTCACCTGGGTTAAAGTCAGGCGACAAGGGATAATGTTTGTTGGCGATCATGACCTCACCATATTTCCCTTTGACACTATAGTAGGAACCATTATAGCTGACACCAGAATCCACTTTCACATCTGACTTACCAGCTTTTGACGATTCTTCTTTTCCTGTCTCTTTTGACGTATCCATTGCAGAAGACGTTTCTTTGGAAGACTTGGTTTGCGTTTGTTTAGTTTCTTCTTTTGCAGAAGATTTAGAACTAGTGGATTGAGATTGGGAGCAAGCTGTCAGGGTTAACAAGGCAACTGTCACCAAAGTTAATTTGGAAAATCTTGCTTTCATGGGGAATCTCCTATGATCCTTTTGTTACGACAATATCCGTAATCACATAACTTGAACCTACTTTTTTCAAGGTGTAGGTCTTGTACTTGCGGTTTTGTGAATCTGGATGGCTATCTGTATAATGCACGGTAAAGTCTTCATAAGTCTTGATCGTCACCACACCATTTTCTTCAGTGACACTTTGAATGTCCAAAGCTCCTGGAGTATAGTAGTCAATTTTTGCCTTTCGAACACCATCACCAGTTGTGAATTCAACCATGTCCTTGTAGGCTTGACTTTGTGTGTCATAGTATTTAGAGTAGGTGTTGTTTCGATTTGAAACTGAGCTAAAGACTGCGTCGCGGTACTCTTTCAAGAACTCTTCCGCCAAGGTCCGATTCTGTTCTTCTTTGGCTGCTTGCGCTTTCTTAGCATCTTGCGCACTCTTGATGCGTTTTAGGGTATCTTTGGCTAGTTTAAGTTCGATCGGATCGTTCTCACCCTCTTCAATCGTCACCTTAGCCTTTTCAGTTGTATAGGTTTCCCCATTCATGTTGAAGACAGCATGTACTTCAATTTCTTGATAAGGGATGCTATCTACTTCAAAGGTCGTGCTGGTTCCGACTTCTTTGCCGTTGACCACAACCTTCACATCTGTTGGGTTTTCAACTTCATCTGGAAACTCAACTTCTAAATTGCGTTTTTCAGAATTCAACTGCAATTCTAAATTATTCTTGGTTGCTTTTTTAGGATTGAGATGGATCTTAGAAGTAACATTTCCGACTTCAGTTTTAGCAGTCAATTCCATTTCTTTTGTATTGTAATGGAAAGAACCAAGGTCTGTCACTGCATCTTTCTTCAAGGTCACCGTTTTATTGGCAGCCACTTTGAGTTTGGCTTGGTCCAAATTGGTCTTGACCTTGACTTGCACTGGATAGCTGGCCACACGGTATTCTTGGAAGATTCCAAATTTCTTGTCCGCTTTTTCCAAACCAAAGATCTTGTTTCCAGATTTATCCGTATAGCTGCCTTCTCCACCATTATCAATGATCTTGTTCAACTCTGTTCCAATATCGACCCCTTGATCTTCCATGCTGGTAATAAAGCTTTCGGCTTCATCCTTTGTCCATTTATCGTTATCGGTTGAAAGCAGATCTGCTGCTTCGCGATAATCCTTGGTGTCCACTGCCTTAATAAATTTATCTGCAGTCACTTCGACACGCGTTGTTGACTGGAAGTAAAAGAAGGCTGCTACCAAAGCGATCACAAGGACTGCGATAGCAGAAATAATCCCAATTTTCTTCTTGGAAAGTTTCTTTCCACCCTTCGTTTTAGGGGCCTTTTGTTTTTTCTGAGCTGGACCTGCTTCTGTGATATTTGGACCAGCAAAGACCTGCGTTTGCTCAGCAGCAAGTGGAGCCGTATACGCTTGAGTCGGCTGTTGAGGCACATATTCCTGTGTTACTTCTGTTGCATCTGGGTTCGCAAATTCTGCTTCAGGCACAGGTCCTACAAAAAACTCAAAGTTTTGACTTTTAGCCGCGGTAAATTCTTCTGCACTTGGCTTGCGCCCATAGGTTTCTTCAAAATGTTGCAACCAAGCCTGACGAGCTGCTAGAAGTGGATCGACATTCTTCACTTCTTCAACTGGTTCAACCACTGGTTCCTCAACAGGAGCTACTTCCTCTGCTGGGGCATTCCCTGCGATAGACTGAATTTGTTTCAAATCAAATCCACAAGCTTTCCCAGCCATAAACTCTTCTGGTGACGGTTTGCGACCGATCACTTTTTCAAATAATTCAACCCATTTCTTTTGCATGGATCTCTTCTCCCTCATTATAAAATAGGGAAAGTGGGTCCCCCCACCTTCCGTTTTGTGATATTGTTAGAATCCAAAGTTAGAGAAATTTGGAGCACTAGGAATAAATCCTACGGCTACTTGTTCTAAAATACGAGCATTCACATAAATGACAAAGATGGCAATGAGAAGCAAGACAAAAGATGATGCTACTAGAATCAAGAATTTATCTGCTTTAAAGCTTGTCTTGTTCAATCCTTGATGAACGACATAGCATGTTCCAACAAAGAACAAGAAGAAAATAAGTAAGTTTACAAAGCCATAAAATTCATAAACTTTTACAAGACCTACTAAGAAAGCAAGGAGGGCAAGTGGCAATGTGTATACAGACAAACGTCCAAACTCTTCAAATGAACGACCGTAACTGTATTCCTTATCTTGAAGAACTACACGACGAACAAAGAATCCAGCTACTTGGAAGGCGTAAAGGCTAAAGAATAGGGAAATCAATGTCAACATAAAGGCACGGAAATCCATTCCATAACCACCTGTAGCTCCACTTGCTGTGAAGAAAGTTGATAGGGTCAAGACAAAGGCAGTCAAGACATACTGTAAAATTCCGTTAAGAGCTTTTGGATTTTCTACAGCTGTTGGACGTTTCAAAGCTGAAAGGAACCAATTCCAGTAACCACCAACGGCTACACCAAATTGACTTGGTTGGCCAGGATAAGGTTGTCCTGGTTGACCTTGGTAAGGAGCTTGTTGATAAGCTGCTTGAGTAGGTTGTTGGTAGGCTTGTTGTGGAGCTTGTTGGAAAGCAGGTCCATTCGTTGGAGCAGCCTGAGGAGCCGGTTCTTGAACTGGAGCTACAACTGGTTCTTCTGCAGGAGCAGTTGGCGCTGCGACAATCTCTGGAGCTTGTGGAGCTGCGACTGGTTCTTCTGTTGGGGCAATTGGCGCTGCAACAAATTCTGGAGCTTGAGGAGCTGCGACTGGTTCTTCCACAGGGGCAGTTGGCGCTGCAACAAACTCTGGGGCTTGTGGAGCAGCAACTGGTTCTTCCACAGGGGCAGTTGGTGCTGCGACAAATTCTGGGGCTTGTGGGGTTTCTAGAACCACTACTTCTTCTTGAAATTCTCCTGCAGCAAGTGCTTGAGCAATTTCTTCTGCACTAGCAGAACGACCATTTACGGCTTCGAAATAATCCAGCCAATCTTGTTTTGACATAATGAATCTCCTTAACTACTGTTTATACTAGGGTATTATACAAAATTTCTGAACCATTTTCAATGAAAGACTGGAAAAACCCTGTAATATCTTTTGAAAAACATACAAATTCTATTCATTTTTAGAAATTAGTAAAGAAAAAGAGGCTGGGCAAAAACTGTCCAGCCTTTGATGTTTGATAGGAATAAGTGCAAGACGCAGTGGTTGATTGGCATCTTTGTTCGCCTTTTAAGCTCCAAAGATGACCTAATGAGGGAAACAAAGTTTCCTTTATCCACAACCTTCAACAGTCTCCCAGACTGTTGAAGCTATGCGGAGGTGGGAAGATTGAAAAGGTTTGGGGAACCTTTTCAACTTTTTTTATTTTACGGAGTTCTTTCCCACTCCCGTTTCTTAGGATTCAAATGCATCCATGCCACCTTGGACGTTGGTCACATCATAGCCTTGCTCTTCCAAAAATTGGCAAGCACGTGCTGAGCGTCGACCTGACTTGCAGATGACATAATAGGGATGATCCTTCTCTAATTCCTGGTAGCGATTTGCTAACTCAGATAAGGGAAGAAGACGAACCCCATCTAAGTGAAGGGCATCATACTCCTCCTGCTCGCGTACATCAAGAACGTGTATATCTCCTTTTTGATAAGCTTGGTAAAAGCTTGAAAATGGAATTTCTTTCATGATTTCTCCTTTGTTATGGAAGGGTTAGAATTTCATAATGAAAGCCAATAGCCTCTAAAAATCGGAACAAGTCTTGGGTTTTAATAAAGATCGTTTTTTCGTTGGTATTGGGATGAAAGGTCATGATCTCCTCTGACACAATGTCTTTATCGAAATAGACTCGAATATCTTTTTCTTCATTGTTCAATAAACCAAATGGAGAAACCGTTCCTGGCGGTAATTGCATTTTTTCAGCTAAAGAATCTGCTGAAGCCATGCGGATCCGGTTGGCTTCCACTTGCTCTTTGAAATCATCCATATCCAATGGCTTCTGGTCATCCATGATGAGCAGATAGTATTGGGTTTTCTTCTTGTTGGTCAAAAACATGGTCTTGGTCCGGACACCTTCTAAGCCTTCAATATAAGAATCCGCCTGCTCCGTCGTAAATGCAGGTGGATGTTCCACCACATCAAATGAAATTCCCAACTCATCTAATTTTTCTTTAACTTGTTGATAAGGATCCATCTTCGCTCTCCTTTATTTTTGAATGATCTCTTGTACTAAGGTTTGCAATTCTGGGACCACTTCTGCCTCAAACCAAGGATTTTTAGCCATCCAGATTTGATTGCGAGGGGAAGGGTGAACAAGTGGAAAATAGGTTGGCAAATAGTCTTTAAAATGGTGAACGCGTTCGGTTACTTTGCCACTAACCTTCTCATGAAGGTAGTATGCTTGGGCGTATTGTCCAATTAAGAGTGTCAACTCAATATCCGGACACTCCTTGAGGAGTTGAGGGTGCCACTTTTCCGCAAAGCCTTTGCGAGGTGGAAGGTCACCAGATTTTCCATGCCCTGGGAAATAAAAGTCCATAGGAATGACCGCAAACAAACCAGAATTATAAAAGGTGTCTTCGTCAACTCCTAACCATTCGCGCAGGCGGTCACCACTCTTATCCTTCCAGTAAATACCAGCTTCTTCCGTCTTCATCCCTGGAGCTTGTCCGATAATATTGATACGAGCTGTCTTTGGGGCTGCAAAGAGTGGCTCGATCCCTTTCTCTGTATATTCTTTATTTTGAGGATCTGCCATAATGGCTTGTTTAATGCTTTCAATCGTTGACATAAGTCCTCCTTCTATGGAAAAACTCAGCCAGAAAAACTGGCCGAGTAGTGGATTATTTGATTAGTTCATAGATAGCTTCTGAGTAAATTGCAGCTGCACGATAGAGATCTTCGACATCTGCGAACTCATTAGCTTGGTGCATGGTATTGACATAGTCTGGGAACATAGCACCAAAGGCAACCCCACGTTTCAAGAGACGACCAAAGGTACCACCACCGATCACTTGTTCGTGTCCTTTGAGGCCAGTTTGTTTTTCGTAAACACGCAAGAGAGTGGATACCAATTCGTCATCCATCGGAACATAGTGAGGTGTGTGACCGTGGGCTGACAAGCTTACTGTAGCAACTCCTTCGATCTTTTCAAGGGTGGACTTGATGGTTTCAGGATCTGTACCTTGAGGGTAACGGATATTGAGGGCAATAGTGTTGTCTGCTTGGCTTTCATCAAAATGGAAGACACCTGCATTCATGCTCAATGGTCCCATTTTGGCATCTGTATGGGCAATTCCTAATTTTTCACCTGCAAAATCTTCGTGAAGAAGTGAAGCTGTCACATGAAGGTAAGCCTTAGCAGCACCACCAAAATCAAATTGGTTCAACAAGAGAGACAAGTAGGTCGCACCATTAATTCCATCTTCAGGAGTTGATCCATGAGCAGATTTCCCGACAATCGTAACGGTATAGGTTTCTTCATCAACAGTTGAGATTTCATACTTGAGCTGGTGTTCCTTGGCAAAGGCATCTAAGAGGCCAGCAAGATCTGGTAGTTGTCCAGAAACGACTGCAGTCGCTGACTCTGGTACCATGTTTTCACGAAGGCCACCTGTAAAGCTATGAAGATGGGCACTTCCTGTGTTGTCATTTCCAAAATGAAGGTACTCAGTGATGTTTCCTTTTTCCCCATTGATGATTGGGAATTCCGCATCTGGTGAGAAGCCAAAATCTGGCTCAGGAAGTCCGACATGTTTGAAATAGTAATCCATGTCTCCCCATCCTGATTCTTCATCCGTACCGACAACAAAGCGCACGCGCTTAGAAACAGGGAGTCCTAGGTCTTTAATGATCTTCAAACCATAGTAGCAGGCCATTGTAGGCCCTTTATCATCAGACGAACCACGCGCATAGAGCTTGCCATCGATAATTTCTGGTTTGTAGGGATCCGTCTTCCAACCACTACCAGCAGGCACGACGTCCATATGGGCAAAGATACCAAGCTCTTCTTCTCCTTCACCAAAAGTAAAGTGACCGGCATAATTGTCGACATTCTTGGTTTCATAGCCATCACGTTTGGCAATTTCCAAGAATTTTTCAAGAGCTTTTACAGGACCAGGTCCAAAAGGATGCTCCGCATCTGCCTTGCTGTCATCGCGTTCAGAATTGATTTCCAAGAGGCTGTATAGGTCAGCCATCATCTCATCGCGACGTTTTTCTACTTCTGCTTTAAAGTCAACTGTTGTCATGAATTCCTCCTCGATCTTCTATTTGCTAATTGGCTTAGCGTTTGTCAATGATTTCGTCCACTGGTAAGCGATAGCTTGGCTCTACTTTTTCAGCCGCATAGCCAACCGTAATCAAGACTTCCGGACGGAAACGCTCTTCGATGTCCAATACTTCATTGATTTTTGATTTATCAAATCCCAAGATAATATTGGTTCCAATGCCTTGGTCCGTCAAAGCAAGTACCAAGTTCATAGCCACAAGACCGGCATTCAAAGCCAAGTAATCGCTTGTCTGTTGGGCATCATAGCGCGCAAATTCGGCAGGAAGATTTTGCATAAAGTATTGCAACTGCTCATCTGTGAAGTTTTTCACCCCACCGACACGCGCAATCTTGCGAGCCCGTTTTTGCAAATCAGTATCTGTAAAGAGGGCGATGGTCACAGGTGCTTCCATGACTTGATCGTAGTTTGCACCATAGGCTAATTTTGCCAATTCAGCATTTTTTTGACGAACGACCACAAATTTCCAAGGCTGGCTATTGTGGGCGCTAGGGGCCAAGGTTGCGATCTCAATGGCAGTCCGTACATCCTTTGGATCGACCGGTTGGTCAGTGAAATGCTTGATCGCATGGCGTTTTTTATTGAGCTCTAGAAATTTCATAAGCTTCTTCCTTTTCTATTTCTGTTACCTCTATTTTAACACAAAATGAAAGAGCTTGCAGGGTTTTACAGCCTAAGATTGTGAAAAAAGAAGCGGACATTTTGAAGATCCGCTTCTTTGTTATAGGTTGAATACATAAGAGACCCATCTATGATTCATTAGAAAGATTGAAATAGGCAGCTACTTCTTTGGCATAACCGTATTTCTCAATTAAGCTAGTTAGCAACTCATTGTTATGACCCCGATAGTTATCCTCGCGTCTCAATTCTTCGTACATCTCAATAAAGGGAAGGCCCTTGTCCTTAGCATCTTGGAGCTCTGCTTCATAGTCATAGGCCACCTTACGAAATTGCAGGTTGGTCACCCCATCTTCTTCGACATCAATCAGTGCATACTGAGCTCTGTGGTTTTGAATTGGTTCCCAGTCGAAATAAGGCATGCCAATAGTCCCTGGATTAAGAATCTGCTGGCCCTGACTGCCATAGCGAAGCAACTGCTTGTGAACATGACCGTAGATCGCCATATCCGTCTGATCATCCAGCAATTGGTCAAAGTTCTCCGTCGCATTAGCTGGACGCAAGTCTCCACCGTAATTCTTTTCTGGCAAGTTGTGGGTCAGTGAAAAGCGAATGCCATTGACCTCCTTCTTCTCTACCAGAGGAAGGGAGCGAAGCCAATCAATTCGTTTAGGATCTAGTCCTTCCATGAGGTACTGAGTGAGGCGAAGAAGTTGGATCTCCTGCGGATCCTCAAGTCCGTACTCGCCATCCAAAGCCTCTAGGATACAATCGTCCCAATTTCCACGAACAGCCGCTGTAATCGGAATCGCATCCAGCAACTTAAAAAGATCCTCACTTCCTGGACCCGGAAGCAAAATGTCCCCTAAAAGCCAGTATTCCGTCGCGCCTAGAGCACGCGCATCCGCAATCACTGCCTCCAGGGCTGTTGTATCTCCGTGAATATCAGATAAAATAGCGATTCGATGGTTCATAATATTACTTTCTAATGTTAATTTCTAAATGATTTATAACAACACTTCAAACTAAATATTAAAAAGTTTATACACTCAGATCAGCATCCTTTATATTTGCTATAATCATTTCTTTGACTTTCTGACGTTGTTCACCAGTAAGTTTCAATTTGAGTAGTTGTTTTTCAATACTATATTCTGAAGTATTATATTTTTTATCATACATCTCTAATAGTTTAGTACGAAGAATTGGCTCGCTAATTAAATGAATTTCTTTTAATAGTTCTTCTTCATCTCCTTCTTCCCCATTCAGTCTACTTATCATAGAATCAATCTTTGCTAAAGCAAAATCACCA
>ENA-OWNK01000649-OWNK01000649.1-metagenome-genome-assembly--contig:-NODE-649-length-16020-cov-5.378516_pt1 | contig 16020 bp, 12 predicted proteins | sample MGYA00245343_ERZ651121 | MGnify/ENA primary metagenome ERZ651121 (study PRJEB26857, sample SAMEA4031775) | metagenome | biome: human; feature: oral; material: saliva | place: Philippines | collected 2014... | reverse complement strand
TGCTCAGCTAAAAGCTAAAAATACAGTAAAGGTAATTTTTAGAACCTGCCTTAAGCCCAATGCGATGCGTCGCTATCAACATTAACAACCCCTCAACACGCAGCTAAAGAGCAAACAATGAGGCACAAGAAAGGGGGATAGGGCCCGTCGCAGGCTTATCCCCCAAACTAAACTTCAATAATAATATTATGAAAAATTCTATTCTTCTACTACTGAGAAATCGTCTTTACCAACTCCACAAACAGGGCAAAGCCAGTCTTCGGGAATGTCTTCGAATGCTGTTCCAGGCTCAATGCCACTATCGGGATCACCCACTTCAGGGTCGTAAATCCAACCACAGGTTTCGCAAATGTACTTCTTCATACTTTTTTCGCTTTAATTGTTTATAATGATTATTGTATATACAATGCGGGTTTGTTGTTAGTGAGTGTGCAGAAGGCTGCCCGTGGGCAGTTTGCAGAGGCTCAAAACGTTAGTTCGAGGGCTGTAGTGGTGTAGGCATTAAGCTGCCAAAAACCATTTGTATGCCAGCAAGAGAACTTATAAACCCAGCATCTGATGATTAAAAAAACAACCAACGGCGGTGAGCCTTTCGGCCTATGCCGCGGTATAGTTTGTTAGGGCATGTCTTGAGTGTAAGTGTTGGCTTTGCCAAGGCAGCCTTATCTAATGTCTCTATTTTTTATTTAACACCTGCTTTACGCGTTCGTACACCATTTCGGGCGATATATTGCGCATACAAGCAAGGTCGCCACGAAGGCACGGTTTGTTGCCAAAGATGCTACAAGGCCTACATGCCAAATCAATTTGCACAGCGTTGTGCTCGTTTTGGCCCCAGCCCATAAATCCTGCGTAGGGATGTGTAGCTCCCCAAATACTAACCACGGGCGTGTTAACCAGCGAAGCAAAGTGCATATTGGCGCTATCCATGCTCACCATCACGTCGAGGTGGCTCATCAATACCAGTTCTTGCGATATGCCATTAAGCACAGCCGAAGCGTTGAGGCACTGAGGGTTGCGCGAAACGATGCCATTGATGATGGGATCTTCTAGCGGACCTTTGCCAAAGATGAACACGCGACACGATGGATGCTCCTTAGTGAGCATGGTAATCATTTTTTCGAGCATCTCTGGCGGGTAAACCTTCTGCTTATGTGCAGCGAAAGGGGCCACGCCAATCCACTCTTGGAAAGCTTTTTTGGTGCCAATCTCAGGCGGAAGAATCCTGATGTTGCCGCCTTGAGGCGAGAAGATGGATGTGAAATCCAGCTTCACGGGATAGCCCAGTTTAGCAAACACATCGGCATAGTTTTGAAAAGCCGTTGGCAAAGGCTTCATCACCTTATGCGCCGTAGCCACTAGTCGTTGGCGTTGGGTGCGGTGTTTGTCGATGTGTTCCACCCTATATCGAGCGAGATTAAACCTGAACCGCAGGTAGCTAGACCGCAGCACGTCGTGCAAATCGGCCACGGCGGTGATATTCTTAGCGGCGATACGCTTATAGAGCGCATTTAGTCCGCGTATTCCGTTGTACTCGTTTTTGATGTCGGCCGCCATAAATCCCACGTTGGGCGCTAGCCCTTCGAAGAATGGGCGAGCGAAAGGACGGCTCAGAAATGTAATCCGCAGGTGTGGATATTGCCTTGCTAAGGCCTGAACAACAGGCACAGTCATAGCAACATCGCCCATGGCCGAGAAGCGGATGATGAGAATATGTTCGGTCTTCACACTGATGCGGGTATTAGTTTTTGAGATTATTGGCACGTTGGTCTATGCGCTGCAATCAGCGTTAAACCTTTATTTCTTGTACAGCACGGGGTTTGTGGCCGGGTCGTTGTACATTTTCATTTGCCTATACACCTTCATGTAGATGCGTCCCTGCTCGATATCGGCCAGCAATTGGTCGATAGCAGCGGAGAGGTCAACTTGTTGTTCGAGCAAGATATTTAGTTTAGCTTCGCATTTTTCGCGATGTTCGGCCTCTACATCTTTACGTTCTACCTGCTCTTGCATGTGATAAATCTTGAGCGCAAGGATAGAAAGACGGTCGATAGCCCATGCAGGACTTTCTGTATTTAGTCGTGCATCGGGAAGCATTTGCACATCGGTGTACTTCTGTCGAAAGTAACTATCAATCTGTTCCACCAAGTCGGTGCGGTCTTGGTTAGAGCGGTCGATGCGCCTTTTTAGGTTCAGCGCCTCCACCGGGTCAATGTGTGGGTCGCGTATAATGTCTTCAAAATGCCATTGCACGGTGTCGATCCAGCATTTTAGATACAAGCGATTTTCTATCGTTTCCCTTTTATAGGGGTTATTGATAGGCGTGTCGATGTTATCGGTTACGTGGTAATCACGTATCGCCTGATTGAAAATCTCGTTGCAAAGTTTTGTAAAAGACATAGTTTAGCGGTTTAAATGTTTATTGGTTGCAGCCTTTGGCCATGGGTTAGCCAGGTGGCAGTTTTTTGTTTGTTGCATAGGGCAGTGCAAAGGGCTGCTAATGGTTGTGCAAAGCTTATTGCTGCGTGCCGTCTATGTTTTGCAAAGATATGTTTTTTATTTTAAACGAGCAACGAAAATCAATGAATATTTTCTCTTGCCACATAGGTATAAACTATCAAGGGGTGGTGTTGGGGTTTGCTTTGCTTGGCTCTGTTGTTGTTCTCTCTTTGCAATGGCATTGTGGCTGCTGCTTTTTTATTTGTTCGATTAAACGCCAATCGGGCATTAGAGGCTAAACAGATTTTGTTTTATTGTGGTTTACTGACCAATTGGGGTTAAAAAAAGAACGCCCCCACCCGAAGGCAAGAGCGCTCTATTCACAAAAATATAGATAAAAAATCTTGAGGGGGCTATTGTTCAACCTGTTTGTTTAGGGAGGTGGAACAATGTGTTGGCTTGCGTTGAAGCCTTAGATAATGCCCCTAATTCTGTCGTCGAAAGCCGACAAGGCAGCTTTTGCACCTTCGCCCATGGCGATAATAATTTGCTTATAAGGCACATTGGTGCAGTCGCCTGCGGCGTAAACGCCAGGGATAGAGGTGCGGCAATTAGCGTCAACCACAATCTCTCGTCTTTCGTTTAGTGGTAGAGCATCGCGCAAGAGGTCGGTATTGGCAGCCAAACCAATTTGTACGAAGATACCATCAAGTGCAATTTCGCGTTCTTCGTTGTTGGTGCGGTCTTTCACGCGGATGGCTGTTACGTGGTTGCCATCGCCCAAAACTTGCGTTGTTTGCGACGATTTAAATATCTCGATGTTGGGCATTGTGGCTGCTTTCTCTTGCAAAACGGTGTCGGCTCGCAAGGTGTCGGCAAACTCAAGTACTGTTACGTGGTTGCAGATTCCTGCTAGGTCGATGGCAGCTTCGATGCCCGAATTGCCACCTCCAACAACGGCTACATTCTTTCCTTTATAGAACGGACCATCGCAGTGGGGGCAGAAATGCACGCCTTTACCCATGTATTTGGCTTCTTCGTCAACGTTAAGGCGTCGCCAGCTGGCGCCAGTGGCCAGTACCACAGCAGGAGCAATGAACACCTCTCCGCCCTTGGTGCAAACGCGTTTGGGCGAAGCAGAGAAGTCAACGCTATCTAATTTGCGGTTTTCGAACAGCTCGATGGGGTAGTGACTCATGTGCGAACGCAGGTCGTCGGCCAGTTGTGCGCCCGTTGTTTGTGGCACCGACACCAGGTTTTCAATGCCCACGGTGTCTTTAACTTGGCCTCCAATGCGACCAGCAACCACGGCAACTTTCAATCCTTTGCGTGCCGAATAGATGGCAGCAGCAGCTCCAGCAGGGCCACCACCAACAACAATCAAGTCGAATTGTCGTTCAACGGGCTCTGCATTTTCGTTTTCTTCAGAGCCAACAAGGTCTTCAAGTTTACCGAGGAGTTCGCCTAGGTCGCCTCGTCCCATGTGAAGCAGTTGTCCGTTGGCAAAAACAGCGGGAACAGCTTGTATGTTTAATCGTGCCACTTCATCTTGGAAGAGTGCTCCGTCAATCATTTCGCTGTCTACCCTACTGTTTTTTAAGGCCATGATGTTGAGTGCCTGCACCACTTCGGGGCAGTTGGTGCACGTCAACGACACGTATGTTTGCAGCTTAATATCACCCTTAAGGTTGGCAATTCGCTTGCTGATGGCCTCGTCGGGCAGGTTTTTGCCTTTGCCATCTGCATTAAGAACGGCCAAGAGAAGCGAGGTAAATTCGTGTCCGTTGGGTATGCCACGGAAGGAAATGCCCACCGGTTGTCCTTCTTTCAAAAGTGAAAAAGACAGTTGTGCGTCGTTGGTGTCGGTGAAATTAGCCGACAAGTGTGTCGATGTAGACACAAAATCGTTTACAAACTCTTTTAGTTCGGCAGCCTCAGTGCGTGAGGCATCGGTGCGAACATCAAGTGTGTAGTTGTTTTCTAAGTTAGCAAACACATCGCTAACTTGTTTTAGTATTGTTGAATCGAGCATGTTGGTGGGATCTTTAAGGGTTTATTTAGCCTAGGCTTACGAGTGTTTATGGCAACTCTAGGGTTTGTTTTGAGGTGATAGCGTATGCGTTTGGCCTTGCGTTTTGGGCTTTAAAAAGTTGCCCCATCTCCTAAAAGGAGGAGATATGGGGCAACGAGGGAAAATATATAGGGATTTGTTCGCTATCGAATAAAGCCTTATAGGATGTTGGAATTAGATTTTTCCAACGAGGTCGATGCTGGGTTTGAGTGTTTGAGCGCCTTGTTTCCATTTAGCGGGGCACACTTCACCGGGGTTAGAAGCTACGAATTGAGCAGCTGCAACCTTGCGAACGAGTTCTTCAGCGTTACGGCCGATGCTGTTATCTTGAATTTCAGCAATCTTGATTTTGCCTTCTGGGTCTACTACGAAGGTACCACGGTAAGCCATTCCAGCTTCTTCGATGAATACGCCGAAGCCTTTAGCGAGCACTCCGAGTGGGTCGGCCAGCATGGGGTAGTTAATCTTCTTGATGCTGTCTGATGCATCGTGCCATGCTTTGTGTACGAAATGAGTATCGCAGCTCACCGAGTAAACCTCTACACCCATCTTCTTTAGCTCTTCGTATTTCTCAGCAAGGTCTACCAATTCGGTGGGACATACGAAGGTGAAGTCAGCTGGATAGAAGAAGAAAACGGCCCATTTGCCTTTTACATCTTCGCTTGTTACGGTTTTAAACTCGCCATTTTGGAAAGCCTGAACGTTAAATTCGGGCAGCAATGAATTGATAATAGTCTGCATGTTGTTTAATATTTTTAGTTGTTGTTGGTGTGGTTGGCCTTGCGCATTGTTGTTAAGCGTATTGCCAACGTAGGCCAACATTCGTTACCTGATATGCTTTTAATAAATGTTTTGGAAATCTCTAACGTGTGAACGCGCTGTTGTTACAGCTTATTTCATACGGCTTTCAACTACGTTCCAGTCGATAATGTCCCACAAAGCGGCCAAATGGTCTACACGGCGGTTTTGGAAATCCAAGTAATAAGCGTGTTCCCAAACGTCGCTTCCCAACAAAGGAGCGTTGCCTTGGCGTAGTGGATTGCCAGCGTTTGAGTCTTTGGTGATTACCAATTTACCATCTTTGTCTTGTGAAAGCCATGCCCATCCCGAACCAAAGAGCGTTGCACCAGCTTGTGCGAACTCTTTCTTAAAGTTCTCAAAGCTACCAAAGTCGCGTACTAAAGCTTCGGCAATCTTGCCTGTTGGCTCGTTACCTTGCACGGGTGCTTTGAATTGTAGGAAGTAAAGTGCATGGTTAAGTGTTTGTCCAGCGTTGTTGAAGATAGGGCCATCTGGCGCTGTCTTCACGATGTCTTCAACGCTTTTGCCTTCAAACTCGGTGCCTTGAACGAGTGTGTTCAGGGTGTTAACGTAGTTTTGAAGATGCTTCCCGTAGTGGAAATTTATTGTTTGCTCGCTAATAACTGGCTCCAATGCATTAACTGCATAAGGAAGAGTTGGCATTGTTATATTCATAATTGTATAATATAAGTGGTTAAAAACTTTTGTTCGTTATATTCTTTACGATTGCAAAGTTATTAACAATGCCGACAACTTCAAACAGATAATTTCTATCAAGCAATAGGTTTACTCTATTCGAGGCTTTCTTCTTGCTTGTTGTTTGTTGGTTCTAGCTTGCTTTCAAGGGGTTTCGAGGCTTGGTTGTCGCCACTAAGGTTGAGTGTATCTTTGAGTTTTTGATACATGAAAGATACCACTAACAACAGTGCTCCCAAGATGATAAACACCACAATTCTACCCACTGCTGGCATCAACCATACGTCGTAGAGTGCTAGTTTCACAATAATAACGCCAAAAGTGCCAATGCTTAGCAGACGCATGGTTTTGTTTGGCAGACGCATTCCCAACAACATCTGCAACGCTCCCGCTGCTGCAAGGCTCAAAGATAGGCCTGCACTGTACTGTTGAATGTTTGTTTGCATGAGCAAAGTGCGCACCATGCTAATCCAAAGCAAGGTGGCAGCAATGTTAAAGAACACGGTGAACTTGCTGGATGGGGCTTCGCAATGCTTGTAATAGTTGCGACCCGACACCACAAAGAGTGCAACGGCGAAGACGAAGCCCAACCATTGCAGACCAATGGCCAACAACGCACCGGTGCTATATTCGTAATAATACACGTCGGTAACAATGAAGAAGGTGGCCAGCGATAGGTAAATGGTGTAGAGCCAGGCACATTTACTCGCTGGATATCTACGCAAGAAGCCCACAGCTACGCCCAATATGATTGCTAAACGCAAGACGGTGATGGATGAAACATAGATATTTTCGTTGGTGAAGAACAGAAGTTCGCTGCTAATGCATAGATATAGTGCCATAACACCTAAGCCATACACAATGTTATTCCACGGATTGTAAACCCCTTGGAGGCGTTCTTTGTGGTAATCCATCACTGCAGCAAAGGCAAATAGGCACAAAGCGCGGAAAAAATCGCTGATAAAGAACGAATTGAATACGGCTATATGGGGCTTCGAGGTGACTACTGCTCCCTCGGGAATGGTGAATCCAATGTTTAAGAACAAGCAAACTGCTGTGATTACCAGTGACAATGTTGCCGCAATGCCGTAAGGTTTAAGCTTAACGGTGCAATATAGCCATAGCAAAAGTACCATTTCGGCAGAGAAACAGATGGTGAGTGTTGACCCAGAGAAGAACATGGGCAGCGACATCGTGGCAAATGCCAAACCTAGGGATAAGAAAACGCTTTGCGCTACGCCTTCGCATTGCTCGGTTTTGCGCATCCATTGGTGTGTGCCTAGATAGAAAATACCAATAACCAATGCTGCTAAAGCATTGTCGTTGCTGCCATATTGGTTAAGCCATCCCACCAAAAGGAGGGTTAAAATGCTGCTGAAGATAGTACCACCGAGGTGAAAACCAGTGAAGAGTGGCGACATTTTACGACGCAATAGCGTGATGCTACTGATGGCGAATATAAGCCAAAACAGTGCGTAGAACAAGGCATTGATGGCGTAGGGTTGGGTGTTGGATACGTCAACGCTCATCAGTAACACCACGTATGTGGCAAAAATGCTTATCAAAGGCAGCTCGTTCCAACGCTTTCTTATGGCCAGATAGAGGCAACCTAGGTTGAGAATGGCCATGTAAACGTAAAGGAATAGCAGGTTTACTGTGCCTGTTGCGGTGAGGAATGGCGCTAAAAATCCACCCACAAGGGCTGTAACCGCTAGCTCACGACGACCATAATGGCTGGCTGTCCATGCCATAAAGAGGGTAACACACACCATAATGCCAAAGGCTACAGGCTGTGTAAAGATTTGGTAATAATGGAATGCGATGGCCGTTGTGAGGTAATACACCGCACATCCACCGCCTGCAAGCAGCGAACTAAAGGGTCTATATCGTTTGCTTAATCGCCAAGCAATACCCATAAGCAATGTTCCTGCAATGTAGCCTAGGGCTGTTCGGGCGGTGTGTCCAATCCAATTTTGGTCTATTGCGTATTTAACAAAGAAGCTAATACCCAGCACCAAGGCCAAAATTCCTATCTTTCCAAGGAGGTTTTCGCCAATAAATTTCTCGAAGTTAAACCCTTCTGATAGGCTGAAAACAGCGCTATCGTCGTCGATGGCTTCGTTATAGCCTTTGTTTTTGGCCTCTTTGCGCAATGATTCGAAATATTCTTTGCCCGTCATTGCGTGCTGTGGCTCGTGTTCCACCTTTTGTTGGGCCGAATTGGTGGGTTGTTGTGTCTTGTTTCCCGTCTCTTCGCTTTCCACTTGCACAAAGGCAATAGCTGGTTCGGGTTGTTTTTCGGCGGGTTGAGGTTCGTTTTGGGTTGGTATGTCGGTGGCATTGTCTTGCGCTTCCGCCTCATTAGCCACTTCGCATGCCTCATTTCCCGTTTCGTTTTCAGCGTTCTCAGCCGTAGTTAATTCGTTCTCAGCCGTAGTTAATTCGTTTTCGGCCTCGTTTTCTTCGTTGTTTGTGGCGGTTTCATGCTTATTCGCCTCGTTTTGTGTGAGCGATGGCGATGGTTCAGAGCCGTTTGTTTGTTTGCCAACGGGCACAACGGGCACCTCAATAGTGGCAATTGGCGAAACAATGCGTTGTTGTTCGCCCACCGTTTTAACCTCTGTTTCAGTGGTGGGTGTGGCATCTGGCTGCGTCACATCGCCAGCATGCTTAATTGTTTGGTTATCTGTAAGGGTCTCGTTTGTCGTTGTTACGGGTTTTTCCGCGGAGTCTTTGCGTTCTTGTTGTTTGTTTTCGGCAGTAATATCAGCGCTTTGGTTCAATTGTTCTGATAGTTTTTCGCGAAGTTTGTTTATCTCTTCGGTGGCGCTTTCAAGTCGCTTTTGCATAAATCTTACTTGGAATAGCAGTTCGCTTAGCTTGCCATTGAGACTTAATTTTACAGCTATTATCACTGTAATGAAGATAACAATAGTGGAGTATATATATAGGGAAAAATCGTAGTACATAACTTTTTGTTGTGGGTTTAGTTATACAATTAAGGTGTAATACAAAGCAAAGTTATACAAAATACTGTTACCCAGTGTGTGTAAAGACTAAATTTGTGCTTATATTTCACAAATATTAGCAATGGGAAATTATTAATTGAGTCTATTTATTGCACTATTGTATTCCTTTTATTTCTCGTTGTCTCTTGTCTTTTGGTACGTTTGCTTTTGTGTTTTTCTGCCTTTGCTTTGGTATTTACAAGCTTTTACTTTAGTGTTTACATTTCACAACGAGGGTTTACACGAAAAAAAAACCGCCCACGAGGGTTTAAATCATGGGCGGGGCGTTAAAGTAATAAGGAGAAAATGCGCAACTCGGCAACCGGACGTGCGCCAAGTGCGTATGTAAGGCCTGTTCTTCTTGAGTGTTCAGGCCACAAACGTGCACCATTTCTTGCTTGCGACTATGAGGGGAGTCGCAGGGCGGGTTATCAAACACCATGTTTTGTTGTGTTAGGGCTGTTGGTGTTGCTGTCATAAGAAATGGTTGTGCATCCGTTTGTTTTTCGATTGCATCGCCTTTATTGGGCCATGACCATGTGTTGGGTGTTGTTTTGCTCCCAAACATTGGGGTTTGGGCGGCGTGTTTATGGGTTTAGGCCTTTCGGGGGCGCCCCTTTACCGCTCTCAATAGGCATAGTTAACCAGCGGTGGCCTGTGTTTTGGGTCTTCTCGACCCGTGTTTACAGCATCGTTTGTGATTTATATGCAGCCGTGGGATGTGCACCGCCATTTCTCACTGCGGTGTTAAGGGTTGTGTTCACCTTGTTTTGTGCGTCTTTGGGCATTGTTTTGCGATACCTTTGTGTATGTCGCATCTTGTTGTTATCCCCATCCGACTGCGTTTTTATCATCCTCATGGCACCTGTTTCTAACTCTCTCTTGCGCTTTTGTGAGGCAATTCTCTTGTGCGATGCTGTTCTTTTTACTTCAATAGTCGTATAAAACGAACCTGAAACTTGCGTATTTCGCAACACGTTTCTATCCTCTCTTAATTCTGATAAAGCAAAGATAAGCATTTTATATGATGTGAAATGCAGCGCTCGCGTTAAATAAAGCTTAAAGAAAAGAGAAAAGGAAAAAGTGGATAATCCATGTAAAATAAAAGGGAGGATTTGCGCTTTGCGAGGCTTTGAATGTTAATTGATGATGCTGAACAATAGCACACGCCAACCGATGTGTTTTATTTCAACCATTTCATCTCTGCTTTACGCTGGCCGATATGTTTCTTTTACATCAGTCTTTGTTTGCCTTTCATCCTATATATCAGCTATGAGAGCGCTATATATAATAAGGTGTCATCCGAAAAAGAAGGGCGGTTGGTTAGGGTATCACTGTTTATGCCCATCCCCAACCGCCTGTGTTCGTGGCTGTGGTCCACGCCTTATACATTTTAAGGTGTGGTTTATAGCTTTTCTATTTTCTTATTCTGTCTGTCTGCGGTGTCGCGAACCAAGGGCAAAGCACTGTTGTTAAGCCAGCTAACAAAGGCTTCGCGCCAGCGTCGTGATTGCGCCGAGCCCTTCACCTCGCTTGCTCCAAAACCGTGTCCACCTGTGGTATAGCGTATGTATTGGTGCGGAATGTGGCGTGATGTGAGTGCCGAGTCGAGCAAACGACTATTGCCTGGACTTACTATTGGGTCGTCGTCGCAATGCACAATGAACACTGGCGGACAGTTAGCGGGTACATGTCGTTCAAGCGATAGCGAGTCTTTCAGTTTCTTGTTGCACTTGCCCCATTCGCCTAAGATTCCCTTTCGCGAACGCCGATGCACATAACGCTTGTCTGTAAGCGTAACAACGGGATAGAGCGCTGCCACAAAATCGGGTCTTACGCTCACCTTTGGCACGATGCCCAAGGGCGAAAGATAATTGGTTGAGGCGTAGGTGGCCGAGGCAACGGCTAGATGTCCGCCTGCCGAAAAGCCCATAACGCCCACCGCTTGGGGGTTGATGCTCCATGTTGTTGCGCCCTCGCGCACCAGTTGAATGCTTCGTTGCACATCGCGAAGCATGTCGGGCTGCCGTCTTCCGCGAACAAACAGCCGATAATGGCTGATAAAGGCCCACACGCCTGCAACCCGATAACGCAACACAAAGGCTGCAATGCCCTGACTGTTGAGCCATTTGGCCACGTCCTCGCCTTCTGTACGAGTGTCCAACCAGTGGTAGCTGCCACCAGGACACACAATCACAGCCGGACAATTAGCCGTTGCGCCCTTGGGGATGTAGGGCGTTAGCGTCACGTTCGAGGCGCGTTCGGCTGTGCCCGTCCATATTTTCAAGGGTGCTTGTTGTTGCGCCTGTGCAGTCAAAGCCACGATGAGCAGCAGTATAAATAGATATTTTCTAACGTTCATCTCTAATCTTATTCTTCCCCTTTGGTTATTTGGGAGCTATATTTTGCAGCTGTTCGATAATCTTGTTTTTGCCAACAAGGGCCTCGGCTGTTGTGATGGCCGACAGCGGAACGCCACAAATGCCATGCAATCCCACGCATTGTCCCGTTAAAAATAGGTTGCTCACCTTTGTAGCCACGGGTATTTGTGTGGCTAGAGGGTTGTGACAGTCTTTCACAAATCCATAAATTGCCCCTTGGGGTGCATGATAATAGTCGCGCACTGTTAGTGGCGAAGCGCTCCATACGTGGTCGATGCACTGCGTAAAGCCCGGTTTCACCTCTTCCATGCGGTCGATAATGCGTTGTTCGTGCCAAGCTTTCCATTGGGCATAAGCCTCTCCGCGTCGGCCTGTTTGTGTGTCTTGCCATTGTTCCACGGCCGAAAAGGGCATTACACAATTAATGATGAGGTGTGTGGCCCATTCGTTTTGTTGTTCGATGGGTGGTGTCATGTACATCATTCCGTATGGCCAATCTTCGCGATGGTATTGACCTAGGTTCCACACTTGGTTGTAATCGTGCTGATAATAGCATGTGTGGTTGATGTAGGAAAAGGTTTCGGGCTTTAGTTTCACATACAAGCTGAAAATGGAATACGAGTTCTCGGTGTTGCTTATGCGCTTGGTATAGGCTGGCGTAAAGGCACCTTTGTCTATCAGTCGTAAGGTTTCGCCCATGTGTGTGGCGGCTATATAATAAGGAGCGCTAAAGGTTCGTCCGTCTTTTGTTTGCACTTGTGTCACTGTTCGGTTGTCAACAGCAATGCGAATCACCTCTGCTCCTCCCACCACTTCTCCGCCTGCGTGCTCTATTACCTCGGCTAGGGCCGTGGCCAATTGCTGTGAGCCACCCACAAAGCGGTCGGTTCCGTTGATGTAAAGTGCGCTGATAAGGGCATGAACATAGGCTGGCGTGTGGCCCGATACGCCTCCGTACATGGGATTCATGTAGGCCAGCACGTCGCGCAGCAGCTCATCGTCGATGTAATGCGCGATAAACTCGTTGGCCGGCCACATAAAGCGTTCGCTATGCAGGGGTATGCCGTCGCCCGTTGGTCTAAGATTAAAGAGGTCTATCTCGTCGGCCAGTTCGTAAATGGCGTCTGCATAGCGTTGTAGCTGTGTGCGTTGGTGGGGAAAATGTGTGGCAAAACTCTCCACAAAGCCTACTTTACCCTCGGCCACGCGATAAGTGGTGTGGTTGGATGCGTAGTAAATCTCGTCCATGCAATCGCTGTCCACACGCTGCAGCTTAAGTTTTTGCATGATGCCTAGGTGTTGGCAGATGCGGTAAAGCGTTTGTCCGGGTCTAAATCCGCCCAGCATGTGCATGCCTGTATCAAAGAGAATGCCCTTCCGAGTGAAGTTTTGCAGTCCACCTCCCACGATGTTGTTTTTCTCCAGTACCGTTACTTTGCGTCCTTCTTTGGCCAGAAGTGCGCCAGTGGTAAGGCCTCCCAGGCCTCCGCCTATAATGATGATGTCGTTGTTGTTCATAATTTTAGTTTATCTCCCAGCACTTCTCCGCAGGTAACAAGCGTGCCAACCAGGGTGCCCAGCATGCCATGCGAGTTTACATTTTGTCCTGCAAAGAGCAGATTGGGTATGCGCGTGCGACTGGGTACGTGGCAGGCCGAGCCTAGTTTCACGTCTTTGGCCACGCCATACATACTTCCTTCTTTTGTAGATGTATATTGTTCGTAGGTGAGTGGGGTAGAAGTAAAGTAGTAATCAATGCTCTCACGCAGTCCTGGTGCATGTTGTTCCACGGCGTTAATTAGTCTTTCGGCTCTGTCGTGTTTAAATTTTTCGTATGCTTCGCCGCGTTTCATGATGTTTGTGTTGGCCCATTGTGCCACCTCTTCGTAGCGCATATAGCTCATTATCTCGCCACAGGTGGCCCATTGCTGGTGGCTGTTGGGCAGAGTTTCGGGAGCTTGTTGGTCGCTAAGGTGTACGTATAGAAAACCGCGAGGCCAGTCGTTTTCTGTGTATTGTTCGCAGTTCCACGGCGTGTTGTTGGCATATCCATACAAGTTGTGGTTGCGATAGGGCATGGCTTGCGGTTTAAACTTCAGGTAAACCGTAAACACACCCGTGGTATTAGGCAGGTTTAGCATGCGTTGTCTAAACACGGGCCTAATCAAATTCGCATCGTCGAGCATGTGCATCACCGTTGTTGGGTGCACGGCTGCAATCACCAAATCGGCTTCAAAGTGTTCGTCTTGAGTGGTAACCACGCCTGTTGCCCTACTTTCGTTGCACACAATGCGTTGCACTTGTTTGCGTGTAAGCACCCTTCCGCCCCTTTCTTCAATGCCTTTGATAAGCTTTCGGGCGATGATATCGCTTCCTCCAGCCAGTCTAAAAGCGCTTTGGTTGTAAAAGTTGGTGATAAAAGCGTGGGTTGAGAATGGCGTTCTGCCGTGTTCGCCTGCATAGAGGGGCAAGTTTCCCACCAATACGCGTTGCAAAAGGGGGTTGGGCACGAGGCTTTCTATCACTTCGTTCACGGCGCGCATCTGATATTCGGTTTTCAAGTGCATTTGTTCGGTCGTGGGTTGATGCCCATTTATGGGCGAGGCTTGCGCCAAACGTTCCACCAACGCCATATATTGGTGTAGCGAATCTTTATCCTTAGGAAACTGCTTGCTTAGCGTTTCCACAAAGGCTTCGTGGCCATTGGCAAAGGCAAATCGCCCTTCGGGCATCGACACCACATCATAACCGTTGGTGTCGAGCCTGCTCAAGGGTAGGTTTTCCAATCCAAGATAGCGTAAGAGTGGGTGCAAGGTTTGTCCTTCTTCGGCACTACCAATAAAGTGCATACCTGTTTCAAACTTTGCGCCTTTGCGCACAAAGCTTTGTAAGCATCCGCCTGGTTGCGTTTCTTGTTCGAGTATGGTTACTTCATAGCCATTTCGCGCGAGAATCACTCCGCACGAAAGACCACCCAGTCCGCTACCGATGATGATACATTTCTTCATTTGTTTTTCTGTTGCTTCACATCCTTGCGATGTATAAATGTTTTATGTAGTCAGGTTTTGTGTTTCTGTTTTGTTCCCCCTTGTGTTGCGGTGTTGGGCCATGGGGCATGCGTGGTGATGTTAAGGGTGGTTGTTGGGTGGCGTTAGGGCCTTGTTTTGCTCTTGCAATAGGCATTGTGCCACTTGTTGCGCCACGTTTTTATTTTCGAAACGTTGCACATACGCCATGCTTTTGGCTATCGCTTCATCGCGTCCAGGTTGACCTTTCAGTAGGGAGCAGATGGCTTTCGCCATGGCTAGATGGTCGTCGGCATTTACGTATATGCTATCTGGCCCTCCTGCTTCTTCAAGGCACGACCCCGTTGCAGCCACCACGGGCAGTCCGCTTTGTATGGCTTCGATGATGGGAATGCCAAATCCTTCGTAGCGCGAGGGGTAAACAAACACCTCGGCTTGCTGGTATATGGCGGGCAAATCCTCGTTGGGCACATTGTGCAGAAAGTGCACCCTGCTGCTCAGTCCATGTTTTTCAACCCACGATTTCACTTTGTTCATATAAGGTGTGGGTCTTCCCAATATCACCAGGTGTACGTCTTGTGCAACCGCTTGCATTGCTTTGGCTGCCACTAGCACGTTTTTGCGAGCCTCGATGGTGCCCACGTTTAGCACAAAACGTGTGGGCAAGGCATAGCGTTGGGCCACTTCTTGCTGCTTCTCGGCCGTTGCGGGCTGTCTAAACCGTGTGTCGCAGCTTTGATAAATCACGCTAATGCGGTTGGCTGGAAAATGTCCCAGTTCCACAATGTCGCGTTTGGTGCATTCGCTAATGGCGATAATGCGGTTGGCCTCTTTCAGCGTTTTGTGGAACTTCCAACGGTAAATCAGCGCGTCCCACCAATGATAGAACTCGGGATGGCGCATAAAGATAAGGTCGTGAATGGTGACAACGGCGTCGATGCCTGCGTGTTTAACGCCCTTGGGCAGTTCGCCCGAGAGGCCATGAAACACCTGTACGCCATCGCGCAACAGGTCTTTCACCACACCGCCACTTCTCCACGCCGCCTTTTTCAGCGCGTTTTTCGCGTTCTTGGGGTACACCATGCGCAGGTTCGGCGCACTTTTCACCTGTCGGGCCAAGTCTTCTCGGCCCGCATCGGGTGCATAAAGCAGCAGTTGTGCGTTGGGATAGAGGGCTGCAAGGTCGTTAACTAGGTTTCTTCCGTATGCTCCCAAGCCCGTTCCGTTCCGCACTACGCGTTTGGCATCAAAGCCCACGATAATGTTCTTGTCTTCGTTCATCAGGCACAAACTTACACAAAAAATGCGTAAATCAAGGCAAAATTTGAAAATAAGATGTGTAGTTGGCATATATTTAAGCAGAAAATACTTATTTTTGTACTTGCACATAAACCGTAAAAGAAATGAAACGCTTTTGTATGGCCATACTCCTTGTGTTGTTTTTTGTCGCCAACTCGTGGGCGCAAAAGGACGGCCAGCTCCGTGTAAACCCCGAAGAGAAGGAGGTAGACATGGATAATCCCACCTTTGTGCCGATGGTAAAGGTGGGTAGGGTGCTGGATAAGGGCGACAGCATACAGTATGTTGAACTGAACAAG
>ENA-OWNK01000637-OWNK01000637.1-metagenome-genome-assembly--contig:-NODE-637-length-16175-cov-7.626055_pt1 | contig 16175 bp, 14 predicted proteins | sample MGYA00245343_ERZ651121 | MGnify/ENA primary metagenome ERZ651121 (study PRJEB26857, sample SAMEA4031775) | metagenome | biome: human; feature: oral; material: saliva | place: Philippines | collected 2014... | reverse complement strand
CTTCAAAATATAAATTTATTTTAAATCTATGGTTGTTTTTTATGTTATATTTTAATATTATATAATCTATAAATGCCATATCCTTGTTTTATTTATATGATGAATACACAAAAAAAGTGCTATAACTAGATGATGAACTGCACTCACTAGATATTTTCTAATATATCTCTCCTAAATTATTCTATTATTTACCCTCCATATATCAATGTTCTGATTCATCATATTACAAACCTGACAATGCTCTCACTGCAACATAAATCTCCATAACCACATAAGGCTTCCCACAGGCAATCATTTTAGCAAGTATTCGTTTAATATAATCAATATGCTCCAACAAAGCATCACGTAATTTCCGTTGCACATAATCAGGAGAGTGGAATACGAGTATAGGATCAAAATCACCTATAATAATATACGTCGTATGAGAATCGGGGACCGGTTCAATGTTGTATTAAAAAGAATAATTACATTAAATAAACCATATACAGCATCGCGTCCAATTGACTTGCGAGCTTTAATACTAGCAAACGTCATATTCGGACCTAAATATACCTATAATAACTAACTGTAAATATATAAATTAAATTAATTTTTTAATTTATTTACAGATTATTGATAATTATTCATTTATATCTGCTGGTTTTGAGCCAATACCATATAATATCGTAGCTACTCAATCGCTTTTTGATGACGTTGCTGTACAGCCTATCGAGACTATTTTTCCTCATAACTAATATCAGAACAGCTTTTTCCATCCTTATATAAAGTATATAATAACTTTTGCTGCTCCCTTGGGAGCTTTAGAAATGCACTCCACAAACAATTACGCAGCTCATCATCTGTAACAGTGCCAACGATAGCTCCTTCCAAATCTACATCATCAGGGAATTGATTCATCGCAGGTGAAGACACGTCCTCATCTGTACACATGGGCAATATTAATTCATGCCGCCATTGATGAACAGATTGTTTGTAAAAGTTGAGATATCCATAGCGAATGGTGGCTTTTACATAGCCAGAGAATGGCATCTTACCTGAAGTATCAAAGCTGAAGATATCTTCGATAAAGACAACCCACAGGAATGATTCCACATCTTCTGTAACGGAAGCCGTACTGGATCGATTGGCATAACTGATGATGAGTGGTCGATACCGCCGACACAGCTCGATTTGTGCAGCATCAATGGTGAGTTCCTCGATAGGCCACACTGCCCCCCCAGTTTAACTGGGGGTTTAGTCATGCCTATTCGGCGTACAAAAAATAAAGAAGAAGCTATAACACAGTAGCTCCTTCTTTATTCTATTCTTCAATTCACATTATATAAAACATAATCCTAAATTAGAATTACGTTCTAATGAATGCTTATCTTGTTTTATATAATCCCACGAATCTTTATAGTCTGTGCACTGAGAAAATATAGACTCTCTTATAAACCTAACAAATGCATCTATATCATTATAATACTTATCGTTAAAAGTCAGTGAATTAACTTTTTTCTCCTCATCTGTAGCATTGGGGTTATCATGTAACACATGATCCAAATTACAGGACATATAATATATTTTATAAGGAATGCTATTCCACATTACAGCGGTCCGTGAACTTAATATATTCAAATTCTCACGCTTACGCTCATTTCGCTCAATAGCCTCTTGTCGATTTGGGGCTATAATATTTTCAAATGTATATATAAATTTATCTTTTGTCGTATCCTCAATAATAGCGGAGTCATTAACAAAAGCCCCATCCATATCAACTAAATGTATAATTTGCTGAACGTCCCTAGCTTTAAAATGGTTATTTTAAGCATATATCTTAATTTCATTACCTAATCGTGCTTTAATATTTGACTGGTTTATCCCTTTTTGGGAGGTAATGTCACCGTACATAATTTTCATATGGACAGTATTACTATCAAAAAATTTAGAAAAATACAATTCTAATGAATTCGCATCAGAAGGGCCTTCAACAATAACAAGCACTATTTTTCGTCGTGCCATTTATATGCACCAGCTTTCCTAAAAGCATAAGAAATTTCGGCATTATTTGTCGATTTATATAATTCTTCGTTCTGTTCTCCTAGCATGATATCTCTATAATAAAAATCACGGAGATTATTACTTGTCTTTACATTAACCATTCGTGTATATCGATTACTAGGATTAGTTGTGGTGAAAGCAATACAGCCTTTATCTAGTGTTTCCAAGGGTCTTAAGTTATGAGATGTAAATATTAATTGACCTTCACCTTTCTCTGAAATAATACGTAAAATCTCACCGAGTAGATATTCAAAGATACCAGAGTCTAGCTTATCTATAGCAACAGTAATAGATTTTCTATTATATACAGAAATTAATAAGCCTAAAACAGAAATAATTTTACGTATTCCTTCAGATTCATATTTTAAAGGAATATATGTATTTGATTTATAGGATACTAACTCAAATCGTTCTCCATCCTGATTATCCTGTAGTTTCTCTTTACCCAATATTTCTACGCCAATAGTTAATCCTGGGACAATTTGAGTTAATATCAGGTTCATCATAGCTATACTATCTCTAATATCTTGTACAACGGCTATAGGAAATACATTAGGTTGATTTAGGGATAATCCAATTGTACCTACAATATGTCTCGTATCAGCCCTATAATTTATCTCTAAAGGTAGTGCATCAAGGCTAATTAGTCCACTATGTTCTGTTGTTACTACAAATAAATCATGATTTCCATACTTCACTAAGTCTGTCAAAATCGAATATACTAATACAAAATCTTGATTTGATTCCATCACTTCATTACGACTAGGAAGTCGTTTCATAAACTCAGGAGAAAAAATAAAGGATCGCGATTCCGCATTCGCTTGTTTTTTATTTACGATTAAATCTGTAATATCATCCATATCACGACCAACTAATAGATCTAATTTTGATTTTGGTTTAAAGATTTGCTTAGCAGGCACATCAGTATCAATTAAAATACTTTTTCTAATATTGGTATCTACACCTTCAATCTTATATTGTATGCGTTCTTTTGTAATACAAATTTGATTTTCTCTATCGCTAGTATCATCCGTTATATTACTTTCACCAGTAATTGATGTTGTAATGCCTAACTCTACATCATAATCTATTAGAATATGTTTATTATTATCCTCTATTAGCAATTCAAAATTTAATTCACAAGTATGCGAGGCAGAGGATATATTGATATAGTCACAAATTGTAGAAGGCAATTTTTGGCCTGTAAGTAATAATTTTAATATGCTAATCGCATCTATAAGAGCAGTTTTACCTGAACCATTTTGACCATATATGCCTAATAGACTCGATTTGTAGTCCTTTCTGGTATTTATGAAATTAATACGCCCGTGTTCAATATTCTTTAGGTTATCTATCGTCATAGATACTAACCGAATATATTTGCTAATGCTCATAAAGATACCTCCTATTGTGTTAAGTGTAACACAATAGTCCTTTGCATTCAAACGGATTGCAAAAACGATATTTTATATTACGATTTATAATTTTAATTTACATTTTGTAATGCTAGAAATATAAAACCGATACAAACGCTATTAATAGTCAATAGAGTTCGTATCGGTTTTTCTATGTGTGTATTATTATTTATTCACTCTAACACGTTCAATTGTCGGTTGACCTTGGTTGTTTCTTGCCACTGTATCTACGCGGAACAATGACATTTCTGGGCTAAATTCTGTTACGAGTTGTTCGTCCACTTGTACGCCGTTTTGAAGAGCACGGTATACGATTTGAGCAAATTCGTAGCGTGTTAATAAGCGATCGCCACCGAATGTGCCATCTGGGTATCCTTCTACCAAGCCACGGCGAGATAGATCACTTACTGCTTCGTATGCCCAGTGGTTGCTAGCCACATCTGGGAATAATGTAGTGTGGTCTGCTTTCATGCGAGTACCTGCTACATCATTTAAGAGGGCTGTTAATTTTTGGATTTGTGCATTTTGAAGAGCTACTGTTTTCTTAAGTTCTAACACTTCTTTACCGATGGCTACGCGAGAACGAGATACATTGCTATGAGCACCCACTTTCACAGAAAGGCCGGCATTCACAACAGTTTCCCCATTACCCAATGTAGAACCTACGCTCAATTGCACGTCCTCATTAGGACGATAGAATGCACCGAGTGCAGCAGCATTGCCATTGTGGTAATGACCATAGCCAGCTGCAAAGTCCCATTTAGCATCAGGGTCAAAATCGAGCGGATGAAGGGCCGCCAATGCAGCAGAACCAGCTACGGCCTTGTTAACACGTTTGTCTAGACGGGATACGGTACCATTAATGTTTGTAATATCGCCACCAATATTATTGCGCAATTGTTTAAGTTGAGCCACATTAACCGCATCAGTATCATTTGTACCAGCTGCAACTGATGTAATTTGGCGTGTTACATTATTTCCTGCGTCACCAACAGATACTGCGGAAGCTGTAGATTTCCATGTAGCTGATGTATTAGTGGATGGCGCGTTAGTAAGAATATCATAACCAACTGCACCAGCTGCTACTGTTGCTTTGGAATTGCTACCAATAGCAGCACCACCTACTTCGGATACTTCTGTATTATGACCTACAGCGACTGCATCATTTACAGTCGTTGTTGTACTATTATCGCTAGAGCCTAAGATAACTGTATTGTTTGCACTCGTTACAGTACGATTATCACCTAAAACAAGAGTATTATTTGCATCGGATACTGTATTTTTAGAACCGATAACAGTCATGTGCTGTACTTTCGTACCTGTATTACCCACGCCGATAGCCAAGTTATCTTTACTTTGGTTACCACGTACTCCGGTTACAGTGTTGTTTACACCAATCATAGATGTACGTAGTGTATAGTCTGCTTTATTACCGCCACCAAACGCCATTGTAGCACCAGCACCATTAGAAGATGTTACGGCATTTCTTAATTTGTCTGCAAAATCCTTGGCAGAGGTAGCGCTATTTGTTGGTAGATTAGATAAAGACCCTACTGAATTAGAAATTTCATTACCAGCACCATAAATTAAGGAACCATTTGAATTAAACGTGCGGTTAGCAACACCTGTAATAGCGTTAGCAACACCAGACTGAGAGTTACTAGCAGTTTTAGATTCAATACTGTTTAATGTACCTGTAACAGTGGCTCCTAAGTTTTTAGCTGCAGAAGACAAATCAGCCCAACGACCGCCATTGTATTCGCTAGAGATAATATTGTATGTACCGGTACTAGTTGTAAAAGCACCATTACTAAAGCTATTCGCACCAACAGTGGTAGTATAAACACCAATAGCACTGCTTCTTGTTGCACTACTATCAACATCGGTATCCCCCAATGCACCTTTATAGTTATGAGAACCTACCATTGTACCACCAGTACGAGCAAAGGTATTATCGCCAATAACTACAGTACCGACTACCTTTGTTGGGTCAGCTGGAATTCTTGATGAGGAGAACATACTACCACTATATGTAGTTTGTCCAAAGGCAAAATTGGCCTCTTGTCCACCAGCCATATTATCAATCTGTGCATTCTTACCAATAGCAACACTACCACCTTGGCTAGCATAGTTATCAATTTTAGCACCACTACCTACAACAATATCACCAGTAGAAGCACTTGCACCATTAGAATAGCTAATAGACGCATTGTTACCAATAGCAACGTTTTCTGCTTTAGGTGCATTACTACCAGTACCATATGCTACACCACTGCCTCCACCAGACGTTGTATCTGCAGCACTAGCTACCATACATAAGCTAGATAATAACACACCGTTGATTAACAAGGTTAATAAACGTTTCCGTTTGTTCATTGTATCGTTCTCCATTTCACAAATTATACAAAAGATGAATTACATATACTAAAAATTCATCTTATCTTTATATTTCTATATTATACCACTTTGATTTGATTTGTAAAATCATTAATTTAATATATATTTAATGATTTTTAAACATGCCAACCAATAATTATCTGTAATATATCTCACAATACAAGATTTACTATAGAGTTTAATTCATTAATGTCATGTAATATTAAACCAGTTTAAAAATTAATAATTTTGCAATGTTATCAACTAAAATAAAAAGCGGATAGCTAATCGCAATGGACTAACTATCCGCTTATATACTGAGGTTTTTATGAATGATCTGTTTATATTATACAGCTATCTGAGTATCTCAATATTATCTGTTATTCAATTTTTGTACGAGCATATCTACTGTTTCTTGTAATTTCTTATTTTGAGCCTCTAATGTATCAACCCGTTGTTCGAGAGCATTATAGGAAGCAGGAGAGATATTTTGTAGCGTTTTGTTTTCACCAAATTTATAGGATACACCAAGGTTAGCCATGATGTGATCATTAACGGTAGCACCGGCTGTGAGGAGCAAGTTTTCCTTTGGATAATACCCCACACCGAGAGCTAGCGCATTAGCATCTTTATAGTGACCAATACCGCCCATCACTTGTACTCGATTATCTGGATCAAATTGCATTGGATGTAATGCAGCTAGTGCCGCAGCACGAGCATCGCCTTTATTCGCCTCTTTTCCAATGTTGCTAATTTTGTTATATAGATTATCGATTTGTTGATTTGCACCATATAATTGGGAACCATTGATGGCATCCGTAGAATCCGCGCTTACGCGGCCTGCTGCTACATGAGTGATGGTCCGCTCTTGATTGGTAGCGCCTACGGATACGGTAGATACCGGTGCAGTGCCGGCAAAGTTAACGGTGCCACCTGCATAAGTGTAGCTTGGGGTGCTCACCACATCACTACTTTCAGCAGTGGAATTATTACCTAATACAACTGCATTATCTAGAGATGTTTTTACATTATTACCTATTACGAATGTGTTATTGGCACCAATTTCGTTCTTGTTACCTACGCTATAGGAGTTATCCCCCTTAACGGTAGCCACATTATACGTACCTACACCAAAGGCGCCAGATTGGTTACCCTCAATTTTATTGTATGCACCTATAGCAGAGTTCTTGTTACCTTCAAAGATAACGCCATGGCCCATGCCATAGTTAAAATCACCATTCACGTTTGAGTTAGAGCCAATCAACACCGTATTATTACCCTTACTGCCACCAGCTTGGCCTGTGCCAAGCCATACATTTTTATTACCAGTCGCACCAGAACCAGCGAAGGAACCGATGGCAATCGTATTGGATATAGTCGAATTAAATCCAGCGGCAAAATTACCGACGAAATTATAATCGCCCTTACCATTTAAGAAGGTCTTTGAACCTAGTGCAACATTGGCACCACCACTGGATCCATTCAACGATATCCGGCCAATGGCGATATTATTGCCCTTTGCATTAGGATCGTTAGAGTTTTGATATGGATTGCCATTACTAGTACCCGCTTGTCCACCAAGGGATACATTGTCCGAATTAGTAAAGTTAGAATTTCCTGGTATGCCGATATTATAGGCTACACCACCAGTTGAAACGATAGGTGTATCAGCGGCTTGCACTAGGCCTATAGAAGATACACTAAATACACTAACCATTGAAACAATACATAATTTTGTTGCGCAATTCATATTACGTCCCTCCCACACTTTCAAAATGTGTTGCTATACTCCCGCTAATGTTCTCGATGCGCCATAGATTTCAGCCACCACATAAGGGTTACCGCAGGTACTCAATTTAGCAAGTATCCGTTTTGTATAATCTAAATGCTCTAACAAAGCATCCCGTAGTTTGCGTTGCACGTGGTCAGGGGAATGAAATACGAGTATAGGATCAAAGTCTCCTATGATGATATACGTTGTATGTGGTTCTGGTCCTGGCTCAATGTGGTATTGAAATGGAATGATAACATTGAATAAACCATACACCACATCGCGCGCAATTGATTTCCGTGCTTTAAGACAAGCAAATGTCATGTTAGGACCTAACGTTCGTGGATCCGTATACATGGGCTTTGACCGTCTTGTTGATTGAATGCCGTTTGCTAGAACACCCTCGTGTCGTGCTATCTCTCGCAATACCGTTTTAATGGATTTGTGAATGATATCATACCGACCATCTACATAGTAACATGCGGTGCAGTCACCACCATCTATGTAAACAGGAATTAAACAACATATATGGTGAGATACATCGCCATATATCGCATTTGGATTACAAGAAATTGATTCTTTATTACTTACCGTTTGATACGCTGTATTATGCATCATTATAACCTTTCTTAAGATTAATGAGTAATAAAACTAAGGAATTCCTCTTGTAAAATTGTATAAATAACACGTGTTATATAAATGTGCTTTAGCAGCACTTATGAGTTAATTGTATACCTATAATTACATGCTGTAAATATATAAATTAAAAAATATTTTAGATTTTATAAAGCTACTTATAACTATGCATATTTTGCATATCTTGGATATCCAATTCTTTGTTGTCTGCCACCATCATGTAATATCGCAATTGGTCGATGGCCTTTTGATGGCGTTGTTGCACAGCCTGCCTCGACTGGTGCGATTCACAACCAATAGAGACACAGCTTTTACCATCCTTATATAAGGCATACAATAATTCTTGTTGTTCTACCGGTAGTTTTTGAAATGCAGTCCACAGACGAGTGCGCAATTCGTCCTCATTGGAGGTGCCAACGATGTCTCGCTCGATATCTACATCATCGGGAAATTGGTCCATCGCCAGCTCAGATACATCGTCACCCGTGCAGGGCGGCAAGGTCAATTCCCGTTTCCATTGCTGAACGGACCGCTTGTAAAAGTTCAGATAACCGTAGCGAATGGCGGCTTTCACATACCCTGAAAAGGGTACCTTACCTGATGTATGAAAGCTGTAGATGGCTTCGATAAAGATGATCCACAGAAATGATTCGACATCGTCCGTCAGTGCTTCGGTGCTATATCGATTCGCATAGCTGATGATGAGTGGCCGATAGCGACGGCATAGTTCGACTTGTGCTGCATCGATGGTCAGTTCCTCGATGGGCCACACCGCCCGTTCTGTGCTGAGCACAGATACGCGGCGTTCTTGGCAGACGCGTACTAAACTAAGGTCTGTCACCGCTTGTAATACCTTTTGGGGACATACCACATGTTTCATATTCATATTCGTTCCTTTCTGCCTAGGCTCAATTGAAATATACACCCAAGTGAGTATTTAGACAAATAAGAAATTCCGCTGAAAATGCATAGATTTACAGCGGAATTTTTGTTTTCGAATATGTATTTGTATAAAATTTCAACGCATTTTCAATGAAGTACGCCAATTATATGAATTTACTTGTTTCGCAGATTATATGATCTTTGTTAGCGCTAATATACAGCTTTCAACAGGATAATCCAGACTTAGTTAGTACACCAATGATAGATTCTTAGCGAATACTGGTTTCACCATGGTATCGTAGACATGCTGCCCATCCCCACAATGAATGTCCTCCATGTAAGGGAATACGTATTCAAACCAAAATTGGAACATGGTATTCACAAAGTGATAGTCCGAATAGCGCAATGGACCTCGGCTACCCCCTTGGAGACGGCCTATAATGGCCATGTCTAACAAGTCGGCCATACGGGTCGCAAAGGTACCACTTTTCAGTTCGCTAGCATGGCACAACTCTGTATAGAATGGTTTATCTAGCTGTACTAGTGCATATAAAATGGCATTGGCTGCCCCAGCGTTACGAATATAACGCATGAGTAGTCGTTGCGGTTCCATATATAGGGCGCCTTCTGGTCTAAAGAATAGACGCACAATATTATCATCTACGGATGCAGTAGGGTCGATATGCACTAGATTGCCTGGCATACCTCCTGTTACATGGTATAGTTTCGCAAGATCTTCATCGGTATAGTTCCACCCTAATGCTCTCACATCATCAAGGGTGAAAGGTTCTACCTTAAAGTGACTATGAATATATGGGGCAATCAAGCTAGATTCGCCCAAGATTCGCCCTTTTAATTCGTCCACATGGGTTCCCATGAGGAGTACAAACATCTTGCCATAGTCCTGATAGGTTTCCATCAATTCCCGTAATAGGATGGGCACCTGTGGTGCCGTATCTACTAGAGCCGGGTAATCGTCAATAATAAACATCATATGTTTATCAACGCTCATTTGAAATACTCTACGCAAAGCCTCCTCTAGGGTGCGAAATGACCCAGATGGCATATCCAATCCTCTCTCAATGGATCGAATATGAACGGATTCGTTCGCTAGTCGCCCTAGCAAGTAAACCACATGATTCGACGTTAATCGGTTTTGCAGTTCCTTTGCAATATAGGTTTTTCCTACGCTATAAGGCCCGTATACAACACTCATATCCATACAGGCCTTCTCGTATTGTTCCATGATAGAATCAATTACCGCCTCATGGTTCACACACTTCATATAAGATCTCACCTCCCTTAAATTCAGTCCTTAGGAACCTATTATATCATAATCTAAATAATCTATAAAATATATTTTATGTATTTTAACAAATATATAATAAATTCATCATTTACACATAAAAAACTCTCTCCTCAAATGATATGTCCCCCTTTCACTGAACAAGCAGTAAAGGGGATACATATCAAAAAGAGAAAAGAGTTTTATTGATTGTTGGTAAATTTCATAATCATGATACGCCGCACCGCAGCATTGAGTTCTGCTTCGGTAATAGTGCCATCTTCTACGGCTTGTGTTAAGGCGGTATGAATTTCCTTGATATGATTCGAGTGTTTACACACGGCTACCATATCGCCACCAGCCTTGATGGTACGTACCGCATAATCACCTACGGCGATGCCGGTAATGGCCGCACCGACTTCGATATCATCGGATAAAACCACGCCAGTAAAGCCCAATTCACCGCGCAGCCAATCGGTGATAATCGGTTTAGACAAACTAACGGGATTTTTTGCATCCATAGAGGTGACTTTCACAGAATTCACCATAATCATAGGTCGCTCCTGTGCCGTAGATTGGATAAGCTGCACAAAAACGCGCGTATCATCGTCCATCAGTGCGTCCTTCGATACATCGACTCGCATGCCAGGCACCGTAAAATCGGCCCCACCTGGGAAAAATTGGTACGCCGTGAACACTTGATTCGCCGCATATCGCTTCGTAATCAATTCGCCAATCTGTGCGGCCCGGTCGAAATCCTGTGTATAGGAATAGAAGGAATGTGTATTTACCATGGGCCCTAAATTTAGATTAAATCCAAGGTCGCGCATCTCAATGGAGGTACGCGTCGCGAGGCTACCCACCGCATCAAGGCCCTTTTTAGAGATAATGTTAGGTTCCACCCAAGGAATCATCACATTAGGGCGATAAGGCATCCGTTCCCGATGAATCGCGATGAACGGAGGCGCTAGGCTCGCAATATTTGCATTATCTCGAATCCCTTTCGTGAAAGCCCGTAGTTGTTCCTTGGATTCCATATTATTATTATCTAATAAAATACCGCCTACACGGTATTTGCGCATCATTTCTTTTTGAGGCTCATCTAATGTGGTACCGTCGAGGCCCATGAGAATCAATTGGCCGATTTTGTCCTCGCGAGACATATTTTTCACCATTAAATCCGCCTTATCCTCGACCGATGCATTGGTTGCGGCTATAGCCCTAAAACTTGTAGGTGTACGTTCTTCCGCTACAGTCTTTGCTTCATCTTTGTAACATCCGGCCACAGCACATACCGTTGTTACTAGCAATACACCACATATAAACCTTTTAACGAACTGCTTCATCGCTCTCTCTTTCTGTTGCAAGCTCAATTTCAATATAGATGTAGTATGATCCTATCCCCTCCCAGTTATAGAATCATCCATCCTAACACTCAGATATTTCTAATCTATTATATACTATATAGTTCATTAATGCCTCATTAAAATACTGACTTGCAAATTTTGTATACTAGCCAAAAATAATGCATACAATTTGAGAACGACAACCTTCTAACTATAAAAAAACTGCAAGCTAGCTGTATATCCAATCAAGCTATTCTCAATTGGCATATAACTAACTTGCAGTTGATTCTATTTAACCTGCAATTAATTCTATTTGACTTGTAGTTAATTTTATTTAACCTACTGATGATTCTCTGTATCTGTAGTATCTTGGGAATCAGTTGGTCCTTGATGCAGTGTTTTATGATTCGTCATTACCGTTTTGGCCGCCACCTTTTTCACAGGGAACGTAATTGGCACCTGTGTATTAACTTGTACTGGGCCATTTTTTGGTACAGCCACCTCTTGCGGCGTAGACAAGGCCTTTACTACTGTAGCTGGAGGCGCTGTTTGCGCTATTTGCGTTACTGCCTTTGGTGCTTGTTTAGGCGCATCCGGTTGTTGACGTGCCACCCGTGCTGCCGCCAAGATTCCAGGGTTACGATATAGTAATTGACCACCTTCGGTAGATAATTTTTGATCATAGTAATATACATCAGCATTATAATATTCGCTACCGCTCGCCACATCATAGCGCAAACCAATCATGGTATACACCGTAAAGTGAAGCAAGCCGTCCGGTTTACTGCGGTCAATGGAATCACGATCCACGTACCAATTATTACCATTATAGGTGAAAGCATATATATCTTGACGTGCATCGGCATTAGGTATAACAGATATAAGCAGCGCTACTACAAACAATATAGCTGCACACATACGTTGTAACATGAGGCCTCCTCATATGTATAAAATGATTGTATACGATTTAACAACTTATTATACCATATTTTACTAGGTCAATATGAAATATCACTTTATCATATATAAAAACTAATCCAATATACTCGTCTTAAGCATATAAGACTCAGTACGTCCTTGTTTTACCGTATCGAGGTATTTATTCGGAATTTGTTTGAACCTATTATGAATTGTGCCTCTACTCTTATTACAAGCTTTTAGAATCTCAGCTTTACTAATACCCGCCCCTAAGGAAAATAAACGAGCCTCTAATAACAAAAAGTATATATTTTGTAATACTTGATCAGTGATCTGATGACTTTCAAAAAATGCTTTCAGTTTTATACGCTCATCTTCTAAACGTTTTATACGCTTGTCTAATAGAGCAATCGCATCATCAATTGTTTTCTCAATAATAGATATAAACTCCATAACAAAATTCGTTATATCACCACCGTTAATTTCAGCTGTTGTCATTTTAAAAGCATCATAATATTGTTTTTTATTATTTTTAATAACAGCAGATAAGCGTAATGCAATCAGAGAATGAAAATGTTTTGCTAAGTAAGCTGTAGATATAAATCGATTTGTACGGCCATTACCATCATAAAATGGATGAATGTAGCCAAAGTAATAATGAAATATCGCAACACGTATAGGTAATTGTATATCATCATTATTAAGAATCATTAAAGCTTGATCTATTTCTTGAATAATACTAGATTCAGGCAATGTACCACGATGAATTATCTTATCTTGATGATTTACGATATCTACAGAATCTTTTCTAAAAATCGCTCCATCAGGTTGATTCTTCTTTGAAATCTCATCACGTATAATATCATCATATAATCGCCTAATATCTGAACTACTGGTATATATAAAACGCCTAGGCTGCTCTAAAATGGTTTTATATTTTGTGATAATACTAGAAAAACGTAACTTCTTATTATCTATATTATGTATGGCATCTTGTATTTCACGCCGACTACTGCGTACACCTTCGATATCATTACTCGCCTTAATTTCACTAGATAAAAAGCCATTCATAACATGCCATAACATAACTAGAGGCACACGTTGTGCCAAATTAATAAATTCATGTTTTTTCTGTTCGATAGATAGAAGCAAATTCACTAATTCAGGATGATACATGAAAAAAGCTGTATAAGTATGACGGCGGTTATATTCATGAATAGCTATCGGTAAAACAATAGAACTCTCAGAATAACGTCTATTATCCAGTATACGTTTCCATTCATCTTCACTTTTTTTGTAATATATCTTATACATTGGTTCAAATTTCATGCTATCCCTCCTATCTGCCTATATACTATATAATCTATGATGTTCAAAATAATGCAATTTTGTACTTCATACCACATTTTCTTATTTTGATGTTCAAAAATAGCGAATTTTGAACATCAGTTTACAAAATTATATCAATGGTGTATAAAAAATGCAAGATTAGTCTAGATGCCTTTGCACCCATTCTTGCCCTTGCTCAAGTATGGGTGTAATGTGTTTCATCAGAGGTTTCTCAAGAAATTGAATTCGCAAATAATCTATACTCATACCAACCACAAAGACGATTGCTACTACACATACCGCATATATAGGTAATAGTAAAGAATCATAATACTGATAGGTATAAAAAATATGGTCCCACATATAACGAGCAAATAAGCCATTGTCATGTATTAGGTAAATACCAAAGGTCGTTGTCGCTACTGTGTTAATCCAAGGGCGATAAGCTATGTTCGATTTCAAGAAAAGAATAAATGCACCTAATCCTATAGCGAGCAGGAATACACTGTAGTCCTTCAGCGAAAAATAAAGGGTTTGTGTTACATATATAGGATTTATCATCGCCAATATATCAACTAGAATAATCCCTAGTGTGGAGCCTGCCAAACCAATGGAAGTTACTAAAACACCTGTCTTTTGGGTGATGCTTTCACCATATAACTTAATATAAGCACCGATGGTGTAAAAATAGACAAACGAAAATATATGTTTAAAACCAAAGGTCGTATGTGGTAATTGAGGAAATAGATTCAGTATGGTCGGTGTTAAGAACCAAATAACCAGGCCGATTAATAAAAGTAGTCTTAAGTAATTCTGCTGTAAACGGTGTATGATAGGGTTGATAAATGGTGTTAACAAATAGAGGACTAAAAAGTTCTGCCCGAACCAACTCATAGCACCAATGGGTAATAATGATTTGATGATATTTGTTGATGTCACCGTATCTAAACCCAAAACAAGAGCAACCCCAAGCATAGCTAAACTATAAAACCAAATCTGGCCTACTAGTTTTGCAAACTTATGCAGTTTAAATTTTGCATTAATCATAAAGTATCCCGTTATGATGACAAAGGCGGCCACACCTGCTTTGCCAAAAAGGGAGAAAAATTGAAGGAATATTTTGTTAACGGTTACATCAGGGGTAAAGGTAAAACTACCATGCACACAAAAATGATGCATCACGATACCAATCATGGCAATAATCCGCAGAAGTTCTATATTACTCTGTCGCTCTCTCATGTTCTCAAACCTCATAAACTCTCTCAAAATAATTTAAATTACTATTTATACGATATACGTTATACCAACAAAATGATTAATTTATGACTATCTATGGGACAAGCCCCTTGATACCTCTTCTAAGAATTAGTAGAGACCTGTAGTAATTACTAGGATGAAGTTGATATGGTGTCTCAAGAATTAGTACACGCCTGTTCTAATTCTTGAGACACCATACTGGAGACACTATATAATTTATTAAGTTCATTTGGATTTGACGATATATATAATTTTCCTTATAATAAAAGAAGATAGCCAAGCGAGTAGTTCCGTCAGGCTCATCTCAAAAAATACGAAAGTGATGAAATGGCCTTTCAGTTACCTAGTTACCTTAGGATAACGAAGGGCTATTTGTCTTTTCCAAGACAAATAAGAGAAGCTAATTATAAAGAGAACTTTTATTTTACGCAATAAGCATCTATAAATACAGATATACGAGTTAAAATTATAAAAACCCCAAAGTACTAACAGCTAATATATACAGCTATTAGTACTCTGGGGCTATTTATATATCGACTATATCCTCAGATTGTTTTAGGTAAACATATCTTAGAATTTATGTGTAAATCCAGCGTTCACAGACCAGCCTGCTTTATAGTCGCCAGATAGACCTTTGCTAATATCAGCGTAGATACTGTTATTAGCGTTGATGCCATAACGGCCACCGAATGCAAGGTCAGTCCATGTCCCTTTAAGGTCTTGTTCTGTGGATTTCACAGTAGAACCACTTGTGTATGTAGTTTTTACCGAGCCAGAGAAGGCATGGTTAACGCCGACACGAGTATAGATACTCCCTGAGCCAAAGGTCTTACCAATCTCAAGGCCAAGACCGCCAGCAGTGCTACTTACGCCAGCTTGGTCTACATGCATGGTGCCTGCATTAAAGCTATCTCCACCAA
>ENA-OWNK01000634-OWNK01000634.1-metagenome-genome-assembly--contig:-NODE-634-length-16188-cov-4.600756_pt1 | contig 16188 bp, 14 predicted proteins | sample MGYA00245343_ERZ651121 | MGnify/ENA primary metagenome ERZ651121 (study PRJEB26857, sample SAMEA4031775) | metagenome | biome: human; feature: oral; material: saliva | place: Philippines | collected 2014... | reverse complement strand
CTCCCAAACAGGGCTTCTATATCGTAGCGAAGAACGGCGATGTGAAGCGTGGCCCTGAAGAAGTGCTCGCTGAAGACATCTTAAACGCTGAACAAACTTAGTCTCTCGCAAATCATATCAGAAAGCTCCGGAAGCAGCATAGCTTTCGGGGCTTTTTTCGTGGTGCTGAAAGCGGAGAGCATCTGATTTTTTGCTTACGCTGACGCCTTTGTCCGCGTACGCCGACGCATAAAGCGAACGTCTCGCGCAGCTTTTGCGAAGGTCTTTGATGCGCTTACGGCCTTTACGCTCGTGAGCGTAAACCTTTTTCATCACGAGCGCAAACCTTTTTTCTCGTGAGCGCAAACCTTTTTCATCACGAGAGCAAGGTCGCGAAGGCGAAAGGAGTGCATCGCGAATGCCATACCGCGCATAAAAAAATCGGCCCCCGTTGCCTGCTGAATGAGTGCAACGCGGGGCCGACTTTACATCGGGCAGCGCTCAGTGGGCTTGCCATCTTTTAATTAGAGCCATACGTGGCCTGATTCGCCATCGCTGTCGTCCCAAATAAATTTCTGATAGTCGGTCAAAGCCTCCGTCCAAGTCAGGTCAAAGGCCTTCATGATTGCTTGTATGAGTGAGTTGACGGATGCATCGTAGCTGTTTTCGGGCACTTTGCTTACATCCGTGCTGCTTTCAAGTCCGTCAATGTATTCTTCGCGACTTGCGTAAACGACGATGGGCACGGTGACGTTAATATCCGAAGTGCCGAAAGCCTGACTGTAAGCCGAGCGCTTGTAGAACGGGTCGAAGTCGCTCGCAGCCGGATCTTTCTTGCCTTTGAATGCGTGCCAGAGCTGTATACGCAGGTCAAACTTTACGCGATTCTTTAAGAAACGCACCGCGCCTTTGAGTCCTATCGGATTGGAGCGGCCCGTAATCTCTGCTTCGCCGCTGTGGTGCGTTTTATCCCAAGGCGTTGTGTCCGTATATTTATAGTCAATGTAGTTCGTAGTCTGAGTGCCGTCGGCCAAAGGTGCGCCGGTCATCAACTCAGTTGCGTTGGAGGTGGTAAAATAATGCTGATGGAGGTTGTCCTGTCCGCCTTCTACGAATTGATTGTTCATAAGTTGTCCCTTCTTATCATAATATTTGATGAACAGAAGATAGACGGGGGCCGGCGTAAAGCTGCTGCCGGTGTTGTAATTGGCTGACTGGCGCACGAAGAACGACTTCTGGCTGCCGTCAGCATAGCCCCAGCCTTTGCCTTCCTTGTTCTCGAAGGCAATTTCTTGCACCTTTTTCAGATACTTTGCCTTAGTTTCGGGGTCCTGATGAACACCTCCTTCCACGTCGACCTTGTTCCAATCGGCGTGCATGTGGCATTCGTAGAGTTCAATCACCATCTTCGTAGGATCTTCGTGGCCCTTCTTGGTGATAGGATTGTCGGGTGTGACCGGATCATTGCCACAAGCCGTGAAAGTTACGGCGAAAAAGAGGGCGAACACGGTCGCCGAGATTAGTTTGATTGCATTACGTTTCATAATTCTCTGTGTTTATAAATTGATTATTGTATGTGGTTTTTTGTCTAAAAGAGCCAGTTGACCTGCAAACGAACATCGCGGCCCATATCGTGAGCATAGTAACGCGAGCGGTTGGTGTACTCCTTGTAAAGCTTATTAAAGAGGTTGTCGACCGTGAGCGAAAGGCGCAGCTTTTGCCGCCCGCCGAGTGCCCATTCCGCACCTGCTTCAACGCCAAAAAGATGGTAGGCCGGCGGCGTGAAATTAACCAAATCGCTAGCCGGATTAAAGCGTCGCTGTTTTGCGACAAAGCGGTGGCGCAGATTGATCCAAGGCGCCGTCTTTCCCCACTTGATGTCGCTCAGCCCGACTTCTTGATCCACGCGCCAAGAGGGAATGTAGGGCAAATAAGCCCGCGTTTTGCGCTCGTTGGCCCAAATCAGCGACGTTTGCAGATGGTAATGAAGGAATTTCAGAGGCCGCAAATCGAAAGCAGCATCGAAACCGCGGAAAAATGCGTCGGTTTGCTTGTATTGGAAAAGCGGATACGAGCCGGAAATAACCGTTATAAACTGATGCGTGGGCTCGTCGTAAATATAACCGTTGATCCATTGCATAAAAGCTTCAGCTTTGAGGTCAAAAAGCTTGCTCCGGTAGTCGGCAGATACGATCCATTTCGTGCTTTGCTCCGACTTCATATTCGCATCTCCGACGACGAACATTCCCGATCCCAACTCGTTGCCATTACTGTAGAGTTCGTAAACGTGAGGTGCCCGCCAAGCCAAACCAAGGTTGGACGTCAGCGAAAAAGCGTTGGATGGCTGCACGTGAAAGCCCAAGTTGTAGGAAAGATTGCTGAATTTGTGATCTCCGGTATAGAGTTTTCCAGTATAATCATAGCCCGCGGCGCGCGTCTGTTGGTGATCGAAGCGCACGCCGGCCTCACCGCTCCAAATGCCCTTCCGATATTTTTGGATGAGATAAGCCCCCGCGTCGTATTCCGTGTAGTTGGGGATGAGCGAAACCACACCCGTGCCCGCTTCGTTCTTGTTGCGAATGTGCAAGTACGAGATGCCGGCCTCCGATTGCCAGTTGGCGTAATCTTTAGTCCATTTTAGCTGGTTCTGAAACGAAGTTAGCGTCATACTTACTGCGGGAATGTGGGAGAGATTCATTCGTCTTACGCGAAATTCCTTGCGAATGTCGTTTTGAAAGGCTGTCTGCCAGAAGAACTTTCCCCACTTTCCACCGTCCAAAAACACTTTTCCGATGGCCGTGTGGTGTACGACGCGGTGATAAGGATAGAGGATGTGGCGCGAAAACGGCAGTATGTATGTCGGGCGTCCCGTTTCGATGCGCTCCCGCAGTAAGTCTTCGCTACCCAGTTGGGAACTCATCATCACGCCCTCTTTATGATCGAAGAGGCTGTACGATGTTTCGAGGCGCAGTGGGCCGTGGCGATAGCCGAGGTTCAGACTCACGTCTTGTTCCCTGTAGCCCGTGTTGTTCAGGACGTAATCTGCCGTCCGCGCATCGCCGGAATTCAGATACGTGCCCTGCACGCGCCACGCCAAGTCGCGGAGAAAAGGCATCGAACCTTCGATTGTTGCGACCGCATTGTAGCGTAGGCCGTTCGCGCCTACGAGTCCGCTGACGCTACCTCCAATATTTGTCTCGCCATAAGGCAGCGGTTTTTGTTCTAAGATAATGATGCCGCCGAGCGCCTCCGATCCATAGCGCACAGCCTCCGCACCTTTAACCACTTGGATGCGTGCGCTGCTGTTTTTGTCAATCTCCGGCGCGTGATCGAGGCCCCACTGTTGACCTGTCTGCCGCGCGCCGTTGTTGATCATCAGGATTCGATTGCCATACATCCCTTGTATGACCGGCTTGGCCGTACTCGTGCCGGTCTGTATCGAACTGACGCCGCCCACCTTTTCAAGTAGCGAGGCGAGCGATTGGCCCATCGCTGAGGAGATCGTCCGGCTGTTGATTTGCGATGCGACAGCGTTGACCGAGACTTCGTTTTTTGTGCCCCTAACGACCGCTTCACGCAGATTATTGGCGTAGGGGCGCAGGGCAACGATGCGCTGGTCGCCGCTCAGCGTCAGGTCCTGCCAATGGAGGGCCTGCGTCGTATAGCCGAGGGCCGATATTTTTAAGATTTCCTGTCGGCGCGGCACTGACGGGAGTCGGATTATTCCGGTAGAATCTGCCGTTATCGTAGTTTGCGCATAGGATAAAAGGGCGTCTTGAATCGGCTGCCGCGTTTCGCTGTCAAGAACCAGTATGGCCGGCTTTGACGTAGTGCGAAAATTGTCGGACTGCTGTGCAAGCACGTTTTGTGCTGCCAGCAAACAGATTAACAATAGGCCCCGAAAGTAGTGAAACTTATGAGGGTTCATCTGTAAAAAGTAAGATAAAATAAATGATTACAAAGTTTGCTTCCTATCGACAAGTGCCGATAAGGGGGATTCTGCCCGCTTGCAAAGGACTTCCGTCTGCTGCCAACGCAATATTTGATTCGCGCGTTTGGAAACGGCCGGCGCATCGTAGCTTTTAGGCCTCACAAGCCCCGCACCGCAAAGAGCGACAAGGCTGCAAGACGGCAAGAAAGCAGAATAAACTTAGAATAAGGGTGGAGAATTGGTGTTTACCGACAAGATTTGGCGGTAAACGGTCTGCATCACAAAGACAAAACGTTTGAGCGGTATCGATGTGAGTGGCTTTACAAAAACCGTAGGTTTGAAAGCCGTAGCTTTCTGAAAGACAAAATCGCAGACAACGCAGGATGCTTTAATCGTAGCTCCCGTTGTTTGCTGCATTTTGCCGAGATTGTCGGCGTGAAAGTCTGCCGTGTGGTAGTGCGCCCCTTTAAGTGTGAGCATAAAAGCGAATGTCAGCAATAACATCCACGCGTAAATTCGCCTTATGTGCTCTCTCTTTCTCATTTTCCTTCAAGATTAAACTTAGAAGGGCTGTAAAAACGGGCCGAGATGGCCTTAGTTCGGAGGCAAAGTTATGGTATTTGTCTGAATAGACCATCATTTTTGCTGACTATTTTATACTATTTAACAGAGAATAATTGAGAAAAGGGCGAGATCAGTTTAATTCGCAATATTTATGATCCGATTCCTGCGCCATAGTTTCGGCCTTGTCAGCTACTTGGGCGCAAGTGTGGTTATCAAAACTTGTTCAACGCTTGCTAAGGGGGCTATACTCGCGGCGCGAGGCGGACGTTTTGTCGTTTTGTGCTCATTATATGCTGATCAAGCATTGATATTTAAGCAGTAGACCTTTATTTCGATTCGCACAACACGTGATGGCAGCGTTTTTTATCGTGAGAACAAAGGTGTACGCTCGTGAGAACAAAGGTGTACGCTCACGATGAAAAGGTCTTACGCTCGTGATGGTACACTGCGATGATGGGCTGATATCATTTTCATTCCAATGATTTGTTTGCTATTAGGAAGGTTTGTTGTGTTGTTCGTGCGTTGGTCTCGTCCTATTTCCGTTTGCGGTTGTTTTGAAAGACCAACCCTAAGGGGTTGCCCAGGGGTGGGGCGCTTTAGGCAGGGTTAAGCCGCTTCGCATCTTAACCCTGCCCTGCCAAAAGACTAACCCCGATGGGGTTATTTCTGGCGGAATGGCTTTGGAGACGGGAGGTGCGTATAAATACCCGAAGCCATGGTATTGTATTTGTGAAGTTTGATGGGACATTTTAGGTTGAAGGATGGGGGGATTGTTTGCAATGATTAGAAGGTCAAATCAAATGTGCATTTATACAATGACGGGGTAGGCATAATTCTACCCCGATGCTACAAATCGCAACGACAACCCCTTAGGGTTGGTCTTTGGGCAGGCCAGGGTTAAGGCACAGCGTACCTTAACCCTGGATAAGCAGGCATATATAGTGTGCAACCCCTTAGGATTGGTCTTTCATCGTCGCAGGGTTGACGAGCGCATATTATTGTGTGAGGCTCCGTGGTGTGTTGGTTAGGTATGATGGAGGTATTTTGCCGTGGAGGCGTGTTTTATATGTTTGTAACCATTCGTAATCGATGTCTGGTGGTGCAATAGCTGATGCGGCAGATTTGCGCTTAGACGGGCAGGATACAAAAACGGCAGTCGCCCCATTTGCTTTGCGACAAATGGGGCGACTGCGTGTAGGGAGATACGAAAAATCGGACGCAAGCGGGTTGCGTCCGATCTATAAAGTTCAGGGCTTAAGCCAAACGCTTTTCGAGACGTTGACGAATAGCCTTGATGAAGTTCTCTGAGTTAACAGCAGTCGGCGTGATGCCTTCCATCAAGTTAACGAGGTCCTTCGTTACGATACCTTCGTTGAGCGTATCGAAGCAAGCTGCTTCAAGCTCGTTAGCATATTTTACCAACTCGGGGAGGTTGTCGAGCTCACCGCGCTTGCGGAATGCGCCGCTCCACGCGAAGATAGTAGCCATCGGGTTCGTAGAAGTTTCTTCACCGGCGAGGTGCTTGTAGTAGTGGCGTGTTACGGTGCCGTGAGCAGCTTCGTATTCGTATTTTCCGTCCGGACTAACGAGTACGCTGGTCATCATAGCGAGAGAGCCGAATGCGGTAGATACCATGTCGCTCATCACGTCGCCATCATAGTTCTTACAAGCCCAGATGTAGCCACCCTTGCTGCGGATTACGCGTGCAACAGCGTCGTCGATCAAGGTGTAGAAGTACTCTAAGCCGCGCTTGTCGAATTCTTCTTTGTACTCTTGGAATACTTCTTCGAAGACGATGCGGAATTGTGCGTCATACTTCTTAGAAATAGTATCCTTCGTAGAGAACCAGAGGTCTTGGTTGGTGTCCAAAGCATACTTGAAGCAAGAGTGTGCGAAAGAGCGGATTGATTTATCCGTGTTGTGCATACCCTGGATGATGCCGGGGCCTTTGAATTCGTGGATAACGACTTCTTCTTTCTTGCCGCTTTTGCCTTCGAATACGAGCTTAGCTGTGCCTTCTTCTTCGTTACGGATTTCCACGCCTTTGTAAACGTCGCCATATGCGTGACGAGCGATCGTGATCGGCTTCTCCCAGCTCTTCACTGCAGGCTTGATGGAAGGGATCGTGATGGGTGCACGGAATACAGTACCGTCGAGCATAGAACGGATGGTTCCGTTGGGGCTCTTCCACATTTCGTGGAGTTTGTATTCGTCCATACGCTGGTGGTTCGGCGTGATGGTAGCGCACTTTACAGCTACGCCGTACTTCTTCGTTGCTTCAGCAGAATCGAAAGTTACTTGGTCGCGCGTTTCATCGCGGTAAGGCAAACCTAAGTCGTAGTATTCTGCTTTGAGGTCAACGAAAGGAAGGATCAGTTCGTCCTTGATCATCTTCCAAAGGATTCTCGTCATTTCATCACCATCCATCTCTACCAATGGGGTGGTCATCTGAATTTTTTTCATAATGAATGCTTATGGGTTAAATTGATAAAATTATTTCTTGCGTTGTGCTGCGTAGTAATTCATCAGACAGCCTTGCGCCAAGATGTCGCGCTCATCGGCCGTCAGGTTGGTGAAGAAGAGGTGGATCGGGGTTACGCCCTCAGCCGTGATGACTTGTGCATCGATTTCTTCTTTACCTGTGAGGATTGCTTCGCGGATGCCGGGAATGAATACCATATCGCCTGCTTTGTAATCGAACGGCGTTTCTTTAGCGATCGTGAACGGCACGATACCCCAGTTGATACAGTTGCTGCGGTAGCGCTTCGTAGCGTATTCGTAGCAGATGTTAGCGTCGCCACCTAATACTTTCTGGCAAGAAGCTGCTTGCTCGCGTGCTGAACCGTCGCCAGGACGATTAGCAAATACGCAAGAGCCGAATGAAGTGTTGTCGGCAGAAGCGCCTACTTTCTTCAATGCTTCGAGAACGTTGGCGGGCGTCTTGCCTGCGCGGCGCTCGAGATCTTCGCTCTGAATCCGCTTGCTCAATCCTACGTACTCGGGTACGCGGCGAGAGAGGGCGAACTCAGAAAGTTTGAGCGGGTTGGAGCGGTAGCTTGACGTTTCGCCGGAGGGGATCAACTCGTCGGTCGTAGTAACGGGGTCGTGGATAACGGCTGCCAACTCTACGAGCATATTTTCTGCCATCGGATACATCTTAGGCCAGTCTTTGATGTTAGGACCGTAGCGTAACTCTTGCTGAGCGTCTGCCTTGCCGAAGCCGTTGTAGATACGGTGTTCGTAAACGGTGGGATCGAAAGCGTAAGGCTTATAGTCGTTGGTGTATTCAACGTCAGTAGCTGCCGTGATTACACCGCCATTAGCTGCCGTTGCGGCGATAGAGCGTGCGTCCATCAATGCCACGAGCGAGATCTGGCCTTGGCCGGGTTTAGAACCTTCGCGGTTGGGGAAGTTACGCGTCGTGTGGCGAATGCTGAAACCGTTGTTGGATGGAACGTCGCCTGCGCCGAAGCAAGGACCGCAGAATGCGGGCTTGATGATAACGCCTGCTTCGAGCAATACTTCTGCAATGTGGTTACGAGTCGTAGCGAGGTAAACGGGTACAGATTGGGGATAAGCGGACATGGTGAAGTAGTCGTTGCCGACTGACTTGTTGCGCATAATAGCTGCTGCTTCTGCGAGGTTGTCGTACGTACCACCAGCGCAACCTGCGATGATGCCTTGGTCGGCTACCATCTTGCCGTTCTTCACTTTGCTGACGAGGTCGATTTGCACTTTATCGCCATAGCGCTTGTGGGTATCTTCTTCTACGGCGCGCAAGACAGCCTCGGGGTTGGCTTGAAGTTCGTGAATAGATACGGCGTTGGAGGGGTGATAAGGCAATGCGATCATTGATTCTTGCTTCGAGAGGTCGATGCGAATCATTGAGTCGTAATATGCTACGTCGCCCGGACGCAATTCTTTGTAGAACTCGCCGCGACGGTGTGTGTCGTAGTGCTTCTTAACTTCTTCGTCTGTGATCCAGATAGAAGAGAGGCAAGTCGTTTCGGTCGTCATAATGTCGATACCGTTACGGAAGTCGATCGGCAGATTCTTCACGCCGGGGCCTGCAAATTCGAGCACTTTGTTTTTCACAAAGCCGTTCTCAAACACAGCCTTTACCAAAGAGATGGCTACGTCGTGAGGACCTACACCCTTGCGGGGAGCGCCTTCGAGCCACACCAAAACTACTTCGGGTGCGTTGATGTCCCAAGTGTTGCAAAGGAGCTGCTTCACGAGCTCACCGCCGCCTTCACCGACGCCCATATTACCGAGCGAACCGTAGCGCGTGTGGCTGTCAGATCCTAAGATCATATTGCCGCACTTTACCATTGCTTCGCGTGCAAACTGGTGGATAACGGCAACGTTAGCGGGAACGTAGATGCCGCCATACTTCTTTGCTGCAGAGAGGCCGAAGATATGGTCGTCTTCGTTGATTGTGCCACCTACGGCGCACAAAGAGTTGTGGCAGTTGGTCATCGCGTAAGGGAGGGGGAATTTCTCCAAACCGCTGGCGCGCGCCGTTTGTATGATACCGACGTAAGTGATGTCGTGGGACATCATTGCGTCGAATCTAATTCGCATTTTATTACCCTTACTTCCATCTACATCGTGTGCACGCAGGATGTTGTAAGTGATGGTGTTTTCCCTTGCTTCATCGGGCGTGGGAAGACCCTTTGCATCTTTTGCAAATTCAGAACCGTTGAGTAGATAAACTCCTTCTTTAATTAGTTCTACCATGATAGTAATTTGAAATATTATGTTGATTTAGGATAATATCGTGTTGAGCAGAAAAGTGAGTGAAAGCATATCTGCACTGCCGCCCGGAGAGATATTTTCTTTGATATATTGCTGATTGAGCTTGATCAGTTCGGCCTCAGAGAAGTTGCTCAGCAACGCTCGGGCTTCTTCTTTGACCTCGAACGCTACTTGCGCTCCCTTGCGGTGGAGTATGTTGGTATCGTCGAGCGTGGTCATTATATATAATAGGGTTTTGTGGGCTGCAAAAGTGTCGCCCTTTAATTGGCGTAGGTATGGCAACCAGTCGGCAAACAAGTCGGTATAGCCGGCTGCTGCTTGGGCTAATGCGCCGCCAACGTTATACTGCCGGCGAACAGCGTCGCCGTGTGTGCCTTGCGGAGCGGGGAAGTCGGCGGCTAAGCGGCAGATGTCTGCGCGCAGGGGTTGTTCTTGAATGATACCATGTATATAATAATTGTGTGCGGCCGCAATCAGCACGAGACCCATGGCAAAGAGGGCACCTTTGTGCGTGTTAACGTTGTCCGTGGCCAAAAGCATTTCACGCTCGGCTTCCAAGCCCAAGCGGCGAATTTCTTCAGACGTGGGCAGCTTTTCTTGATACCCCAGCTGAGCAAGGGCTACGAAATGGGGATGGAGCGCCCGAATGCTTCTACACATTAAGTTGTAGTCCATATCTTGGTGAGCGCCGGCATCAATTGTATCTACTAAACCGGGCTTCGGACTTGTATCCAATTCGCTTTGCAGAGCCATTGTTGCTAGTTTGGCCAGCAAGTAAGGAATCGTCGTAGGATAAACTTTCGGCGCTGCTTTGGAAAATTTTCCTTCGTCTAATGCTGCTCGCACCGCTGAGGCGCTAATAGCTCGATCCTCTTCGCTTAAACGCGCTATTTCTACGACTGAAATGCCCTCAAGCGGGAGAAGCTCGTGCATCAGTTCGTTGTAGCGTTGCGTCATTGCGTCAAGCGGCTCACTCCCTACAAAGCGGATTTTTGCTCCCAAGGCGGGTGCTATACGCTTTGCAAACAGACTGAGATCTAAGCTCATCTGTGTTGTGGCAGCTTCATCAAGTTCTTTGAGGAAATATGTGGGGAACGTCGCTGCGGATATGCTATAGTCGCTGCCTTCGCAAACGATCACATTCTCTAAGTCGCTGCAGCCCGCTTCGAGCATCGCTTTGCGCTCTGCGTAAGAGAATTCGGAGCGATCCTCTTTGACGGGAATTATAAAGAGCGTGTCGACTTGGCGAGCTGCTTGGGAAATGAGGAAGCGGTGTCCGCGTGTGAAAGGGTTGGCGTTCATCACGATGAGGCCCGACTTGCCTTCGCGTCGAAGGCTCTTTAGATAGCGCTCATACGTAAGCCAACCGCTCAAGCCGTTCTCGAGTAAAACAGCTTTGGGAGCTTCGGCCAGCAAATGGAAGCCGAGGCTCTCAAAGATCTTTTGATTAGAAGGCTTGGTAAAGACTTTAATCGCCTCATATTGCCTGTTCATCGCAATACTCATCAGGTGCGACACGAGCGTAGCGCTAATGCCTTCGTCCCTTAAAGTATCGCTCACGGCAATACATTTAATTATGTCTTTGTCCAATCCGCCTCCGGCAAGAATCTGATCGTCGCCAACTGCTGTCACTACGGCATAATAGTCCAACGCATCCAAGCGCAGCCCGTTGGCAGCGAGGAAAGCCGTAACGCGCTCGCGGTTTGTGCGAACGGTTAAAGGGTAACTTTGTATTTCAAAGTCGTTGGACATAGTCTGCGACAAGTTGGTCTATACGTTTGTGTATTTCTTCTTGCGTATGGCTGTGATTACGCATACAATAGCGTGCATCTCGATCGCAAAGTAGGCAGCGACGGGGAACTCTTCCGATCGTTTTGCGCGAGGCGGGTGCTCCGTCCTTTTGAATTACATCTACATCAAACAATCGTCCGAGTGGATGCTGTTCTTCTACATCGCAAGCTATCGCCTTCGCTTCGGGAATCGAGAGGGAGACCAGCAGATAAGCTTCGTAGCCGGTTTCCAAATCAAGCTCTTCCATCTGAAGGAGACGCTCGCCAAAAGCCGTTCGCACAGCTTCGAGGGCAGCTCGCGCTACAATGAGAGATTGGGAATTACGCTTCACACTTCCCGGCATAATGACCGTCAGGCACACAAGCGTCGCTAAAGGGTTTTCCTGCAGCAATGCTTGCTGTTTTGCCCATCTATTTTCGCGGCTGGCCAGAAGTTGGTCAAGCGTAACTCCCATAAAGGATAACTTTATCCCTGTATATTACGGATCACGTCGAGTACCGTGTTGTCACGATACATCACAACGCCAACCACTTTCTCGCCAAACGGCAACTCAGCGGGTTGGCCAATGATCTTTTCTGCGCGTTCTTTCAAATCGTTCAAATCAACAATCTTCAAGCCGGCAGCACGAAGGCGCTCTGCCACTTCCGGACGGCGCGGATTAACGGCGATGCCGTATTCCGTTACGACAACGTCAACCGTAGCACCCGGCGTAATCAAAGTAGTCACCTTATCAACCACACACGGGATTCTTCCGCGGAGCAAGGGGCATACAATAATAGATAGAGCAGAGTCAGCAGCCGTATCAGGGTGACCGCCGATAGCACCACGGATGATACCATCGCTACCTACAAGCACGTTCACATTAAAGTCAACGTCTACCTCCAAAGCAGAAAGGATCACGATATCCAAATAGTGCGTTGCAGAGCCTTGCTCGTCAGCTGCGGCATATTCAGAAGCCGAAACTTCCTTGTGGAATTCATTGTTTTTCACTGATTCAGCGGCAACCTTATCGAAAGATTGCACGTCGATCAAGCGCTTAATGAGTCCCTCTTCGTGCATCTTAACCATATGAGCCGTAATACCACCGAGCGCATAGCTGGCTTTGATGCCTTTTTCGATCATACTTTCGCGGATAAACTTCACAGCAGCCAAAGATGCACCGCCGGAACCCGTCTGGATAGAGAAACCATCTTTGAAGTAGCCACTATTGATGATTACCTTCGCAGCTTGTTGTGCCAAAAGGATGTCGCGTGGGTTCTTCGTATCGCGAATAGCGCCGGAAGCGATCTTTGAAGAGTCGCCTACTGATTCTACCTCTACAACGAAGTCAACCTTATGTTCTGAAATAGAATTTGGCGTATTCGGATAGTCTACGAGGTCGTCCGTTATGATCACAACCTTATCTGCATATTCAGCATCAGGAAGCGCATAGCCGAGTGAACCGCAAATAGATTTCGGATTCTCAGAGCGAGAATAGCCGGCAGCATTTCCCAACGGGTCGCAAGAAGAAGCGCCGAGGAAAGCTACGTCGATGTGCAAGTCGCCGCGTTTGATGGCACTTGCGCGATCGCCGTGAGAGCGGAATACGACGGGCTCATCCATCAAGCCGTGTGAAATCTCATTAGCCAATTCGCCGCGAAGACCTGAAGTCGACAAGCGATTGACTACGCCGTTGCGAATATGTTCGATCAAAGGTTTGTGTACGTCCTGCAAGCTTGATGCTGCGATGTGCAGATTCTTGAAGCCCATCTCAGCCAGTTTAGCTACGACCATGTTAACCACCTTATCGCCACCGCGGAAGTGGTGGTGGAAAGAGATCGTCATCCCATCTTTCAAGCCGCTTTGGCGGATAGCTTCCTCCAGCGTAACGACCTTCGAACAAGTCTTTTGATATTCTAAGCGAGGCGTGCCGACTTTCTTAAGATCATCAACAAATGTTTTTTTGCCCATTTTGGCAGCTGCCGCCTCGATCATAGCAGCTCTGTCGTTTATCTTATTCATTGTAAATCCTCCTTAGAAATTATGCCTGACGCGAGGGCCAAGTCGATAGTACGTTGTGCTCTGATTACTACAGGGCGGTCCACCATTTTACCGTTTACGGCAATTACGCCGCTACCGCGCTTTTCAGCTTCTTTAATGGCAGCAATAATCGTTTTAGCCTTTTCAATCGCTTTTTCCGTCGGAGCAAATACTTCGTTGACGATTTCAATCTGACGAGGATTGATGATTGACTTACCGTCGAAGCCCAATTGCTTGATCAACTCTACCTCCTTGCGGAAAGTTTCCATATCGTTCAAGTTAGAGTAGACCGTATCAAGCGCGTCGATGCCGGCTGCGCGAGCAGCCACGACGATTTGTTGGCGAGCAAAGAGCAGCTCTGTTCCTTCCGGCGAGCGTTGCGTCTTCAAGTTTGCGCAGTAGTCTTCTGCGCCAAGGGCGATACCCATCATGCGCTCTGAAGCCACGGCAATCTCGTAAGCATTTACGATACCGAGCGTACTTTCAATAGCGGCCATGATTTTGGTGCGGCCGAGGCAGCCGATTTCTTTCTCTACGCGCTCTATTTCGCGTTCTACCTCGCGTACCTCTTCAGCTGTTTCTGTTTTCGGCATACGGATCACGTGGACGCCGGCTTTTACGACAGCCTCAACGTCTTTCTTTCCATAAGCCGTATTGAGTGGGTTGATACGCACAACCATTTCCGTGTTGCCGTAATCGATTGTTTTCAGTGCATTATGTACCAACAGGCGAGCCGCATCTTTTTCGGCCATCGTAACCGAGTCTTCAAGGTCCAGCATGATTGAGTCAGGGCCGTAGATAAAAGCATCCTGCATCATTCCCGGATTATTTCCCGGGACGAACATCATAGTTCTTCTTAGTCGTTGCATAGTATTCCTTCTAATAGATGTTTTGTTTTCGGCATTAAGCCCATACGTCCTTGCCCGTGGCGCGTACCGCAGCCGCCGTCACACGAGCGCGGATTGTGCAATCCAAGGCCCCTTTGTCTGTTGCTTTAACCAGTGCGTTGTCTACGCCCAAGTCGGTAAGCGTCTCTGTGATTACTTTTTTGATTTGCTCCCCGAATTGGAAAGCGACGCTGCTTTCCAGATCAACCTGCAGCGTTCCTGTCTCTGAAGGTGCGATCTGAATCAGAATATCCCCCGATTCGAGCGTACCTGCGAAAGCATTTTTTATATCCATAATATTTTACCTGTAAAGGATTAACTGTGTCTTCGTCTCAACAAGGGTACAAATATGCACCCTTTTTTTTATTTGCACAAACCATTTCTCAAAAATATTTCGCGGCATCGGTTCTTTTATATAACAAAAGGACAACTATCAACTTCGGCAATGCGTCCCTTTTTTACTTAATATTGCTATTCGTGTCTCGTAATTTAGCTTTTCGATATCAAAGTGTCTCAAATGATTATTTTACCGCCATCTTGCACATTTTCTGCTTATTTGTGGTAAAGTAATTTCTTGTTCTCCTTTTTGGCCGATTCGTTGTCTTCTTCAAATGTTTAATTTTGTTGATGCTATCAGCTTTATTCTGTCGGAAAAATTTTGATTTATAAATTTATTAGTCAAACAAATCACCCGGCAACGTCTTATTCAATAGATCATAAGTATTCTTATTGCTTTGCTTCGCTTCCGGCCTTTTAGGCGTCGTTTTATTCAATGCAATGCCGCGCTTCAAGTCTTTACAACTCGGGCGCGCCGTTTCATAATACGCACCTTGAAGCGGTTGCTTTGGAGGTAAAGTTAAGGCCTGATGCTCCTTTCTCTTTCGTCGGTCAAGGTGGTTGTGGCGGCGCGGGTCAGCAATGCGTTTCGTTTGATGCGAGCAAACCATTGTTTGTCGGGGATAAACGATGGTTTGGCGGCCACAAACGATGGTTTGCTCGGAGCATACTATCGAGCGAAACAGATTTTCTCCGCTACAAAGCGACATCCTGCTGCGCCGATTTACCCTCGATGCCACGCTATCCAAATGCCGTCCGGCCGAGTGCGATGCCGCGCCGGCAAGGTTCGACCGAAAGCCTCGCGCAATGCTTCAAAATTTTTCCCGTTCGCCCCTTTATAGTCTGCTATATATATAATGTGTACCCCCATTTCGAGGATCAGAGCGACCTCTGTAGCTCTTGGCGGTGTTGGTCAAATATGCGTGGAGCGTAAGCGGCACTTCGCGTGCCCTAAATCTGCATCCGCACCCCGAAAATCTTTATTTTGCCGTTTTCAGACGAAAGCCACAGAAAATAGTTGCTCATTCTTTGCAAAACAATTAAATTAGCGGCAGAATCAAAACCAGAGATCGTCATACGCATATGGAAAAACGTCATAACTATTGTATCCTCCTTGCCGGCGGAGTGGGAAAGCGGCTCTGGCCGCTTAGTCGAAGGAGCAAACCGAAGCAGTTTCTCGATTTTTTTGGCACGGGAAAGACCTTGCTCACACAGACTTACGAGCGCATAGCTCGATTTATACCGACAGAAAACATTTATATCTCCACTTTTTTTGGCTATGAAGAGATGGTCAAAGAGCAGTTGCCCGACATTAGTCCTGACAATATTCTCTCGGAACCCGTCCAACTCTCTACCGCTCCGGCTACGGTCTGGGCCTCTTACCACATTTCGCTGCGTGATCCGAAGGCCAACATTTTAGTTACGCCCTGCGACCAACTCATTAGCGATGAAGCCACTTTCATCAGCGAGATGGAGGCCGGTTTAGCCTTTGTCGCCAACCACGATGCGATGCTGGCGATGGGCGTAAAAGCTCAGTGCGCCAATTCTGCCTATGGCTATATCCAAAAAGGCGATGAAGCCGGCCAAGATCTCTATGCCGTCAAGTCGTTTACCGAGAAGCCTGACCTCGAATATGCCCAAAAATTTGTCGACTCAGGCGAGTTTCTTTGGAATACCGGACTTTATCTTTGGAATGCCGGCACCATCGTGCAGACCCTCCACACCTTGATGCCTGAAATCGACGCCCTCATCAAAAAAGAAGGCCCCACGCTCACCCAAGAAAGCGAGATTCGCCTCGTTCGTCAATTCTATCCGACCAATTATCACCGCTCAATTGACCTCGTAGTCTTAGATAAATGCGAGCACGTCTTTGTGCAGGCGTGCCGTTTTGGTTGGGCCGACATCGGTAGTTGGCCCGAGTTG
>ENA-OWNK01000618-OWNK01000618.1-metagenome-genome-assembly--contig:-NODE-618-length-16428-cov-6.843401_pt1 | contig 16428 bp, 15 predicted proteins | sample MGYA00245343_ERZ651121 | MGnify/ENA primary metagenome ERZ651121 (study PRJEB26857, sample SAMEA4031775) | metagenome | biome: human; feature: oral; material: saliva | place: Philippines | collected 2014... | reverse complement strand
GACATATGAGAATTTTAAAATAAGGAAACGCTGTTAAAAATTTTGCAGCGTTTTTTATATATCTTCTTAAAATATTTGTACACACAAATTACAGCTAAAGTGATTTTTTGGATTATTTTATCGAAGGGGAGAAATTTCTCATATTATGACTTTGCGAGCTCAGAGTCTGTATACACACACTCCCAAAATCACCCCCAAAATTTGTATACACATAGTGTATGTACTTTTGAGGTGATTAGAATTTTGGGGAATCCCCAAACCCCTGATGGAATTATACGAGATAGGAAAAGAAAGTGGTATAATAAACATACGATAGTAACTGTAATATGTTCTGTTCAAATAAATGAATTATATCTAAATTTTAATTTTGAAAAGAAGGGAATAAAATGACTTTTGATAATTTAGTACATCAGATTAATGAACTTGCTGAAACACAGAGAGATCGAGGGACATATTTTGAATATTTGGCTCGTGCCTATTTTCAAAATGAACCAACATACCAGAATGAGTTTAAGAATGTATGGATGCTAGCAGATGTTCCAGAGGAATTTGGAATACCTAAAGTTGATCTTGGAGTAGACTTAGTTGCTGAAAAATTTACTGGTGAATTAGTAGCGATTCAGGCAAAATTCTATAATCATAGTATTCAAAAATCTAATATTGATTCTTTTTTAGGGGAACTTGGAAAAGATTATTACGAATCAGGTATTATTGTTGCTTCAACAGATAAATGGGGCAAGAATGCTGAAAAAGCTTTAGCAGATCGTAGCGATGTTATTCGTATTGGGCTTTCAGATTTAAGAAATTCTCAGATTGATTGGTCAAAATTTTCTTTTGAATCACCAGAAGTAGTAGCTGTAAAAGCTAAAAAGAAGTTAAGATATTATCAAGAAAGTGCAATTCAGTCTGCATTGAATCATTTTACAGAAAATGATCGTGGACAACTTATAATGGCGCCTGGAACGGGTAAGACTTTTACGAGTTTAAAAATTGCTGAAGCAATGGCAAGAGATGCCTCTAAGGAACAATATACTATTCTTTATCTAGTACCTAGTATTCAACTACTTACGCAAACCTTGAGAGGGTGGAACAATGATACAGAAATGACAATGTCTTCTATGGCAGTTACTAGTGATAGAAATGCTAGTCGTGGCAGTGTCAAGCAAGATGAGTCCAATCTAACAATTAAAGCTAGTGATATTGGTTATCCAGCAACAACCTCGTCAAAAAAAGTTGTTGAAAACTACTTAGAATTAATGACAAGACCCAAAAAAGAACTGTTAGTGGTTTTTGGAACTTATCAGTCAATAGATGTTCTTGGTGAAGCACAAAAAGAGGGTTTTCCAGAGTTTGATTTAATTATCGCAGATGAGGCACACCGTACCACTGGTGCAAAAGCTTTTGGAGATGAAGCATCATCGTTTACGAAGGTACATAGTGATCTAAATGTTAAGGGGATAAAACGTCTTTATCAAACAGCAACACCAAAATTATATGGAATTGAGGCTAAGAAAAAAGCAGAAGAAAATTCAAGCGTTATTTCTAGTATGGATGATGAAAATCTATATGGTAGTGTATTCTATCGTTTAGGTTTTGGAGATGCTATTAGTCAAGATATCCTAACTGATTATAAATTAATGGTTTTGGCTGTTGACGAAACAGTGGTTCAGAAAGATATGCAAAAAGCTCTTGCTGATTCAGAGAATGGTCTGAATATTGATGATGTGGGGCGTATCATTGGTGTTTGGAATGGAATGATTAAACGAGAAAGTTTTGCAGATAAAGTTTCTGGCGAACCAATGCGAAGAGCTATAGCCTTTTCTCGGACTATTGAAGATAGTAAAAGGCTATCAACTCAGTTTGAAAATGTTGTTAATGAATACCTTAATAGTGATGAAGGCTACTCCGTAAATGTTCGTCACGTAGATGGCAGTATGAACGCCCTTGAAAAAAATGAAGCATTAGATTGGTTAGCTAGTGATGATATTCCTGAAGATTCAGCTCGTATTTTGTCAAATGTTCGCTTCCTAACAGAAGGAATTGATGTTCCTAATCTTGATGCTATTATCTTCCTGTCTCCTCGAAAATCACAGGTAGATATTGTTCAGGCTGTCGGACGAATCATCCGTAAATTTGAAGGAAAAGAATATGGCTACATTATCCTACCAATTGTAGTTCCAGCAGGTGAGACACCAGAAACAATTCTCGATAACAATAAAACATACGATGTTATTTGGCAGGTGTTAAACGCACTACGTTCAGTAGATGAACGTTTTGAAGCTACAGTTAATAAATTGGAATTAAACAAACAAAAACCCAAAAATATCCAAGTTATTGGGGTTGGTGGTGCACCAGACGATCCTAATTTCAATGATAGTTATGTGAAAGAGCCAATAGTTGCTTATCAAACAGAACTTGAACTTGAATGGGAAACTGTCGAGGGTGCAATTTATGGTAAGATTGTTCAAAAAGTGGGGGACAGGCGTTACTTAGAAGACTGGTCAAAAGATGTAGCTGATATTGCTAGACGTCACATTCAAGGAATTGAGTTCATCTTAGAACAAAATCCTGATAGTAAATCTGCTTTTGATAAATTCCTTCATAGCTTACAACACAATATCAATGAATCAATTGACCAAAGTCAAGCGATTGAGATGTTGGCGCAACACTTAATTACTTTACCAATTTTTGATGCTCTCTTTGGAGAATACAGTTTTGTTAAGAACAATCCAGTAAGTTCTGCCATGGAACAAATTGTAGAGGAACTATCACAATTTGGTTTTGAAAAAGAGCAGAAAGAATTGCAACCATTTTATGATTCAGTTCGTCTACGTGCAGAGGGAATTGATAACGCTCAAGCTAAGCAGAAAATCATTATTACTCTGTATGATAAATTCTTTTCTACTGGCTTTAAATCAACCACAGAAAGATTAGGTATTGTCTTTACTCCTGTAGAAGTTGTAGATTTTATTGTCAAATCGGTCGATGTAGTTTTGAGAAAGCATTTTGGTAAGACTTTAGCGAGTGAAAATGTTCATATTTTGGATCCATTTACTGGAACTGGAACATTTATCACTAGAACATTGCATTACTTGAAGTCATTGATGGATAGTGGTGAAATTACCTTTGATGATATTCTAAGAAAATATACACAAGAATTGCATGCGAATGAGATTGTTCTTTTAAGCTATTACATTGCTGCCATTAATATTGAAGCTGTATTTGATGAAATCAATGGTGATGAACCGTATGCACCTTTTGAGGGAATTGTCTTAACAGATACCTTTGAATCAACAGAAATAGAAGATACGCTTGATGACACCTTCTTTGGCACTAATGACAAACGTTTAAAACGCCAGCAAGAAAAACCAATTACTGCCATCATTGGTAATCCACCTTATTCATTTGGACAAAAAGATGGAAATGATGATAATCAAAACATAAGCTATCCAAAACTGGAACAGACGATTCTATCTTCTTATGTGGAAAGAAGTAAAGCAGGTATGCTAGGTGGGATGTATGACACCTATGTGAAAGCATTAAGATGGGCGACTAATCGACTAGAACAAGATGGTGTAGTTGCATTTGTTACAAACGGAAGTTTTATTGACTCTCAAAGTGCTGATGGACTAAGAGCAAGTCTTTATGATGAATTTAATCATCTTTACATTTTTAATTTGAGAGGAAATGCGCTAGGACAAGGTGATATTCGTAAAAAAGAGGGTGGCAATGTCTTTGGTGGTGGTACTAGAACTACAGTTGCGGTGTCCATACTTGTTAAGAACAATTCTAGTAGTCATGAACTTCATTACCATGATATTGGTGATTATTTGACTCAAAAAGAGAAACTAGCCCTTATTTCAGACTTTGAGGATATTTCACAATTGAATTGGCAAAAAATTATACCGGATGAAAATAATGATTGGATAAATAGGCGCGATTCTAATTATCTGAAATACGCACCAATATCTGGTCAAAACAATTCTCCATTTATTCTCAGTACAATTGGTGTAAATAGCGATAGAGATACTTGGGTAATTGGTTTTTCTAAAGAAAAAATCTTGTCAAATTCAAAAAAACTTATTGATAAATATAACGAGGAAGTGAAAATCAATAGGGGTAAGAATAACAAACCAATGAACTTTAATCCTATGGAAACTAATTGGTCAAGAAAATTACTGCGACTATATTCGAATGGAGAGTTCCTAGAATTTAATCCAACTAGAATCACCCAAGAATTATATAGACCTTTTACTAAAAAATGGTTAATGTATGATAGAAATATTGTTGAAAATCCTGGAAAATTCTACTCAAAATGGGGAGAATCTAATTTAGCAATTTATATTACAGGAGGAGGTACTCAAAAGCCATTCTCTGTATTAGTAAGTAATATAATTCTTGACAAGCAGACTCTGGGTAATGGTAAAGGCTTAATGAGATTCGATAATGAAGTAGATGAGACTTTACTTTTCCAAAGCAATGATAATATGAATCAAACGTTTGCTGATAAGTTAGGATTAAGTCTTGATGAAACATTTGCTTATGTATATGGATTACTAAATTCTAGGGAATACCAGGAAAAGTATGCTAATGATTTGAAGAAAGACTTAGCTCGAATTCCTATTGTTAAGAATAAAGAAAAGTATGTTGAAGTTGGTCAGAAATTGATGGAATTACATCTCAACTATGAAGAAGTTCCTGTTTATGAAGATGTGGAGATTACACCATTCGTTAATCCAAATTACAAAGTAACCAAGATGAGATTCGCTAAAAAGCGTGATGAAAATGGTAAATCGGTGAATGATTTATCGGTAATCATATTTAACAGTGACATCACCATTAGTAATATTCCTGAAAAGGCATATAAGTATGTTGTGAATGGACGATCAGCTATTGAATGGATAATAGATCAGTATCAAGTTAAAACTGATAGAAAATCTGGAATTACAGATGATCCAAATGATTATAGTGATGATGAAAAGTATATCTTCAATTTGCTATTGAGAATTATCAATGTATCTGTACAAACAGTTGATTTAATTAATAGTTTACCTAAATTTGAGGTGGAGGACTAAGAACATGGATTTCTTCTTATTTGATAAAGATAAAACAAAAGAGAGTGTTATAGAATATCATTATTTGTCGCATTCTAAAAATTATGCTGTAGAGCAAACTGATATAGGTATGAATTTTTATGATTCTAATGGTATCCTTGAAAATAATGAATTAAAAGATGATTCACAAGAAAAATTCAAAGAGAGCGACTTTAAGCGGCTAATCAATGAAAAAATCCAAAAAACAATTTATGGTGAAAAATATTCTAATATTGTTTGCTTAGTTGGCGCAGGTGCTTCAGTTACACCTGATCTCAACCTTAATTATGGAAAAACAGTAAAAATGATAGCTGATGACATATTTGAGAAATTAAATGAAAATGATGAATTTTATACATTGCAAGAACTATCGAAGAAATGTAAATATAGCAAAGGCGATATATTATCTAAAGAAGGAACGGATACAACAGACCAAATAAAATTAGATAAGAGTTTTAATCTGGAAGATTTTTTGTCTACACTCTTACATTATCGTCCGTATGTACCTAATAATAAAAAAGAAAAATTAAATAAAACTATTGAGAAGATTTTATTATTGATTAAGGAGAATACAAATTATTCATATAATGAAAATGATTTAAAACATGGAGAATTTTTAAATACTTTATCTAGATTATCGGGAAAAGATGGAAATAAATTTTCAGTCATTACAACAAATTATGACGTTTTAATAGAGCAGGCAGCTGCTAAACACAATTTTGTTGTTTTCGATGGTTTCAATTTCACCGCAGAACCAACATTTGAGAGTGATATGTTTGAGTGGAATCTTGTAAAAGAGGTTCAGAACATCAATACCAGAGAAGTCGAATTTAAACAGAAGACATTTAACCTTGTGAAAATTCACGGTTCACTCACGTGGGAAAAAAATGGTGATAAAATCTATCGAAAAGATAAAGATAGTATCACTGACACTAATAAAATGGTTATGGTTTTTCCTAGTTCAGATAAGTTTGCACAAAGCTATCAAGAACCCTATTTTGAGTTATTCACAAAATTTCAAGATCTTATGAAGCGGCCCAATACTCTGCTTATTTCGGTAGGATTTAGCTTTGCAGATGTACATATCTCAAAAATGATTACTCAGGCTTTAAAAAATAATACGAGCCTAAAGCTATTAGTCACAGATTTTAATATTTCCCCTAATAGAGTGTGGGATAAAGTATCTAAACAATATATAGAGGTTAATAATGGAGACCCTAATTTCAATCAAAATTGGAAAGATCTTATTAAATTAATGGATCAAGGTTATTCAATTTCATTTCTAAAAACAACTATGAATAGCGATTTAAATGATTATTTGAGTGGAAGGTACTTAAATGATGACAATTGACAGTTTTTATAGTGTAGCTGATAAAAGTAATTACTATCTTGGAATGATTTCTCAGGTAAATCGTTCATACTCAACAATTCAAATTGAGAACTTGTCTTTATTCTCATATAGGAAGTTGAATAAAGATATACTTTCGCCTAATACGATTAATTACTATGTTTTGATTGATTCAAATAATGGCTTATTCTTTGGAGAAATATTTCAGTCTAAGCTTCCAAATTCAGATAGTGTTCACGAAATGTTAACTAGTGGGTTACAAGAGAAAATATTTCCTGAAATCAGTATAGATATTCTTGGGTATATACCACTAGGTGAAAAGTATTTTAAACTGAATGGGACAAATACGGTTGGTATCACTGATAAGGTATATATGGCTAATGAAAAAGTTGTAGAACATTTTATAAAATCAGTAGAAGTCAATCCAGATAGCGAAAATCAACTATCAACATTTGCTAAGTTAGCGTTCAGCTCACAGAATTACCCCATAAAATTGCAACCTAAAACTTTGTTTAATAGACATTTAATGACTGTTGGAACTACTAATAGTGGCAAATCAACATCAGCTTTGAGCATTTTGGATAAACTAATCAATGATGGTATAAGGACTTTAATAATAGATCCAACAGGAGAGTATTCAGACTCATTTACAGATGATGAAGTAGATAAATACATACTTGGACAAACTGCTTTCTTACCTTTATCACAAATGTCAATTAATCAATGGTCAATTCTATTTGAGACAAATGATGGAACACAACCAGCAGTATTGGCCGAAGCTATACGTTCTTTACGATACCAATATAAGAAGAATATTGATGGAATATATGATAAAATAGGAAAATCTGTTAGTGCTGTAGAAGCAGAGCTTTCAAGTCTGACGGAAGAAGATAAGAATTTTCATATACAATTTTTATCTGCACAAATAGCTGGTGAAACAACTAAACAAAATAAAAAGGGAGAATTTGAGTCGGATTTATTCAACTTCAATGTGAATCAGTACCTTATTCAAAAGGTAAATTATAAGTTGAATAACACATCGCTTGTAAATTTTTTCACTTCTGATGGTCAAAGTCTTATTGATATTATTGATTCATTTTCAGCAGGAGAAACAAAAAAATCATTGTATATAGATGTTTCTCAAATTGGAACAACTGATGGCATTGGTGGGATGATTATTGACCTCGTTTCAAATCATTTAGTAAATTTAAGTTCGGCATCAATAAAACCATTTGTTATGTTTATTGATGAAGTTCATAGATATACAAAAGGTATTAATAATGATGGATTTACATTTTACACAGGATTAAATAGTATTGCTCGCGAGGGTAGGAAGAAAGGTATATTTCTGTTTTTGACAACTCAGAATCCAAATGATGTTGATAAAATATTGTTAGGGCAAGTCGGCACTTTATTAGTTCATAGGCTAACTTCACCAGATGAAATAAAAGCTATTCAAAATCATCTGATGGAGAATCAAATTAATCAAATTAAAAAATTAAATACTGGTGAAGCAGTCCTGTCTAGTATTAATTTGCTTAAAAATTTATATATACAAGTTGAAAAGTGTAATCGCCCTCATCATAATGAAACACCTAGCCTATTATCTTAAGAAAAACAGATTTAGTAAGTAATACAGAATAATCATCATTATTTAACCAAAAATTAGGAGAAAATAAATGAAATATGATTTTAATTACTGGCAATTTTCGCCAGAAAATCAATATTTGGATAGGAAATCAGCTAGGAAAAAACCATCGGAATTGTTAAAGCATCTGATTGCCTTTGCTAATGCTGACGGAGGTCAGTTGATTATCGGGATTGAAGATGAAAAGCAGGATAATATTATCACTGGTTTCAAGGATGGGAAAGCCTATCCAATTGATGATTTCAAAAAGATAGACCGAGAGATGCGGGATACACCGTTGGATTTATCTTTTGAGGAAATACCTGTGATCAATCATAAGGGAGAAGACGACCTGATTTTGGTTATCTCAGTTGAATTATCATCGAACCGAGTGATTGCTGCTCCAAATGATGAAGTTTATCTACGACAGGGAGATGAATCAGTCAAGTTGAGTTATGAGCAACGTATACAACTTAGTTATGATAAGGGACAGCGTTTCTTTGAAGATGAAATCATTGAAGATGCCACATTAGATGATATTGATGAACTATTGGTTCAGGATTTTAAGGACCATTTTGATATTTCAGAACGTTCAACTGAGGAGATATTAAAGGCAAGACGGTTTCTTATCAATGGTAAATTAACAAAGGCAGCTATTCTTATCTTTGGTAAGTATCCTTCAGCATTTTTCCCTCAAGCACGTGTTCGTTTTCAACGATTTGATGGGGTAGATGTAGGTACAGGAAGTGAATTTAATGTTATTAAGGAAGTAACATTTGATGATGCATTGCCTAAATTAATTGTTAAAGTTAGAGATTTTATTCGAACCCAGCTACGAGAGTTTCAGTATTTAGATAGTGATGGTAGATTTCAGATACTTCCAGAATATCCTGAATTTGCTTGGTTTGAAGGAATTGTAAATGCAGTAACCCACAGGAATTATTCAGTATACGGAGATCATATCAGGGTATTGATGTTTGATAATCGTCTAGAGATTCATAGCCCAGGAAAACTACCGAATATTGTAACTGTTGAGAATATAAGACATGAACGTTTTTCTAGAAATCCGCGTATAGCTCGTACCTTAACTGAATTTGGATGGGTCCGAGAAATGAATGAGGGAGTAAAACGAATCTATTCTGAAATGGAATCTGCTTTTCTCCATGAACCGTGTTACTCTGAACCAGGTAACAAAGTAGTTTTAACATTAGAAAACAGTATTACAAGTAGAACATTGAGAACACGTGATTCTTTGGAAAGTAAACTTAGAGATTATAGTGATTTAAGTGTTGATGAAAAACTATTGATACAGTATATGTACAATACAGCAGAACCTATGACAACTAAAAAAGTAGCAGAATTCTTAGGTAGGAGTGTTTCTTACTCGTCCAAATTATTGAAAACGTTGAGAGCAAAAGGTATTTTAACATGGTATGGGACAAGTACGAAAGATCGCAGTCAATACTATAAATTAGAAATGAAATAAAAACGAAGAAAAACGAAGAAAAACGAAGAAAACATAGTTACTAATTAGTGAATTTATAAAGTAATCTTACTTTTAAATTCATGAAGTTCATTCGCTTTATAATTTTGCAATTCAATTGTTTGTATGGGAATGTGATTTTTATTATACATCATTTCACAACAAGTAACGAAACGAAGAAAAACGAAGAAAAACGAAGAAAAATAAATCGTTGTTTCTCAACTACATAAGCTCCGAAAACTAAAAAAGTGATAACCCTTTGATAACCTCTTGATTTTCAAAAGAATTATATATGTAAAAATTGAGGATTTATCTCTCAAAATTACTTGATTTTAGTGATAATTTACCATAAATATCATGATGTAGAAAAAACCAGGTCTTAAGAAAGCTCGTAAAGCTAGCCAGTTCTCTAAACGTTAAGAAACGGCTACAATACAGCATTTATCAACACTTCATGGTTCACACCATGGGGTGTTTTTTGATGTTTTTTTAGCAAAATTCACACCATTACTTTTTAAGGTTACGGTAGGCAAATTCACCAACGGCCATAGGAACTACATTAGAAGTGTTGACATAAATCTGAGTTGTACCTGTATCGCTATGTGTTAGAGCTTCTGAAATGTCCTCTAGTGATGTGCCAAATTGTTTGGCAAGAGTTGCACCCGTATGACGTAATTTATGAGGTGTAGCGTGTGTTAGTTCTGGATGACGTGAGGTAGTCAGAGTGTAGTGGACCGTTAACATTGCTCTTCATATCGATATAAGTAAAGACATACTGTTCATCAGATTGGATAATTCCAAATTTTGCTAGTTCTCTTTTTTGTTGCTTTTCCCATGACTGAAGTAAATCAGTTAGTTCAACAGGAATTCGGGAAATTGTTTTTTATTTCCTTAGGTTGGTATTAGTAATAGACTTCCTGCGAAACAAAAATATGATACAATAAAACTATGAATTATGAATCAAGTAAAGTATTAAGTGATGCACGATTTAAGCGCCTTGTTGGTGTTCAGCGCACTACTTTTGAAGAGATGTTAGCTGTGTTAAAAACAGCTTATCAACGTAAACACGCAAAAGGTGGACGAACCCCTAAGTTAAGCCTAGATGACCTCCTCATGGCTACTCTTCAATATATGCGAGAATACCGCACTTATGAACAAATTGCGGCTGATTTTGGCATTCACGAAAGCAACTTAATCCGTCGGAGTCAATGGGTTGAAGCAACTCTTATTCAAAATGGTTTTACGATTTCAAAAACTCATCTTAGTGCTGAGGATACGGTGATTGTGGATGCAACAGAGGTAAAAATCAATCGTCCTAAAAAAATCAACTAGCCAATTATTCTGGTAAAAAGAAATGTCATGCTATGAAGGCTCAGGCGATTGTCACAAGCCAAGGGAGAATTGTTTCTTTGGATATTGCAGTGAACTATTGCCACGATATGAAGTTGTTCAAAATGAGTCGCAGAAATATCGGACAAGCTGGTAAAATCTTAGCAGACAGTGGTTATCAAGGGATCATGAAGATGTATTCACAAACGCAAACTCCGAGGAAATCAAGTAAACTTAAGCCACTAACTCTTAAAGATAAATCCTATAATCATGTGCTATCTAAAGAGAGAATCAAGGTTGAGAATATTTTTGCCAAAGTAAAAACGTTTAAAATGTTTTCAACAAGCTATCGAAATCGACGTAAACGCTTTGGATTACGAATGAATTTGATTGCTGGAATTATCAATCGTGAACTAGGATTTTAGTTTCGCAGGAAGTCTAATAAAAGCCATTAATTATATATCAAATACAATCTATACTACTTATCAGTTAGTAAAAGATTTAAAAGATTTGACTAGTGAAACGATTGCTAGCGAGGTTCAGGATATGAGTGAAGAGCTACTCAAAAGAGATATTGCAATTGATAGTAGCCTAGTTCATTATGATGACGGTCTTCTTTTGGGAAGTTTAATCAATATTGAGGATAGCCAAGGAACACGACGAGTGTTATCTAATTTATCATATGAACTAACGCTTATGCATTTTTCACAGTTTCATCAAGGTTATGAGGTAGTTGGTATTTTACAATCTTTGCGACAAAAGTAATTGAGTTATTTATTAAGCAAATTATGATGATTGGAGTAATTGTGCTGAGAAATAATATAAAACGCAATCAACTTTTAAATTGATTGCGTTCTGTTTAGTTTTATTCTTTTCCATAAAGGTAACGACTAGCAATTAACCAAGTAGCAATATACATTATCACGTTAACCAAAAATGCGATAACGATGACTATATTCCAATCATGGGATAAATTAGTAGTTACAATCCCCATAATTGTTGTACCAAAAAGTCCACCAATCTGTTTGTTAGCGTTTAGAGTTGCACCAGCAATTCCAGATAATTCTTGACCAGCAGCTTCCATAAGAATGGTTGTAGTTGCTGGAGTTAACACTCCGATACCTAGACTCATTAAAGAAAATAAAGGAATTAGGATGTATAGTTGAATTTCATGAAAAAGAACTCCAATTCCAAAAATTCCTGCTGCTCCTACAATGGCAAAAATAATTGAGACAGTAGCGAGGCTTCCCACGGAAAATCGTTTTACAGCACGTGCGTAAAATAAATTACCAATAATTAAGACAATCATTCCTGGTAGAATGAGGAGTCCAGAAACCATTGAGGAAAGGTTTAAATAAGTTTGAAAATAGAGTCCTAGCACCAAAACAATGCCATATAGTGAAATGTTAACTACTAAACCTAATAGATTAGAGACAATAAACTTAGCATTTTTTAATAGTTGGTGGGGAACAATAGGTGCTTTACTTTTTTTATCGTGGACTACTAAACCAATAGCAAATAATATAAATAGGAGAAGAAACAATAAAAGATTTGAGTTACTATAACCATATTGATTCCCTTCAACAAGGTAAATAACTAGACTTCCGATAGTTGTAACCAGAAATATATTACTAAAGATGTCAATTCTGGTCTTTAGATTGGCAATATTATTTTTCACGAGAAGTAATATTGAAATTACTGTCAAAATTCCAAATGGAATATTGACCAAGAAAATACCCCTCCATCCGAAGTAGTTAATTATTAGTCCACCAATAAAAGAACCAGTACCGGTTGCAACAGAAATAATTGCTGTCCAGATTCCTAACATACGTGCTCTTTTAGTAGAATCGGGGTATGAAATGAATAAAAGTGCTAATGAACTTGGCATAAACAAAGAAGCACCGAAACCTTGAATGAATCTAAGTATAATTAATGTTTCAATATTTGGTGAAAAAGAGCACCCAAACGAGGATAGTGTAAAAATTGTCATTCCAATTAATAAAATTCGTTTAGCACCATATTTTGTTGTTAGATTTCCTGAAAGTAGGAGTAAAGACCCTAAAGCTAGTGTATAGGCGTTAATAATCCAAATGGATTGCTCTAATGAGACGCTCATAGCTGTTTCAATATGGGGAACAGCAAGAACCACTCCGGTTGTATCTAGGACCGCCATAATGTATCCTAGTGAAAGAATAAAAAGTAGATAAGCTGGCGCTTTTGTATTTGTTTTTTTCATCAATCTTCCTCCGTTATTTCATCAAACCAATTTTCATTTATCAATAGAGGACGACCAAAAGCAAGTAAATCAAACCCTCCTTCTTTAAAATCAGAAACTAAATTATTCGAGTAAAAAATTTGTGCCTTTTTCCTTTGTAAATGAAGATATGACATTTTAGGTTGTGATGTTATTTCTGTAATAAGTGTTGGAATATCTTTGTATAGAATTTCAGGTGAACCTATGCCTCCAGTTGTTATTGTAGGCTTATTTGCAATTTTTTTCACCCAGTATGATAAATTGCCTGATTTTCCAGTGACAGCAGAATCTGTATAGTTTATTTCAGAGCAGTCAAAGATATCAACACCTGCATTTGAAATTGGTATTATGATTTGTTTTAATTCCTCTAAAGTTTTTGCTAATTTTGCAGTAGGATCATAACTTTTAAAATTTGATAGGCGAATGAAAATCGGAAAATTGTCCCCAACAACTTTTCTACATTCCTTAATAACTCTTTCTGCAAAGTAAGTTCTATTTTTAAAACCAAACTCATCAGTTCTCTGGTTGGTCTCTGCTGTTAAAAAATCATGAATTAAACTACCGTGTGCAGCATGAATATCAACTCCATCAAAACCAGATATTTGAGCTTTTCTGGCGGCTTCAGCAAATTTTTGGACAATAAGGTTAATTTCTTCAACTGATAAAGGTGACCCCACTTTCTTTTTTCCAATGTATCCAGATGGAGTAGAGACCTTAAGAGATAAATCAGTTTTTGAAAATGCTCTTGAACTCCCACTATGCCAAAGCTCAGCAATAGCCTTACTTTTTTCTTGGTGAATTGCCTTGGTTACTTGTTTCCATACCTCAATATCACGACTGGTTGAAATATTTGGTATATTTTCATTGTTAGTAGCAGTTTCATGCTCAATATTTATAGCGCCTATAATAAATAGCCCTACATTTTTTGCTCTTCGCTTATAGAACTCGGCAATTTCTGGTTTGGGAACACCACTTTCTACAAATCCTGTTGGAACTGGATTCATTACAATCCGATTTCTTAAAGATAGTTGGGATGTCTCAAACTTGGAAAAGAGGATATTTCTCAAATCTTTATCCATATTATTTACCCTCCTGAACGATATTATAGTTTTGCGCTTCCTTTTTTGCTAAAGAAACTGCTTGTTCAATACTTATTACAGGTTTTAGTTGATAAATTTCTGAAATCTTCTGGAGTCTTTCCTCGATAGTACCGCCCACGATATGGTAAGGAATTTTTAATTCATCCAGTGTTATTAATAGCAAATCGTTTGAGCGTTTTCTAAATAATTCTGACACAGGACGATGGCCATCTGGAGCTAAAGGAAATTCAATAGGCAAATGTACAAATGATTCATAAGTTTCTTTAGCATAGTCTTTTGCAACAGACCCAAAATTTTTCATAACTTCTCTAAGATATTTGAGGTCATCAGTTAAAATAATATTTCCTTTATCTGTCTCTTGGTTGGGATTCATTCCTAATTCGGTTCTCACCATACCGTATACCCATTCATGTAAAGAGGAGCCATCAGAAACAAAAGAGTCAAGATGAGACTCCCTAACTGCTCGCTCCATTAGACGACGAATTCCTAAGAATCTAAAGAGCTAAAATGTGGTTTTATTGACTCAATATTTTTCTTAGTTGACCAACTCTTCGGATAGTTGATTTCAAATACTGACTCAATTCCTTCAAAAGTAATATGTTTAACTTTCTGAAAATATTTTACTTGTGTATATCCATTACCAAAGTATCTTCCATCAGGACTGCCGAGAATATCTTCAATACGGTCAAACTTAGTTATAATGTCCATAGTAATTTCTCCCTTCAAGTGATATAATTAATTTATCATGTAATTATTTATAAAACAAGAAGGGAAAAAAAGTATAGTAACTATCAAAAAAGGAGGAAATGAATGGAGACTTGCAAGATGCAACCTTTGAAAAAATCAATTTGTCCAGCAAGAAGGGTCTTGAATTTACTAAAGGGTAAATTTACTCTTGAGATTTTATCTGAAATTATTAATGGTAATATACATTATGGTAGTCTTTTGCGTAGTGTAGAAGGTATTAATCCTAGAATATTAGCTCAACGGTTACATGATTTCGAGCAAGAAGGTATTTTATCAAGAAAAGTTTTACCGACATCGCCTCCACAGGTTGAATATAAAATGACAAAAAAAGGTATTGCTCTAAGAAGTATCGTTGAAGAAATGAAAAAATGGGAGCAAACTTATAGAAATTAGATTGAATTTACATAATTTATTATTAATATTTTTCTATAAAATAGAAAATGTAATTCTGAAAGATTTGGTAATCTTGTTAATCAAAGCAACGTAAAAACCTAGTTCAAATGTGTGACTAGGGTTTTTTGGCTCTATAATTTTTGTCGTGGGTAAGACCATAGGTAAAAACAGGCAAAATAAAAAATCATCTAAATAGTGGTGTGAACTTTTCGGTACATTCTAGCTCATTTTTTTGATTTTTTGGTGTGAAATTCACACCATTCAACTGAAATTTATTCAAATTAGATGAAATTCTGTTTTCTGAAAAAGTTGGAAAACATTGATTTTAAGCATTTACTGAAGGTTATTCAAATCATAGTTTTTCCAACCAGGTCTTAAGAAAGCTCGTAAAGCATCACAATTTAGTAAACGTTAATCAATACGACTATATCAACGTTTCAAAGCACTCAAAAGTTTACCTTATGGGTGCTTTTTTCTATACTTTCTAAAAAAATTTGCCCTAAAATTACCCTACTTGTTTTTAAGATGTTGGTAGGCAACTTGTCCAGCAGATAATGGAACTATGTTTGAAGCATTAACATAAGTTTTAGTTGTAATTGTATCGCTATGAGTTAATGCTTCAGAAATGGCTTCTAAGCTCATTCATGCCTTTTTAGCAAGTGTCGCTCCTGTATGTCGTAATTTATGAGGTGTAGCATGTTTAAGTTCTGGATGACGACGTTTGACAGATTTCATTTTATTATTAAGATAGTCAGAGTGTAGAGGGCTATTAACATTACCCTTCATATCGATATAAGTAAAGACATATTGTTCATCGGATTGGATAATTCCAAACTTTGATAGTTCAGCATTTTGATGTTTTTCCATATATTTTGTTAGGATTTGGGTAGAATCATTGATAACAGACTGTTACAAATCTAGTTAGCTGTATGATTTATGATTATCTACTTTTCTAGTAACCAATCTATGATATTTTTCTTCTCAATTCCATTGTAATTGGCTGTTGGCTGAATCGTATCCATTGTTAATAGATATTTTGGGAATTGATCTTTAA
>ENA-OWNK01000616-OWNK01000616.1-metagenome-genome-assembly--contig:-NODE-616-length-16430-cov-10.377160_pt1 | contig 16430 bp, 18 predicted proteins | sample MGYA00245343_ERZ651121 | MGnify/ENA primary metagenome ERZ651121 (study PRJEB26857, sample SAMEA4031775) | metagenome | biome: human; feature: oral; material: saliva | place: Philippines | collected 2014... | reverse complement strand
TCATTTTTGCGTCGAACTTTTAGATATGAGTTTCCGAGTTTAGACTTAATATTCAGCGTCCGCCAGCCAGTATCACCAGTCAATACTTCCCATCCTTGATTTCCGCTTCCTTGTCTCTTTATCCACTTGAGAGCTCCACTTGTAACAGCGGTATCTACATAGGTTGTACCTACTGGAGCGGTAACCTTGCCGTTTGGCATACCTGTACCGTGGATTTCGTATTCATTTACTTGTCCAGTATTGCTACTTGGTGAAGTAGGAAGTACAACACTACCACCACCGTCAGACAAAATGAGCGTGTTACCAGATAAAGTCAATTTTTGTGGAGTTTTAGGAATAGATGCAAGTTGTTCTTTAGTTGCGTAGCCTTCCCCTTTTTGCTCGACAACTGAAAGTCTTTGTTTAACTTCAGTATCGTTATAAGGTTGTGGGATTTCTGATTTTTTAGCATAACCCTCTAGGCTTTGATGTTCAGTAAGATAACCCTTGCTATTTAATACCTCGTTTGTTACAAAGTTACTTGTATCAACGCTAGGTTTATTCTCTAAACGTTCAACACGTTTCTTTAATTCTAAATCATCATAAGGTGTTGGAATTTCAGATTTTAAAGCGTAGTCACTTAAAGATTGATGTGATGTAAGATAGTTCTTATCTCTTAATTCTTGCTTAGTTACTAGATCGCTTAATTCATCTTTGGTTGCTAAACGTGAAATATCTTGATGTTGAGTGAGATAGCCTTTATTTTCAAGTTCTTGTCTTGTTACTAGATTGCTAGTGTCTTTTTCCGGTTTGTTTTCTAAAGCCAATACACGCTGTTTTAAGGCGCTATCATCGTAGATGGTATCTTTATCTGGCTTTGTCTTTAACGCTTCTATTTCGGTTGAAATATGACTTATTACAGCACGATCAACTTTACTTTCTAATTCTTGTTTCGTAGCAAACCCGCTTGTGTCAATTTCAGGTTTCGTTTCCAGCGCTTGTAAACGTCGAATAATTCCTGAATCGTCATAGGTTGCGCCCTCTACATGAATATTTTTGATCGCTTCTTCTAGTTCAGCTTTCGTTACAATATCCGTTAACGCTACAATACGTTTTGTATCTTTCTCAATAACCGGCAATTCGCTATGTTTGTCAATTTCAGATACACGAACCCCAAAAGATAATTTTAGAATGTCTGCTGATTGCACTACCTTTTCAGCATAGACGAAGCCGTCAACGATTTCATCGGTTGTAATTAGACTTGTATCAAATGGAATAGATGCGAGATTATCTTCTACTGTTCCGGCGACTTCCAAGAACCGATTTGTAGTTTTAAAGTGGAATAAGACAATAACTTTTTCAGCGTTGACGTTGTTCAATCGTAACTCGATGAATGCGTTGTTTTTATCGTGTGAGTAAAATTCCTCTTTCACTCTGTCTGAATTATCTCGGACGTTGACACAAACGCCAGTTTGTCTTTTAATGATTTTTTTCAAGAGTTGCCCCCTTTCACATAAAATAAAAAGGAAGCCTTATGGCTTCCCTTTTCTAGTCTTCGCTTGGTTCGTGATATTCAAGCGCTCTGTCACTATCTGTGATGCCAGCAGTCGTTGGATCAGTAACCACTCCCAAAAGAACCAAGATATAAACAAATGTATTCACACCGTTTTGGATATTTTGTGGAATTTCAAATCCGAATTGTTGAGACATCAAAAAGATTGCTCCCAAAAGTGCGATAAGTGTAACTTTATTTTGTAAACGTAGTTTCCAGTTAATTTTATTCATCATTTTTCCTCTATAATTTCTAGTTTGAGAAATTTTTCAAACAATACTTTGACCGCACCGTTTCCGCCTAATTCGACGTAACTTTCATAGAGTTTAGAAAGTTCTTCGATTTCGTGCTGATTAGTGAAGCCACGCTTAATTGCTTTTTTTAAATTTTCTTGCAATCGAAAACGTTGTAGCCGTTGCAAGCCTTTCCCAATTAGTGTCAGATTATCATTATTTTCTTTTCCAATTTTTTTAACCTCTAAAGTTGATTTCTCAAGGTCTTCAATCTTGTCTGAAAGAGTGCCGATTTTCTTTTCGGTCTCTTTAGTGTTTTGTGTGCTTTTTAATGAAAAATAGCTAGGGATAATGACCACTAAAATAGGCGTAATTTTATCTATTAACGTTAGAAAGTCCAATCTAACCACCCTCTTTCTAAAATGGATGACTATTGAACAGGCTATGTTTCTAGCTCGTTAGATGGTTTAGGTTCAGTCCACTTCCAGATACCAAGTTTTCCGTTTTGCTCAAGGTTTGCGAGTTCTTCTAGCGATTGGCCTTGATAGGTGAACGCCTCATTGACTTGAACCATAACACGTTTACCTTCTTGATATTTTTCAACGTGGTTTGGATTTTCAAGTGTGAAAATTTCTTGTGATTGGTAAGTCTTACCAGTTTTTCCAAGGTCAACCAATTCAAGACCACGCTTGAAGACTGTTGGATTTAGTGGGTTATCTGTATCAGTAACACGAGCCAATACTGCCCAATCTGCGACTGCCTTAACTTCAGCAATTTTTGCATCTTTCTCAGCAAGTTTTACTTCGTAGTCTTGCGCTTGTGTTTGCAAATCTTCTTGAAGTTTCTTCACGCCCTCTGCTGGGTTTAGCTCAGTAACTACTTGACCGAGTACAGCTTGGATAAGAACTTCATCTGTTTCGTTCACACGGTCACCAATCAATACACGGTCAAAAGCTGTGTATGGTGCTTCTTGACGAATAGCTACGAATGTGCGGTTATTTTCTTGTAAGTATTTGTTTACTACTTTAAATGTCATATATTAGTTTTCCTCTTTTTCTTCTTTTTCTGCTTGTAATTGTTCGAGTTTAGTTTGTGCATCTTCATAAAGCGCCTTGTAGTTAGCGCATTCAATCGTCTTATTTGCGAGTTGAATTGCTAAGTCGTTGATAACTTTATCTGTTGTGTTCATGTTCTACCTTTCTAAATCTTGATGTCATAACGTCCCGGTGATCCTAGTTTGTTGCGTTTAAAATGAGCTTCAATCCCTGCGAAATTCTTGTCTATATAATCAAATAATTGAACCAAAGACTTCCCACGAATTATAATATCTCTTGTTTCTGTATTGATCTGTATTCCTCCGCCTTGTGAGTTTGGCATAAAGTCCATTGACTTACCATAAAATGTAATAGCCGTTTGGACATTGCTACCTTCTCTACCGTTCCAGATTTGAATACCAGCGGACGTATGCTCGATACCAGTGACACCGTTTCGGTTGCTCATTAATTGAGTATATGCGCCAGGAACTCCGTTTAGTATACCTTTACCGAAAATAAGGAATTGCGTAGGTCTGTCAGGAAATCTATTCCTAATTCCGACTGCTTCCTTGTTCATCTCAATCCAGCCCGTTTGCAAGTTAAAATCTGTCACACCGTTTAGAGATGTTAGCTTACCGCCTTTGATGATGTTAGCTGTCAATCCCTCTGCGACAATGTTTTTTGCTGAAATATTGATAATATTAGCCTTGCTTGCGTCTATCTCGCCAATATGAGCCGTTCCGATTTGAGCGTTACCAATCATGGATTTTTTAATAACGCCGTCTTGGATATAGGTTTTTTCACCTACGGCAACAAGGGCATCATTGATACGAACCGAACCGTCTTTATTCAAATTCAACTGTCCGAGGATGTCTCCAGCATTATTTAAAGCCTTGACTGCCCACGAATTAGAAAGCTGTGTTACTTGTGTCCGTGTCGCTTCCAAACCTTGAGCAATCTGTATCGCTCTTGTCTGTGCATCCGTAGCAAGTCCTTTAGCTTCGTCTGTGGTCTTGTACGCATCATCGAATTGGCTTGGCTTATATGGTCCAGTTCTGGAACCACGAACTAGGATAGGCTCTTTAAACTCAACCCAACCATTTTTAGCCAAGAAGATATAAAATGGATAGTTTTTATCTTCACCAAAAGCAAAATCTTCTTGCATAGTGAAAGTCTTTTGAAATTCCTGCCATTCGTCTAAAGGTGGTCTATTCTCGCCAATATTCGCCCATGTCAAAGTTTTATTCAGACCGTGGTTCTTTACGTTAAACGCAAAAGAGACATCTGGATATTCTCTAATGCGATACTTAAAACCGAGTGTGTAGGTTTCGTCACGATAGATTTTCTTAACGTAAATTGGAAGTGTAAACCCACTAAAATTATAGCTAGTCAATCCGTTGGCTTTGATAGTAAACACACCATCAGTTACAGATACATTCACACCGTCTCTAGTGGCATTCACTAACGTGTGCTTGTCCATAGTCATGGAATTAACGATCAAGTTATTATCGTCTGTAACGTACTTACCGACTTCTGTTTGGAATATCTCGCTACTCATGACTAAACGTGAAGCGTTTCTAGAAATATCACTCTCTGAACTACCTAAAATTCGCTCGTAGAGTTGAGCGGTTTCTTTTACACGTTGAAAGTCAGCTTGGTTTGCTTTGTCAGCTACACTTTCTAATAAGTTTGCAAATCGTCCGTTGACTTGTTCTTTGTATTCAAGTAAGCGAACGATATTGTCAGTTGTCGTTTCTTCAACTTTGTTCAATCTGTTCGCGCCATCGTTAGCAATTAGCTTCGCTTCTTTTGCTAAATCTTCGCTTGTACCAGCCTTTTTCAAAGCTTCTTCTGCTTTTGTTTTAGCTTCATCAACGCCCGAAAGATTGAGGTTTTCAAATCGCTTGCTGATTTCGGCAATGATTTCTTGGTCTGTGTTGCTCCGGATGACTTCTTCCCAAACTTCACCCGTCCACCGTAACATGATTGTCTGCCCTTCGTGTTCAGGGTTTGGTTTGAACCATATATCATTGATACCGACTTTTCCAACGTGTGCTTTAGTCGGATCATTCGCACCGTACCAGTTACGGTTTAGACCGTTTGGAGTTGGTAAAAAATCAGGTAGATTTTTAAGTAAGCTGTTGAAGTTATTTGAAATTAATTCATCTGCTTTCTGACTAGCTATGTTTTGGATTTTAGCTTCGTTACTTTCTGAAATCCTATCACCTAATTTGATATCACTTGACTCGTTATTCAAGCGGTTAAACGTGATTTCAAAAATACGAGTATCATAATCTAGCTTTTTATCGTGCCTTACTACTCGAATAGTGTCGCCAATGTTGACATTTTTCAAGTAAACCGTTGACGTTTTCAAGGTCAACTGTGGACGTGCAGCATTGACTAACTGCTCGTAGGTTCGACGAATTAGAACGTTAGCATCTTCTTCTTGTTCAAAGACTGCAAAGCCAACTTTGGCTCGCATTGTTCCGTCTGCGTTCTTGATACCGTATTTTTTCGTCATTTCGGGCAGTTCAACGTATTTCTGCCCTTTTGGTTTGTCAATTGGTGCGCCTTTGGCTTTCTCCCAAACGATATCCTCAAAAGTCACTCTGCGCCCATAACCAGCGTGTCCGCCTTCGTCACTTGGTGCGCTGACTTCTTCACCTTTACCACGCCCGATAAGAGCAGTAAATAGATTGGTGCGTTCTACTTCTTGCAAGATTTGTAAGGCATTGTGTCCATAAACAACACGCTTTCCAGTTGCTTCGCCTATCCGCTGTTTGAAATCAATATAGCGTGCGCCAATTTTATTGCCGTTCATCTCAACGAAAAACTGCATTTCTAAATTCCAAACTTGACAGACTTTTTTCAAGGCTTCAAAGGTTGAAATATAGTAAAAGTTTGTTGATCGTTGACTTGTTTCACTAACAAAACGTGCTTGCCAGTTAGTGCCTTGTAGTAAGTCGTTAATAACAGGTCTAGCAAATGAATTTTTAGGACGTTTGTCTAAGACTACCGACTTTCTCAATTCTTCAATACCAGACTGAACACCGATAAGTGTCAAAGTTTGATTTGAAATCTTTTGCGCAATATAGAAAAAGTGGAATTTGTGCGCATCGTCGATTGACTGAATAGCCATGTATTCCACTTGCTCTAATTCTTGCGCTGTTAAGTCTTTCATTTCAACTGTCAGACGGTCTGACACGTATTTTTCAGTCGTTAAAGTGAATTTTTGGAGGGCAGACTTAATCGCATCTTTTTTGACGAGTTTTATTAGATTTTCGTTTTTATCAAACAGATAAATCATTTTCGTTCATCCCTCCACTTCACTTCTTTAACTGTTGCATTCGTCGCTGAAACGGTATCACGGTTTCTGACCTTGAAATTCTCGAAATCGCTAAATAAATCAAGTTCGCTCAAAATACTACGGTTTTTGTATGAGGCTTTTACTTCATCTGTGTCAAACGAGATTGTAATATCTTGATTGGCATCATAAGCGCCAGTAAATGAAATCGTCTGTCGTCCATTTGTGATTCTGACTGTATCTGTTGTTTTTGTGGTTGTTACAACAATTTTTTCAGGCATAACTTCAAAAGCGCCCGTCAATTCGATAATGCCCGTAGAAGTTTTTAGCTGTGATTTCTTGTAGCCGTCCGGAACAAGCAAAGAGAAACGGCTGACAATGCTTTTTGAATTTTCTTCAAAACTATCAGCACCGCTAAAAATTGCGTAATAAGTGAAATTCGGTTCATCCTTGAAAGTTATTTCTAGCGTTTTTGAATCGTTGTTTGTAGTTCGTAAAAACAAGTTTAGTTTATCGAATTTTTCTCGCAATTCTTCGCTTGTTTTGGCTTCTAACTGGTATTTGATTTCAAGCACCCTTGAAGGTTCTGAAATATCTTCAACCCATACTCCACGACGTCCGGCGATAGAGGTCGTTTTGACCTCTTGCCCGACTAAACCTCTACCCGATACGGATAGTTGTCTATACCCGTCCACAATCTCGTTTACGGGTGTTCCGTTTATACTCATGTTATCGCTAGGCTCGAAAGCCACGATGTCGTTATGTTTTTCTAATCTTGAATATCCATACATGGTTTTCTACCCTTTCTAATAACTTGCCAATGTTAATTCCATTTCTTGAGCGCTAGTGATGTCTTCTGTAAAGGCTCTATACGTTGTATTGCCCATTTTAAGAACGATGTCCGCAGATTGTTGTCCGACTGTGATTGTACCGCCGTTAAAATCGACTGAAGTATCATAGCCAGTCAAACGCCCTAACTGTCCGTCAACTGCGTTCAATTCGCCTTGCAATGTTCCGGCTAGGTCTTTACCAGTAAAGGCATCAATCGCCCCTTGTGCCATGTTACCGACTGATTTCATAACTGCTCCAGCTTGACCGTCAACACCGATAGTGAAACCTTCGCCCGTGTATTCACCAATCTGACGAAATACCCTTGATGGCGAACGAACGCCAAGTAAACGTTTAGCCCAATTTATAGCGCCTCTAACAGCGCCACCAACGGCATCAATAAGAGCGCCAGCGGCATTCTTAACACCGTTCACAAATCCCATAATCAGATTGCGACCAACGCTTACAGCACTACTTGCAAAACTGCTAGCACTTGAAATTGCATTACTAAAACTGCTTGAAACAGATGATACAATTTGAGGGCCAGCACCCGTGATTGTGCTTACTAGGTTATTCCAACCGTTGACTACTGCGCTTTTAATATTTTCAACTGCGTTTGTAACAGTAGATTTCACGTTTTCCCAAGCACTCATGATGCTTGATTTGATATTATCCAAAACACCTTTCAAATATGAGACAATATTATTCCAAACGTTCGTAATTGTCTGTTTTGTTAATTCAATAGCGTTTTGAATAGTAGTTTTAACGTATTCCCAAGCACTCATGACTGCGGATTTAATGCTTTCCCAGATTCCAGACAAGAATGTAGTAATAGCATTCCACGCTTCGCTAGTCCGTGCTTGAATAATTGTCCAAGCGTTAGAGATAGTTTCTTTTACAAGATCAAAGTTACCAGTGACAAGTCCGTAAATAGTAAGCAAGACCGCTGCAAACGTTGCTTTGATAATCTCCCACGCTGAACTAAAGACTGTGCTGATAACATTCATAGCTGACTGGATAAACGTCCAGATTGAAGTCAAAACTGTTGTAATCGTGGTTGAAATCGTCGTCCAGATTGGCTCAATAAATGCCACAATAGCATTCCAAGTAGTATCCCAAAGCGTTTGAATGGTTGTTAATGTTGTACTAATAACTAAGTTGATAGCGTTCATGCCTGTGTCAATGATACTCTTGATGAAATCCCAGATAGGAGTTATAACGACACTTAAAACGCTCCATGTTGCATCCCAGATAGCTTGCAAATATGCTAAGCCAGAAGCAAAGAACTGAACGATGCCATCCCAGATAGCGCCAAGTAGTTGTTTAGCATTTTCAAAGTTTCGTGCCGCTCCTTCTTTGAGCGTTTCCCATGCTCCTGACCAGTCACCGTCAATAATCTGCAAAAAAGCCTTGAAAAGTGTTAGGATAGCATCTAAACTTCCGCCAATAAGCAATTTGATAACTGTCCATGCTGAACTTACCGTTGCCACGATAGCGTTCCATGTCGCTTCAATGATAGGTGCTAGAAAGTTTGTTACTGTTTCTACAACCGTCTTGATTTGATTCCAAACTTTAGTAGCGACACGCTCAATCAGTTCGTGGTTTTCTTCCCACCATGAAGTCATACTGCCCCAGATATCACTGACAAATGAAGCAATTTCTTGCACGGCGCTAGTGATTGCACCCTTGACCGCTTCCCAAGCAGAATTAACCTTGTTTCTGAAGTCTTCGCTAGTGTTATACACACCAACAAGAATAGCAATAAGTGCTGCAACTACTGCGATAACGATTAGAACCGTACTACCTACTGCCCCGATTGCTCCAGCTAGTGCGCTAAAAATACTACTTCCACCCTCTGCGACTGTGAAAAGACTTGATAAGTAAGAAACAGCCCCACTTATAACTTGAAATGCGCTAATCATTTTAGCAACGCCCGATGCAACCGCACCGATAGCAATTAGCGCTGGTCCGGCAAGCGTACCAATCAAGCCAGTCCATTTTTGCCACGGCTCAAGTGGTAAGTTATCCCAGATTGTCAAAAGAACCCTTACTACATTGTCTTTGAAAGTCAAAATCGTGTCTTTCAAGTCTTCCATTAAACCGGCAATATCTGCTTCATCGTGTCCAAGTCCAGCGACGAAGTTTTCTGCCGCTGCTTTCATTGCATAGAATGAACCTGAAACAGTTTCGCTTGCTTCTTTTGCTGTTGTTCCCGTGATTCCGAGCCTATCTTGTGTAATTCCGATAGCTTCAATCAAGGTATGAAATGGAATATCTTTCACGTTTTGCGCCGTTGCTTCAAATTCTCCGTTTAAAACGCCTGACTCATTGACAAGACGAGCCATTTCGCCAGCAGTACCACCATACCCAAGTTTCAAGTTATCCAACATAGTATAGTTGTCCTTCGCAAAACCTTGATAAGCGTTTTGAATATCAGACATATTAGTACCCATTTTATTGGCGTTATCTGCCATTTGAATAAGTGCCTTATCCGCATATTGCGCAGCCTTTTCTGTATCACCGCCCAAACCTTGAAGCAAGGTAGCAGAAAACGAGGTTACTTGTTGCATATAGTCATTTGCACTTACACCAGCGGTTTTAAAAGCCCTGTTTGCGTTAGAAATAACGCTAGCTCCTTTTTCTTCCATGGTGTCGTACATCTTTTGCGCTTCTTGTGCCGTGATATTGTACTTCTTGGCAAGCTGAATAGCGCTTGTTCCGTTATCTTTAAATAGCGTTTCAACCCCGCCAAGACTTTGTTCTAGATTGGCATAAGATTTTATGATACCACCCAAAGCGCCCGCAACCGGAACTGTCAAACCGACTGACAACGCCGAGCCTAATTTCATCGCTTCTGAACCAATTACGGAAAGGCTGTTGCTTACTTTGTCAAGACTTGAGCCGGTCTGATTTTTTAGGCTTTGAATTGACATTTTCGCTTCTTTCAAACCTCTAGCAAAATCAGAAACATTGGCTTTCAGTATGGCGGTAACGTCAAAATTTGTTCCCATGAGTTACCCCCTTTCTTTCATAGATTGATTGAGCCTTCTGTTTCTATCAGCAAGGCTCAATCGTTTGTTGTTGACTTGTTTGACTTCTTCTTTGTTGAAAATCTTGTCAAACTCGTCTTTATGATTGTAAAAATCGTCAAACGTCTTATAAGCTGACCTTGCGCTTTTGCCTTTACCTTTGGTAGCTTGGACGGTTTGATTGAACCACGCTTGAATAGCTGAATGATAGCGCAAATCTTCTTGTTGAATAAGATAAGCCATGTTATAAATTTCAAATTCTTCAAGCGTAGTTCGTGAAGCTTCTAAAAAGGTCATGTTGTGTCTGGCTATGAGCAAGGCTATTGCTTCGTCATAGCCAAAATTTGAACCTTGATTCTCCCTTACTCTACTAGGTTCATGGCTTTTTTGAGTAGGGGAGATGCTTTTAACTCAGCCACAATTTCGTTAATGGTCTTGTCGTATTCGTCATTTAAAATCAAATCTTCCAAGAATTTTTCAATCGCTTCATTGCTTGGTTTTTGTGCTTCGGTTACTGTTCCAGCTTTGATAATGTCCACAAAAGCCATTGGATCATTAAGCGCTTGTCCAGCGTTAAGCAATGTCATTGCGCCATATCCAGTTTTAATACCTTCCAATTCAGCAGAATGAAGCTTGTTCATTTCTCTTAAAAAGCCAAGACCAAAGCGTAAAGTGTAATCACGTTCTCCAATTTTTAAAATCATGTTTTAATTTCTCCTTTAAGTAAAAAAATAAAGGGCAAATAAATTGCCCTTGTAAATACCACTATTAAACCGGAACGCCTGATCCGTCTGTTTCTTTTTCAAGTGTGTGGTAGTTGTATTGTGCGCTTGCGACTGCTTGTTTTTGTGTATCAGTCAATTTGTCAGTATGCAAGATACCGTTTCCGTCAATAGCGACTTCATAAGACAACTCAACCTTATCATCTGAAGGTGCTGACAATTCAAAGTTTTTGAAATAGCCTTGATAGTATTCTACGTCATATTTATCAACGCCACCCTCTTGTTTCTTGCTTCCAAGATCAACGATCCAGCACTCAATTTTATCGTTTGCTTTGAACCATTTGCGCATTTCTTTCCACATATTCACGGTATCACCGTCTTCACGGTAAGCGAGTGACTTAAATTCTCCGCTTGTTTCTCCGTCTGAAATTGAGTTAACAACGCCGTCTTTCGTCTTGGTGCTTTCTACGTTCTTTTCTTGTTTGATAGAAAGTTCAGATTGAAAGCGTACCTTACCCGCATCTTGTTTTGTGCGGTCAGCGTAGCGACGGAAGAAGGCGATTACGTCTTTCCCCAAAATTAAATCTGCCATTTATTATTTCTCCTTTTTGGTGTAATTAAAAGTAAAGTCCAGCACGATATGAAGTAACGGCTGGACATCTGTATTATCTGCGATGACTTGTTTTTCTGTTGTTCGATGATTGAAATTATACTCATACCCGTCTTTCAAATGCTTCAATACACTTTCAAGATAGGCTGAAATGTTGTCTATTTTGGCTCTCTGTGCTCGTATTCCGTAAATATGGACTGTTTGCCTTACTGTGCCAATTAAGTCGTTATTAGGCGTGTCTGAGCCGTTATTTTCACCGACATAGACAAACGGATAACTTGCTTCAGCATTGGGCAAATAATCGTATGTATCAACCCTTGCATCGCTGATAGCAAAAATCTTTCTGAATAGATCGTGATTAGGTGTCATTTAAACGCCCCTTTCATAACATCCTCCATGTCTTTCTGAAACTCTGGTATAATTTGCTCAAGCATCGGTCTGAAGTGTGGTTTGCCGGCCATGTAGCGTGTGCCGTATTCTTGATAACCAGTATAAGATGCGCTTCCTGTTATCCACGCTTCCATACCATGATATGAAACATTGATATGACGTTTTAAAAAACCGGTATCTTTCGGCGCTAAATCTCTAGCAACCTTTTTCCCTTTTTCAGCTTTGTTTTTCAAAACTTGTATAGATTGTTCAACTGCTTTCGGGTGTGCGTTGTATATCGTGCTTGTTAGCTTCTCTAGGCCGTGCCATTCAATACTTGCGCCCATTTATACCTTGACCGTCCTTTTGAGCCGTACGGCGCTTTTAGAGGCTGCTACGCTATCAATCGGTTCATACTTGAAGCCGTCATAGATTGCATACAAGAACGGTTTTTGCTCTTGCTGAAATCTGCATATCATGACTACATCTGTTCGACTGCCGTATAACTCAAAAACCTTTGCTTTTTGAATGAAATTCACAAAACATGGTACAACTTCGGTTTGTTCAGCTTGATTGTCGTAAGTGTCCGTTTCCGGATTGTACTTAGCAACGCCTTTACCTCTTACGAGCGTGATTCTGTGAGGCGTTTTCATAGAAAAATAGCCTTTCCACGTTGTCGTTGTGAACCGTCAAGACCAAAATCCTTGTTCAAAATAGCCATATAAGGCTTGAATAGGTTATCAAAGTCTTGATAAGTAACTGAATAGCCGTCAACCGTTTCACTCGACACGCTTTCCGAACCTTTGCGCCCGTAAAGTTTATAAACAACGTTTTCAATCATGAAATTATACTTAGATTCGATATATACCGAACCAGTAAGCGATTTGAAGTAGCTTTCAGCATCTTCAACTAGGTCATTTAACAAGTCATTTTCTTTTGTGTCGGCAAGGTCAATACCCAACCGACGCTTGATTTTTGCAAGTTGGGCATTATCCATGATTATTCCCCTGCTTCTTCTTCGATTTCTTCAACGGGTTCATCTTTAGGCAAGACAATATCGCCTTGTTCCCCGTTTGATTCGATAACGCCTTTTTTCAAAAGCGCTCTAATGCGAGCATCTGTCACATTTAAGTCATGACGAGGATAAACCTCGCCCGCTTCATAAAATCGGTTGTTGTCTTTGGTGTCAATAATATTTCTAGTTACTATATAAGCCATTGACTCCCCTTTCTAATTTTTTAATTAGACGTTTTCAGCCGTAGCAGTCAAGCGAGCAAACGCATTGTCTTTTGTAACTGCAACCGCAATGTCCATTGTGCAACGGATTGCAACCATTTCTTGTTCAAATAGGTTGATTGGCTCGTTGTTTGCGCCTTTGATCGTAGAGATTTGAGCTTCTTCTGAAATTGAGTAGTTGATGTTGTAAGGAACGCCGTAAATAAGGTTGTCAAAGTCACCAGCGAGCAAGTCGCCTTTTTTGAAATTCTTAGATTTCATGTCAACTGTAACGATACCGTCCAATTTGTTAGTATCTTTATCGTAAATTGTTTTCTTGTCGCCGTCACGAGCATCACGCAAAGCTGAACGGTTTGACAAACGAGAAACAAACGCATTGATTTCTACGTTCTTATCTAGCAACTTATCTTCTAGTTTCAAGATATTTTCGTAGTTTACCGGACCAGTAACAACGTTTTCTGCGGTTTTAGCAGCTTTAGCGACTGAGTTTGTAAACGGTGATTCAAATCCAAGCAATCCAGCTTCGTCGATCTTAGTGTAGAATGCTTCAACGATTTGTGGTTTCATTTCTTCAAAAAATTTTTTCCATGTGTAATTAAGCACTTCACGAGAAGCGACCAAGATGATACCAAGTTTTTTAGCACGAAGTTTTACTGGTACGATTTCAGGCTTGTCAGTCTTGATTTTTTCTGTTTCATCTACCCAGTAAGCTGAAACGCCGTCCGTTTGAACGTAAACAGTTTTTTCTTGTTTTCCGTCCATTTCGTGATATTTTCCGAGTTGCATTACAAGTGAGTTATTAGCAACTTCTTTCATGATGATGTCTGTAAATTCGGTGTAAAGTGTTCCGTCTTTCTTTTCTGAAACTAAAACTTTATCCGGTGTGAATGTTTGAATTGTCATTTATATTTCCCCTTTTAGATAATTCTTGAATTGCGGAAGATTTCTCCGCTTGATTGTGTTTTAGAACCACCGAACGCCGTACTTACTGCGGGCGGTTCTGATTGTGTGTATTCAGACTTGATTTCACTAATAATACTTTCAAAGTCTGCAATAGCTTGTAGTGTACCGTCTGCTGTATCTTTTACGACGAAAGCAAGGACACGATCATTAACGGGCAACTTACGACTTGATAGAGTTTTAATAGCTTCATCTGTCAACTCTCGCTTAGTTTGTTCTTTTTCAAGACCAGCGATTTTATCAAGTAGCGATTGTTTTTCTGCTTCAGCTTCTTTTCTGCGGTATTCTTCAAGTTCTTTACCTGACAATTCCGTTTCTGCTTTATATTTTTCTAAAGCCTTTGCAATCGCTTCTTGTGTTGATTGAGCATGCTTTTCCTCAGCTTGCTTAAGTCGTCTTTGCATCTCTGCAACTGATACCGTTTTTTCAGGTTCTTGCTTAGGAGTGCTAGCTTGTTCCTCAACCGTAGTGTCCTGAACTTGAGTATCAACTGTCTGTGTTTGTTCTTCTGCCATGTTTGGCTCCTTTCTCTACGCTTTTACGGGCAACCCCCCCGAACTCATGCGCCTTTTAATGTCGTAAGCACGGTTTGGACAAAAAGAAAACCGTACGGGATTCCATACGGTTAAATATTTTGAACATAATAAAAAGCACTTAGAATTTCTAAATGCTTTCTTTTTTTGTCATGTCAATAATTTCTTTTAAGGTTGGCTTGGTCTTTCTAATTCTATCCCATGCCCTCATTTTTAAAAAAGTTGGTAAAGGAATGCCGTTTATTTTAGGCATTTCTTTAGATAGGTTGTAGATTTTTCTTATTTTATCTTTATTGTCCAATATATATTGGTTACGAGGCAAACAATAAAAGACGCCATCACCAAAATAGCTTAAATCTTCGTCAGATATTTCAATAAGTTCTTCCGGTTTTACAAAAATAGACCTATTTACTCTATCTTTGCCCTTAGAAAAAATCTTTTGTACAAAATCTTTATCAAGACCCATTTTCTATCACCTCCAAACCATAAACAAGCAAGCCGTCGTCAGTTTCCGTTTTAGAAATAATGTTATATTTCAAGTTAGGTTTCATCAGATATTCTTTTTCAGGGTTGAAATCCGCTAATTCAGCAATATAAGCGCCCGTTTTCTGCCCTTTCTTAACAGTAACCTCAAACAGAATATTTGCACCGTCGCCGTCACGAGCGAACTCCGTAGCATAGTTCTTGTCTAAACTAAATGAAGTAAACGACTTGTCCAAAGTAAATTTTTGCCCAACTTCTAAATCCATATAGCCTAAATCTTCGCCTAATGCCGAAACAGAACCAGTACCTCTGAACGCTTTAAACGATTTTTCAGGGGCAAAATCTGACAAAGCTTTTTCAAGTATAGGGATTTTATTTTTTGTTTTTCTAACTTCCTCTAACGCAAATTCTAAATCTGCTTCACCTTGTTCTTCAAGCCAAAAATCTTTTTTAAGCTTCAGTGCTTTATCAAAGCCGTAACGTTTAATATTGTTGAAATCGTGGTAATCGCTTGTAGTGTAAGAATAGATTGCGTGTTTTTCTTCCTCTGTAAGTCCATTATACCACTTTTTATACTTCGTTTGCTCGTTAAAGAAGGCATCAATATCGTCTGAGTCTTGCGCTTCAAAAATTTCATCATCTTCAAATGGCAATAATTTTTGATTTTCTCCAGCTATTGCTCTTGTTGATGAAGAACCCTTGTTGTTTTCTCCGGTTTGTTCAAGAATTATGTTGTCTTCACTCTCATCCCATTTTTCAAATTGATCTAGCGTACTTCTTCCGTCTTTATACTTCATTTCAATATGTCCATACGCTGAGCATCTACAATTAGGGTGCATAGGAAACATATTTACGCCTTTTTCTACTTTATCAATGGGTACTGCCGTGTTATTTAATGGCCTACATATATCACAAGCGCCACTTTCTGCTACAAAAATCATATGCGTAAAGCCGTTATCTTGTAAGACAGCGTGGTCTGTGTCTGAGTTTATCCTTGCTATCTCAGTTTTAATCAACCGTTTAGCATTATATTCACTTGTGCCGTACTTATTAGCAAGCATCTTCATTTCTTTTTGATAACCGTTCATATCTGTATAGATACGGTTCAAAGAAGCGAAAACATCTCTTTGGAGTTGTGGTTGAAGTCCATTTTTACCCCAAACACGACTAGAAAAACTCTGACCGTAAAAATCAGCGTCTAAAATCGCTTCTATGCGCTTTTTCGCTCCACTTGAAGAAATACCCAAGATACCCGCTTGGCGCTTGTATTCGGCTAAATATTCGCTTCTACGAGCCTTATCGAATACTTCATCAAGGTTACTTGTCAAACTGTTAATTTCAAGTCCTAATTCAGCTTTCAAAAGTTCCAAACGACTGACTTTCATCTTCAAGTTATAAACCCGTAACCATGAATTAGTCTTATGACTAAAATCTTTCTCTTTAACGGTTTTTCTTGCCTTTTCTGCAAACTTGGTAACGTCAAACTCAGAAGCACGCTTCATGGCTTCTTGCTTCGTCAAACCCTCACGCCCAGCATAACCAAGATAAAACTTATCTA
>ENA-OWNK01000605-OWNK01000605.1-metagenome-genome-assembly--contig:-NODE-605-length-16576-cov-7.709945_pt1 | contig 16576 bp, 12 predicted proteins | sample MGYA00245343_ERZ651121 | MGnify/ENA primary metagenome ERZ651121 (study PRJEB26857, sample SAMEA4031775) | metagenome | biome: human; feature: oral; material: saliva | place: Philippines | collected 2014... | reverse complement strand
TCTACAATCTCAGAAGAAGCGATATCAAGGAAGATCATATCGAAGTCACTACGATTAAGACTTCTGACAGCCTGGTCATCGAGCTCAACAAGCACAGCAAAGCTATCTTGGAGAAGTACCAGGATGTGGTATTTGAGCACGACAAGGCACTGCCCGTTATCACCAACCAGAAGATGAATGAGTACCTCAAGGAGCTTGCCGAACTTGCAGGTATCAACGAACCTATCCGCCAGACCTACTACAAAGGGAATGAGCGCATCGATGAGGTGACGCCTAAATATGCTCTGCTCGGTACGCACGCTGGCCGACGCACCTTTATCTGTAATGCCCTTGCCTTGGGTATTCCTCCTCAAGTCGTGATGAAATGGACGGGGCACAGTGACTACAAGGCGATGAAACCCTACATCGATATTGCGGACAACATCAAGGCCAATGCCATGAGTAAGTTCAATCAATTGTAAGGCACGTATTCGACTTGGGAGAGTAGGGATCCTGCGATGAAGAACGATTGAGACGGGTGTAACCCATTGGTGCTATATAGGTGTGCGACCTAAGCCTTGCGCTATATTCCGTACGATGTTATACCTTTACAGATATACTACTCATCGCATGAGTAGATGAAATCACCATATTATGGCAATGAATAGGATAAAGGCAGTACTGGCCGAGAAGCAACTAACGAGTAAATGGCTTGCCCAAAAGCTGGGTAAGTCAGAAAACACAGTCTCTCGTTGGTGCTCCAATAGGGTGCAACCCTCCTTGGAGAATCTGGTAGAGATTGCCAATGTATTAGATATAGAGGTGAGAATGCTGCTCAGCCCCACAAAAGATAAGTCGATATAGCTACACGATGGCTAAGAAAAAGAAACTAGAAGAGGCTGGTATGCCTAGCCTCGAAACGATACTTTTCAACTGTCGAGAGTACCTCCGCAGTAATGCTTCGCTCAACGATAAGCGTGACCTCCTGCTAACGCTCGTTTTTCTGCGCTTCATTGGCGAGAAGTTCGAGGACGAGCAGCAAATTCTGCGTCAGCAATGTCTAGACAATGGTCTGACGGAGGAGGACGAGATACAAGACTTCCTCGATCAGCCAGGTATGTATAGTGGTGTTGCCTTCGTCCCTCCTTCTGCTCGCTGGGAAGAACTCGTACTCCTCCCCCCGACAAAGCTCAACTCCTCGCTCGATGATGCTTTGATAGCCCTAGAGGATAGCGGTGAGGTCTTCAAGGGCTGTGTGCGCTTAGGGCTCTTCACTAGTATCAATCTCGAGGCAAACGTTATTAAGAAGGTGATGGATGAGGTGAGCAAGATCTCGCACAAGACCTTTGGTACAGAGCGAGACCTCATCGGGCGGGTGTACGAATACTTCCTTAAGAGCTTCGCCATCAATGCTACCAAGGAGGAGGGCGAGTTCTATACTCCCCACGATATCGTAGAGCTGATCGCAGCCTTTATTGAGCCTTTTGATGGCACACTCTACGACCCCTGCTGTGGCTCGGGTGGCATGTTTGTGCAGTGTGCCAAGTATGTTGAGGAGAAGCAAGGTGACATCATGCAGGTTAATGTCTATGGACAGGAGGCGGACCCTGCCACTTATCGCTTGGCGAAGATGAACCTGGCTATGCGTGGGATCTCGCACCACCTCGGCGATCGCAATGCCTCGACCTTCTCTAATGATATGCACCGAGGGATGACCTTTGACTATATCATGGCGAACCCTCCCTTCAACCTCAAGAAATGGTACGACTCTTCTCTTAAAAACGATAGCCGTTGGGCCGACTATGGTTTACCTCCCGAGGGCAATGCGAACTATGCTTGGATACTACACATGCTCTCTAAGCTCCGTCCTGAGCGTGGTGTGGCGGGCTTTCTCCTGGCCAATGGGGCTTTGGGGGATGGCGATGCGAAGACTATTAGGCAGAAGCTTGTTGAGAAAGACAAAGTCGAGGCGATCATCGTGCTCCCTCGTGAGCTCTTCTACACCACAGATATATCCGTCACGCTGTGGGTCCTCAACCAGAATAAGCGTGGTGGACGCTGGCACGATCGCAAGCTCCGCTCTCGAGAGAAAGAAGTGCTATTTATGGATTTGCGTAGCTGGACGGACAGCCCTGTCAAGGGCGAGCAGAAGAAGAAGGTAATGTTCACTAAAGAACAGATCCAGCGAGCCGTCTCTATCTATCACGATTGGCAGGCCGAGGGGACGGATGGCACGAACTATGCCTATCCTGAGCTCTACCGCTCTGTGGGCATCAAGGAGCTGGAAAAGCAAGGCTTTTCGCTCGTCCCCAGTCGCTACATCGAGTTTGTCGACCGTGATAGCCAGATCAACTACGACGAGGTTCTGAGAGATACTACCCAAGTAGTTCAAGATCTCCTACTTCGCCAGCAAAGCAATAGCGAAGCTCTACGCAAAGCTCTTAAGCACCTTGGCTATGACTGCGAATAAGACCAAATGGGTACGTCTCGGGGACTATATTGAGGCGGTTGATGAGTGCAACAGGGAGGGCAAATATACCGTGGAGGACGTGAGAGGGGTAGCTAATACAAAAGGATTTATATACACCAAGGCTAATATATCAGATAGAGATCTGTCCTCTTTTCAAGTTGTTGACCCAACTTATTTTGCCTTTAATCGTCGTACTACACGAAATGGAGAGAGGCTTGGCTTAGGATATAATGATACCCACAGTACTTTTATATGTACAGAAGACTATGTGGTGTTCAAAATAAAAGATGAAAAAAGAGGAAAGTTACATCCCTGCTTCCTATATATCTTATTTCTTCGAGATGAATTTGATAGGTATGTTCGATATGATTCTTGGGGCAGTGCTACCGAATTCTTCAACTGGAGCAACATGCAGGATATTCGTATTCCTCTGCCATCTATGGAGGTGCAACGGGATTTGGTGGCGACTTATGAGGGCTTGAAGCGTTTAGCCGAAGACAATGAAGCCTTGATTGCTCCGCTTACCGAGGCTTGTCAGGCATTCATCGTAGATTGCAAGCGACGATACTTCTCGGTCCCCCTCGGCGACTATATCGAGGAGGTAGATGACCGCAACTCAACGGGGAAATATTCTGTAGCGGATGTAAGGGGCATCAGTACCGACAAAACTTTTATTGCCACTAAAGCCAATATGGAAGGGGTGTCTGTTCTTACCTATAAAGTCATAAGACCTGGTGTTTTTGCTTATGTTGCAGATACTTCTCGTAGGGGAGATAAAATAGCTTTGGCATTTAACTCCTCAAATGACTCCTATCTTATTTCTTCGATATATACTACGTTCAAGGTTCTAGGCAAGCTACACCCAGAATATTTATACCTGCTAATAAGCCGAGGTGAGTTTGATCGCTATGCACGTTTCAATTCTTGGGGCAGTGCGAGAGAGACTTTCAGCTGGGAGGAGCTTTGCCGTGTACATATTCCTCTCCCTCCACAAGAGGTACAGCTTTCCATTGTAAACCTATACCATTGTATCGAGGAAGCTAAACGTATTACCCGAGAAGCCCGAGAACGCCTGGGGACGCTCTGTCCCGCCCTCGTGCAGTATGCTATAGAGGCCTAAAACTATCGTATGAAGGATATGAGCAAGGTGTCAATACGATTTTTCAATGACCGAGAGGTGAGAGCCGTTTGGGACGAGGCCGAGTCCAAATGGTGGTTCTCTGTGTTGGATATCATAGGCGTGCTGAACGACCAAGACGACTACAATAAAAACAGAAACTACTGGAAGTATCTCAAGACGAAGCTCAAACGTGAGGGGAGCGAAGTGGTTAGTGCCACTAACCAGTTGAAGCTACTTGCACCTGATGGGAAAAAGCGACTTAGCGATACGCTCGATGATCAAGGAGTGGTGGCACTCGCTCAGAGCTTCCCAAACACTCGTGCGATGCGCTTCGTGGAGTGGTTCGTCGGGGGAGAAGAAACGATAGATGGTCGCAGTAGATCCAAGGCATACGCTCTCTTTGAGAGTGGGCTCTTAGAGGGTATTGAGGTCGGGACGATGCGGGGCTTGCAGCAAATACACGCCTATCTCTTTGGTGGACTTTATGACTTCGCAGGGCAGATCCGACAAGTCAATATCGCTAAAGGGGGCTTCCAGTTTGCCATGGCTCAGTATCTGCCTACCACACTTGCTCATATCGAGCAGATGCAGGAAGAGACCTGGGAGCAGATTATCGATAAGTATGTAGAGATGAATATCGCCCACCCTTTTAGAGAAGGCAATGGACGCGCTACACGTATTTGGCTCGACTTGATGCTCAAGAAGCAACTGGGGCTGTGTGTAGACTGGAGCCGAGTAGACAAATATGCCTATCTAGAAGCCATGAGAGCTAGCGTAGCCGATGCCTCAGCCTTGAAACGTCTGCTATATCCTGCCCTTACGGATAAGATCAAAGACAGAGAGACCTTTATGAAGGGGATTGACTACTCATATTATTATGAGCAAGAAGACTGAGCATGCTCAATAAGAATTAAGGCTATGAAGTTTTACGAAAGTGAGTACGAAGAAGCTCTCATCGACCTCCTCACAAAGGTAGGCTGGAGCTATACATACGGTAGCAAGCTACACCGCACGAATAGGGAGATACTCCTCATGGATGATCTCCGAGGCTTCTTACATGAGCAGTATGCCGAGCTGGAAGACGATGATATCTCTGCCATCATCGATCACCTTCGTCACTCGGGAGGGCAAACGAACTTCGCCCAGTTGCGCTCTACCTATCGCCTCCTTATTGAGGGGTATCGCTATACGAGGCAGAGTGATGGGCGGGCTTTCGATATAGCTTATATAGACTTTGCCGAGACAAGGCATAACCGCTTCCGTGTGGTTAATCAGTTTGAAGTGGGCTATGGGCAAAGTAATGATATCCGTATCCCCGATGTGCTCCTCTTCGTCAATGGGATACCACTCTGTATCTTCGAGCTGAAGAATCCTACTGATGCTATGGCCACAATAGCCGATGCCTATGAGCAAATCCACACACGCTACAAGAGGGACATCCCCCACCTATTGAGGTATTGCCCCCTCTCTTGCATTAGCGACGCTACACGCAACAACACCAAGCTCGGCACGACCTATACACCTTATGAGCATTACTATGCCTGGAAGAAGGTGCACAACGAAGATCCAGCAGCTCAGAGCGGCATTGACCAAGTGCGGACCATCGTTAGTGGAGTGTACGAGCCCGAGCGTTTCCTTGAGATACTGCGCGACTATGTCTACTTCCCCGACGCTAAGAGCGACCGAGAAGAGGAGGTTGTGTGTCGCTATCCGCAATTCTTTGCCACACGACAACTGAGAGATCATGTGCTCAAGGCTTACGCCGAGGGCGATCGTCGTGGGGGAACTTATTTCGGAGCTACAGGCTGTGGCAAGACCTATACGATGATGTTTCTCGCCCGACAACTCTCGCTTCGCTCTCCCGAGTTAGGCTCGCCTACCATCGTGATGATTGTAGACCGAGATGACTTGCAGTCTCAGGCGGGTAATCTCTTTCTCCGCTCCGAAGAGTTTCTCTCGCTTGGTACAGCTAAGATTATTGAAAGCCGTGCCGACCTCAAGGCAGAGATGAGCCTACGCACCTCGGGAGGCTTTTTTATCTGCACGATACAGAAGTTTTGCGAGGAGACGGGACTGCTTAATGAGCGACGAAATATCGTTTGCTTCTCAGATGAAGCACATCGTTCTCAAGTACGCCTCAATACGAATCTCAAGCTCAAAGACAAGGTGATGGAGGGTAAAGAGGGCAAGAGTGATGAGCTGGGGGCTTTCATCACTAAACCCTATGCTGAGCTACTTCGTACGGCTTTTCCCAATGCTACCTTCGTGGGCTTTACGGGAACGCCTATTGACGACACGATTCAAGTCTTCGGGCAGGTTGTCGACAGCTATACGATGCGGCAGGCTGTCGCAGATGGCATCACACGAGACATCAAGTATATCCCACGCATTGCCAAGGTAACTCTCGAGGCAGAGAAAGTACATCAGATAGACGCCTACTATCAGCAGTGTGCCGAAGAAGGAGCTACTGAAGCCGACATTGCTACAAGTAAGAAGGCTATGAGCGCAATGGAGGTCATCTTGGGCGATGACGAACGTTTGGAGCGTTTGGCAGCCGATATTATAGAGCATTACACTCAATGCTGTGACAACCGTCCCGATGTAGTGCAAAAAGCGATGATCGTCTGTAGCAAACGGCAGATAGCTTATCGGCTACTAAAGAAGTTTGAGCAGCTACGCCCCGATTGGTTCGAGGAGCGTAAGTCCCCAGATGATAGTCGCCTATCCCAAGAGGTGCTACAACGCCTTAGCTCCATGCCCACGATAGCCATGGTGGCTACACGTAGTGGCAATGACGCTGCCGATATGTATCACTACCTTGGAGACAAACAACGTGTCAAAAGGCTTGATGAAGCATTCAAAGCCCCTGAGAGCAACTTCCGCATCGTCATCGTGGTAGATATGTGGATTACGGGCTTCGATGTGCCTTGTCTCTCCTATCTCTATAACGACAAGCCCCTGCAGAAGCAAACCTTGATACAGACTATTAGCCGAGTGAACCGTAACTATCCAGGTAAAGACTTTGGCTATGTGATTGACTACGTCGGTATTCACAAAAACATGATGGAGGCGATGCGTCGTTTCGGAGGGGAGGACTTCGGACCCAGTGAGGACGATGTGGCTCAAGCCTATGAAGCCTTACGCATCGAGTTAGAGATCATCAAGCAAGTCTTCTCCAGCTTTGACCTGACTCCTTTTACCAACAAGGAAACGACACCCTTGGCTCGCTTGGACTGCCTCTCTCGGGCAGCAGAACATGTGATGATGATGAGCGAGATGCTCCATATTGATGGAGGCAAGGGTGTGCCTCAGAACGTTAATGCCAAGACCTTCTTTCTCGCCCATGTGAAGCGACTCCGAGCTGCTTATGATATCTGCCAGCCCTCGAATGTGCTCTCATACAAAGAGCTGGCCCTCTCACAGTGCTACATGGCTGTAGCTTCGTATGTGCGTAAAACTTCGGGTGAGAAGCACGATGTGGAGAGCATGAATAGAGCGGTCGAACGCATGGTGTCGGAAGCCCTACGCTGCAACTCGGTGGTAAGCATTCTGGAGACGGATGTCGAAGAACAAATCTTCAGTGTCGAGTTTACTGAGCAGCTCAAGAATATCAAGCTTCCAGCTACTAGGCTCGAGCTTCTCATTAAGATGCTCCGCAAAACTATCCGAGAGTACAAAAACACCAATAAAGTGGCGGCTGAGCGCTACGAAGAGCTACTGCGTAAGACGCTGGAGGCTTATCACGAGCGTAGAGCTGCTCTCTCTGCATCTGAAGCTTCAGCTACACAGAGTGAAGCTGTCACTGCTATCATCAACGAAGCCACAAGACAGGCAATGGCCTTGCTCCGTCAGTTGGGTGAAGATAAGGAGAGCTTTAGAGGACTGGGATTGACCTTCGAAGAGAAAGCCTTTTACGACATCTTGATGCACCTGAGAGATAAATATAACTTCGTCTATGGCGAAGATAAGCTTGTGGGCTCTCTTATAATTAATGATAAGTGTAAGGCTCTGGCTAAGAAGATTAAGGACCTCATTGATGTGCAGTCGACCTTTACCGACTGGCTCAACAATCAGAAGATACGTGCAGACCTCAATCAAAAGCTATTCTTCTGCCTTCGAGCGGCTAGCTACCCTCCCCAATACAATAAGGAGATCTTTGATCAAGTCATGGAGCAGGTCGAGCACTTCAAGACCTATGCGGGGAAGTAAGAGCTAATGTCTTAGCTTGAATGTCAATATAAGTGTAATTAATCCGATAATGTAACATCATGGATAAGAAACAAGAAATGGATGCTTTAAAAGCAGTACTCAAGAATCAAGGCAATGTAATTAAGGTACATGATGATCGAGATTTGATCTTAATTGACTCCAGTGGCAGGGTAGTAAATCCTGATAAATGCCACTGGGTTCCTGATGATCAAGAGCTCGTCAGTAACAACGTATTTCGCTCACGTATAGAGCCTTGGCTAACCTCACTTTTTCAGTCTGAACACTTATCTCTTTTGTGTGGGTCTGGAATAACAAATGCCATCAGTTCCTTAGCAGGAGCTGGTCCTGGCACTACGATGGGTGAGACTACATTTACCAACTACAAAAATGAGATTGTATCTGCAGCTCAGGAATCAGCACAAGCTAGTGGTCGTGAAAAAGGTAATATTGAGGATCAAATAAGAATTGCTAACGATTTGCTCCGAGGGTTAAAAATTATAAAGTATCAGAATGCTGCCCAATTAGAAGAAGAGCTGAACTCCATCATTTCAAATTTCGCAAAGTCCATACTAAACTCAGAGAATGGAATAGCAACAGCGGAGGAAAATAAAAGAGAGAACGCTTATCGGGTATTGGTTAATTTCCTCCTAAGTTTTGCAAGTCGCACAGGGAATAAAGAAAGGTTAAATATTTTTACAACCAATTACGATCGCCTTCTCGAAATCGGAGCGGAATTGGCTGGAATTCACCTGATGGATAGATTCGTAGGGAATATGATGCCTATATTTCGTTCTTCAAGACTCAATTTAGACATTCACTACAATCCCCCTGGTATTAGAGGAGAGCCCCGCTATTTGGAAGGTGTGGCACGCTTGACAAAACTTCATGGATCAGTTGATTGGGTACAGAATGGTGGAGAGATACGCCGTATAGGACTCCCGTTTGGTGCAAAAGCTATTACTCCTTATCTAAAAGCTCCTGGTCTGGATCGTGCAAATGCCCTGAAATTGATGATCTATCCAAATTCCGCAAAAGATCGTGAGACGGCAGAGTATCCGTATGTAGAATTATTCCGAGACTTTGCCGCCTCCATTTGCAGACCTAATAGTACTCTGCTTACCTATGGCTACGGATTTGCGGACGAGCATATAAATAGAGTCATCCATGATATGCTCACAATACCTTCAACTCACCTAGTCATTATTTCGTATAATGATCCAATAGGTCGTATCTTAAAGTTTTATTCTGAGTCTGCACATAAAGCTCAGATGTCTATATTAATGGGGACGAATTTGGGAGATATTACGAATCTTGCAAATGACTACCTACCTAAATCCGCAATTGACAGAGCTACGATTAGAATGGCAGAACTGTTACAGCATCGTATGGGTGCTACTTCGGGGTTAGATAAGCAGGCTACAGCTACACAAGTGTCGATTGTGGCAGATGTGTCTACTTCAGAAGAATAAACTAATTAGAGTATTAACAGCATGATCTATGGCAACAACACCCATTGAATATCTTGCCTCGCTCCGCATAGGCACGGTAGAATATATCTCACCAGACAGAATAGAAGTACAACTTGATATAGAGTCTCCCGAGAGTGTTGCGCTCAATACTGGAACACCACGCAACTTTCCTCGGATCAATGGTTATGTTATGATACCTGTAGACCTCGGTTTTGTCGTTGGGCAGGTGTCGTGGATTACAATCCAACCTTCTCCTTATCCTAAGCGGAGAGGTTTTCAAGACTTTGGATTGATTGATTTGCCTTTTCCTCTAAGGAAAATGGAACTTCAGCCTGTGGGTACTCTTCGCTCTGTCGAGGATGGATATAAGTTTAAGCGTGGCCTTGAATCTTTCCCTTCTGTTGGTGATATAGTCATATTGCCTACAGATGAACAGTTGCGCTCTATTGTTGAATCCGGAGATAACCGAAGAGTGTATATTGGCAACAGTCCATTAGTGGGTAATGCTAAGGTGATGATTGACCCTGATCGTCTATTTGGGCGTCATCTTGCCGTGCTAGGAAATACTGGAAGCGGAAAATCTTGTTCTGTGGCAGGTCTGATTCGATGGTCGATTGAAAGTGCCAGAGAGAAGCTTGCTGATGGGAACAATATTGTAAATAGTCGCTTCATTGTATTAGACCCGAACGGGGAGTATAGCAGAGCCTTTGCGGATAAGCCAAATGCAAATGTCTACACAGTTAATGTAGAGGGAGATACTGAAAAGCAACTTGAAGTTCCGCTGTGGTTTTGGAATACAGACGAGTGGTGCGGATTTACCAAAGCCTCTCCCAAAACTCATAGGACGACCATTGTTCATTCACTGAAGTCAGTGAGGAGTGGGAATGTCTTTGAAGGGCAAACAAAAGAGCGAGATCTAGCAAATTATATCCGTGTCATTATTCAGGCTCTTCAAATAGAGGTAAAAGAAGGAGCACCATTCGAAAGGAAAAAATCCTATGGTTTCCATCCGATCTTAATGAAATGGTGTGCCGGTGTTGTTGCGGAGGGGGATTTTTCGGCTAGCTTAAAGGATGCGATCAGTGTGCTTGATGAGAAGGTAAGGGATTTCCATAACCACCGATCTGGGGATGGATTTATTGATTACACCTATTCTAGAAAAGATATTGATGATCTAATTCGGTTGTTGAATAAGGTTTTTCATGAGGCTGGAGGAAGAGAGGACGAGTTTTTACCAATAGACGAGGATAGCCCCATCCCTTTTACGGGAGAGAACTTTATCCATTCCATAGAGGCTAATGCTGAGATACTCAAAACAACGGATTACATTGTTACACTAATGCCTCGTATCAAAGCATTATTGTCGGATATCCGAGTCAAGAAAGTAATTGATAACAATAATCTTCAATTAAGTGATTGGCTCAAGGACTATATAGGGGCGACCGCTAAAGAGTCTTTGGCAATTATAGATTTATCTCTACTCCCATCTGATGTGACGAGTATCATTACAGCTGTTATAGCTCGTGTGATATTTGAAGCGCAGCAACGTTATCTCAAACTGAATAAGCAATGTTTACCGACCATCTTGGTTATTGAAGAGGCACATTATTTTGTCAAACGATACAATGATGATATAGAAAATATTGGACCAACCCCTCAGTGTTGCAAGATATTTGAGAAGATTGCCCGAGAGGGACGAAAGTTCGGACTGGGGTTGGTTTTGTCATCACAAAGGCCATCTGAACTGTCACCGACAGTACTATCGCAATGCAATTCGTTCCTACTCCATCGTATATCAAATGATCGAGATCAAGAATTAATTCACCGGTTATTGCCAGATAATATGAGAGGAATTCTCCGTGAAATACCATCTCTTTCCTCGCAGTATGCTGTGCTCTTGGGTTGGGCTTCGGAATTGCCTGTTTTGGTGAAAATGAGGACATTGCGTGAAAATCAGCGTCCTCAATCTAATGATCCCGATTATTGGGACGTCTGGACAGGAAAACAAAGACGAGACATAGACTGGAGCAAGATTGCCGATGAGTGGCAAAAAAAGAAAGAAGAGTCTCCTGGAAATTAAATTGTATATGTATTTCATGTCAATACTTACATGTGTTTATGTTTGAGAGACTATAATAGCTAGATTCCACCTCGAAGCTGGTCGTCAGTGCTGTCTAGGTAGTTCCTGATGTCGACAAGACGGTTATGTGATCTGTAGAAGTATATGGATGGTTGTTCGTTGGAGAAGCTGATGAGCTTCATGATGCGGGAAAGGCAAGCTTCATCATGTACGGACGCTTAGCGTTTATCGTTTCTGATAATCTAAGGTTAGCTCAATAGCCAGTTGCTCAAGGGTGATTATTTGCTGGGAGTACTGCTCTAAGCGTTGAAGCATTACCTGTGCTACTTTGACCGAGTGGTAGCTGTTGATAGCCCTCACTGTTTGGTTGTAGAGGATTCCGATCTTATGCATCTGCGCTGTGATGCTGGAGAGTTTACGATAGTACTCCTCTGCAGATTCATCCTCGATGATGACCTTAAAGCTCTCGTCTAGGAGTCGAGCTCGGAGGAAGTCTGATTTTGTCTTTGCTCCCGACCTACGGTATAGCTCGATGAGCTTCTGCTGGTCTTTGGGGTTGGGTATCCTGATGTGCCATCTGTCCCATCGAGGGCAGGTGGCACATCTGCTGCCAGGCTTGTTCTGTTTCATCTTTTATCTGGATTCATTATCACGACTTCGGAGTGATTGATCCCCCTTTTAGGGCAAGGGCCTTTGTGGTACAAATGGCAATTTGTGGGACAAAGACACACCTTGCCAGTATCAAGAAGGGATGCTTCATAGCCTCTACCGATCACTCTATTTCTCTGGCGCTCGAGCAAGCTTAGGCTCGAGATGTCGAGAAATTAATTAATCGAGATCTCGAGGTCTCGAGATTTACCTCTTCTAATTGCGGAGCTGAGAGCATTGCTTTATCGACGAAGTCCTCTCTTGCGCGGAGTGAGGATCTTCTTCCTTTGCTCCGCTAGAATGAGATACTCGTTGATGTCTTTATAGGGAGCGTAGCACGCTCGCATATCCTTGACGGGTATCCCAGCGTCGATGAGTTGTTTCGTTGCTCGATCCCCTGATTCATCATTATCAAGAAGGCTCTCAATTATAGGGTAGGGATGAAGTGTGGGTATGAGTTTCGGAAGTAGGGTGAGCGAATTGAGAATGATGCTGTCAGCTTGCACCTCGGGGTGAAGTTTCCGCCAAGAGAGAAAGTCCATGAAGCCCTCGAAGAGCTGTAGCTTGTGACTATCGGTTCCTTTGATTGTACTTATGGCCTTGGGTGCAAAACAGCCCTTAAAGTAGGGATTGCGTAGCTCCCATCCTCCAGCGTCATTTTGGAATCCCAGAGCAAAGAAATACTTCTCGGATACCCTGTAATAGACTTCAGATAAGAAGAGGGAGGCATCAGAGCGCTGTAAACCCCGCTCTGTGAGGTATAGTAAGAGCTTGGGATGCTTCACGGCTTGTACGCTGATGAGTTCCATTGAGGGAGCTTGTGACCTCAGGGGACTTATTCCTCCAAAAGAAAAAGATGGTGCTAGCCGTACTCCCTTCAGTGCAGCTAGCCGTCTCATGGCTTCTGCTGTGGTGCAGTGCTGGAGAGCGCAAACGAGGTCAATGATGTCTCCGTGGTCTCCTGTGCCGAAGTCATACCATTGGTTGCGCTCTGCATTGACTTTAAACGAAGGCGTGAGCTCTGAGCGTAGCGGGGAGCAGTACCAATAGTTCACGCCCTTGATGAGCTTTGCTTCAAAGCCAGCTTCTGCTAAGTAGTCCACAATGGGGACTTGCTTGATGTCGTGTAGCTGCATGCTGTTTTTTCTTTGGCGGTTCTTCTTTGGTCGGTCGGACGTTTACTATAGGCACTCCTTCCGTCCGACCATTCTATATTTATGGTTGGTCGGATGGTCAGGTATATATAGCCTGCGTCCGACCGACCAATCGAAGGACTTAGTGGTGCCGGCCTGAGTTGCAGCGATAGCGTCCTCGCCCCTCTTTGATGATGATGCCTTTCTTGAGAAGGAAGCGAAGGAGCTCTTTGAGCTTTGTCTGTCGGTATGTATGTCCAGTCTCAGCAGAGTAGGCACTGTTAAGTCTGATAAGTAGATCGCTATATCCTAATTCGGTACACTGACTGAACACCTCTCGTAAAGCTTTGCTGTGCTCCTCATAGGTGAGTTCTTGGTAAGCGACTACTTGTGCATGCTGAATGGTATGATCAACGTCCAGCTTCGGTAAGCAGATGCCTTCGTCTTCTGATAGCCTGAAAGCGAATGGCTGAAAAGCCTTCGAGCGAATGATCGCAGGGGATACGATGCTTCTATCAGCGTCAGCATTATCTCTGGCAATAAGTAGCACGCTTTCGGCTTTGTTGTTTAGCTCAGTGCCAATGTGCCCACGTGCATTGTCGTCTCCCTTGTTGAGATGAAGGACCGTCTGAATGTGAATGTTCTGCTCGCCTGTCCATTGCATTAGGTCTCCGACGAGCTTGGTAGCTTCAGTGGAGCTGTTGATGTCATGCATAAGATCACGGATGCCATCAATGATGACGAGCCCTACATCAGGGGTATGGTAGATGGCGTAGCGAATGATGGCCCTGCGGATCTCGGGCTCAGCGATGGCTCTCAAGTGGCTGAAGTGTAAATGCTCGGGCTCACGGTCAAGAGGAAGTCCAGCCAAGTGTAAGATGCGCTGCATGACGAGCTGGCAATGATATGGGCTTTGTTCGGTGTCGAAGTAGAGAATGTTGCGCTTGGTCTCAGGAAAGCTCGCTCGATACTCTAGCACCTGCCCATTGATGAGGGCTGCCGCCACTAGGGCACAGACATTGAATGTCTTCTTGGCTTTTGCCTTCCCCGTCGAGACGCTGAAGTTGCCGAGCGTACCAATGATTGCATCATCTACACGGAGCACTACGGGAGGGAGGGTGAATTCGTCTGTTACTCGTATGAGCGAGCGTCTCCATACCTCCTCCATATCGGGTGATGGATCGCAGGAATGGGTGGAAGAGTTCATCTGCGTCCTCCTGATTTGCGTCCTGCTAGCTCAAGGGCAAGGTCTGCATCGACGATGATCTTTCGTCCGACTTGAGTGATAGCCCGATCGATCTTTCCACTCTGCTTGATGCGATTGGCTGTGGGGAGGCTACACCCAAAAAGTCGGGCAAGCCCAGAGAGCCCATAAACGAAGTGTCTTTCTTCTTTGGCGGGAGTCTTGTCTTGTGTGTCTCCCTCTCGTTGTATTGATCCCTGCTGAGCGAGGAAGAGTAGTTCTTCGCCCGTCATCTGCCATACGGGCTTCTCGAGGAGTTCGTGTAGTGTCATAGTTGCTTATACGTTGCGGTGTCCATCCAATTGAATGTGTCTTTATGAGTCTTCGAGAGTCTTCAAGCATCGTCTTGAATAGCTCTGACACTGCAAATGTATAGGCGAAATGAGCACGCCCGAATGGCCCAGGAAAGGGGAGGATGTATTAGGATGTTAAGGGAAATCATGAGTATCCCTTATGTTGGAGAATTATATTCCGATGTCATTCTTTGAGGTAATAGGCAACTAGCTTGGATATAGAGTACAAAAGTTTCTTATGTACCGTATAAGTTCATATCTTTGCGTTTGAAATTGAGATGAACTCAATGGAGGTAGAAGCAAGAGATTGGTAATCTCATTTGAGGGTGTGTTGAAGAGGTGGTTGTTCTCTATGCATAGCCGAGAGATCCGTTTTCTTCATCAGAAATACAAGGCTCATTGCAAATTCTCCACAACTCACTCCATGTCCACAACCTCAGAATTAAAGCAATGGTGGTGGAAATTGATGGTTGTGGAATGAACTCGTTTGTGGAACGGTCTACTAAGAGTAGTTCTTCCTCTTGAAGAGGAGTTTTATCCTCAACAAATACTTGCACAACTATTATTATGCCATACCCCATAGATGATAAGCTTGTGATTGCGGTGTCATCAAGTGCTCTTTTTGATATGCAGGCATCTGATGCGATTTTTAAGCAAGACGGAGAAGATGCGTATAGAAAGTATCAGCGGAATAATATTGATGTTCCACTGGGGATAGGCGTTGCGTTCCCTTTTATAAAAAGGCTTTTGAGTCTAAATGCCTCTTTCCCAGAGGAACAACCAATAGAGGTAATTCTGTTTTCTAAAAATAGTCCAGAAACAGGCTTACGGGCATTCCGTTCAATCCAGCATTACAAGTTAAATATATCTCGTGCATGCTTCTCTTCAGGCAATTCCAATCATCAATACCTTCCAGCGTTCAATTCTACTCTCTTTTTGACTACCAATATAGAAGATGCAAGAGAAGCATTAGCTAATGGAATCACAGCAGGAGTTGTAGGAAAACAAGAGATACATGATTCGAATGAAGAAGGGCTTTGTTTAGCATTTGACTTTGACGGGGTCATAGCAGATGATAGCTCAGAGAAGGTCTATAAAGAACGGGGATTGGAGACTTATCAAGAGTATGAGAAAGTATATGGAACTCATCCCTTAGGCTCTGGACCTATTGCAGATCTTCTAAAGAGAATCTCATCATTTCAAAAGCTAGAACGTATCAAACAGTACAAGGATCCAAACTATAATAGGTTATTGAGAACGGCCATTGTTACAGCTCGTAATGCTCCTGCTCATGAGAGAGTTGTTTTTACACTACTCAGTCTTGGGGTTGAGGTTGACGAGGTCTTTTTTATGGGAGGAGTAGAGAAAGCAAGATTGCTGAATATTCTAAAGCCTCATATTTTCTTTGATGACCAGACTGCTCATCTTGAAAATATAAAAGACATTGCAGGTGTACACATCCCTTTTGGTATAGCAAATGCCAATGCTTAGCTATCGGTGCAAATGATAGTATTGAACTCAACTCACAAGGGTTTCTTTTAAGTTGGTTGCGCAAAGAAGTCGAACACTCTTAAATAAAACCTCCACCGAAGATAGTTATTTTGGGTGGAGGTTTTATTGCTCGCAATTTTTTTGGGGTGTAGAAAAGGGTGTAAACCGCGCAACTCGCTGATTTACACCCTTTATTGCGGAGAGAGAGGGATTCGAACCCCCGGTACCTTGCGGTACAACGGATTTCGAGACCGCCACATTCGACCACTCTGCCATCTCTCCTATGGTCGATCGCAAGAAGAGGAGACTCACTCCATCCTACGAGATCACTGCAAAGATACGCATTCTTCTCGGTTTGCGGAAACGAACTTGAGGAGCTATGCGGATGTGACCCAGGAGGGACTCAAACCCTCGACCTTCAGAACCGGAATCTGACGCTCT